>Ga0206117_101490_pt1 | contig 11605 bp, 8 predicted proteins | sample 3A5Ametagenome_FD_177997 | JGI IMG/M metagenome (GOLD analysis project Ga0206117, IMG submission 177997) | Enriched microbial communities from leaf-cutter ant dump, University of Wisconsin, Madison, United States - 3A5A | ecosystem: Environmental > Terrestrial > Nest > Insects nest > Nest dump... | reverse complement strand
CTCCGCCAGCGGGTCGTCGCGCTGCTCCAGCCGCCGCGCCCAGGCCGAGCGGGCGCGCAGCCACGCCTGCAGCGGCGCGATGGCATGGAACAGCATGGGGTTGAGCGCCATCGAGATCAGCGACCCGGCCAGCACCAGGCTGGCCCCCTCGGGCGGCAACATGCCCAGCGACGCGCCCAGGGCCACCAGGATGAAGGAGAACTCCCCGATCTGCGCCAGGCTGGCCGACACGGTGAGCGCGGTGTTCAGCGGGTAGCGAAAGGCGAGCACCAGCGCGGCCGCGGCCAGCGTCTTGCCCAGCATGATGATGGCCACCACCGCCAGCACCTGCATCGGCCGGTCCCACAGCACGGAGGGGTTGAACAGCATGCCCACCGACACGAAGAACAGCACGGCGAACGCATCGCGCAGCGGCAGAGACTCCTGCGCGGCCCGGTGGCTGAACTCCGACTCGCGCATCACCATGCCCGCGAAGAAGGCCCCCAGCGCGAACGACACGCCGAACAGCGCCGCGGAGCCGAACGCGATGCTCACGGCAGCCGCCACCACGCACAGCGTGAACAGCTCGCGCGAGCCCGTGCGCGCTACCTGCCAGAGCACCCAGGGGAACACGCGGCGCCCCACCAGCAGCATCAGCGCCACGAAGCCGCCCACCTGCAGCAGCGTCCAGCCCAGCGTGCGCAGCAGCGTGCCGCCGTCGGGGGCCTGCCCACCGCTGCCGCTACTGCCCAGCCACTCGCCCAGCGGCGGCAGCAGCACCAGCACCAGCACCATGGCCAGGTCTTCCACCACCAGCCAGCCCACGGCGATGCGGCCGGTGTGGCTGTCGAGAATGCCCAATGTCTCCAGCGCCCGCAGCAGCACCACCGTGCTGGCGCAGGACAGCGCCAGGCCGAACACCAGCGCCCCGCCCAGCCCCCAGCCCCACCAGGTGGCCAGCGCCATGCCCAGCGCCGTGGCCACCATCATCTGCACCACGGCCCCCGGCACGGCGATCTTGCGCACCGCCAGCAGGTCACCCAGCGAGAAATGCAGCCCCACGCCAAACATCAGCAGCATCACGCCGATTTCCGCCAGCTGGCTGGCCATTGCGGCGTCCGCCACGAAACCCGGCGTGAAGGGCCCGATCACCACGCCCGCCAGCAGATACCCCACCAGGGCCGGCAGCCGCAGGCGCGCAGCGACGAACCCCAGCGCCAGGGCCAGACCCAGGGCGGCAGCGATGGTGTGTATCAGGGAAACACTGTGCGGCATGGGTCGGTGGAAAGTGGAGGGAAAAATAAGGATGGGCGTGTAACACCGTTATAACCGCATCCGCCATGACCTTGCACTGAAAATCCAGGCCGGCTCGCGCAAGAGGCGCTATCGGCGCAGGTATGATCCGGGCCTTGCGCCGGGACATGGCGGCGGAAGGCTCCGCCAGGCAGGCCGCCATTGCGCCCATCCCATCTGCCCGTAGCTCAACCGGATAGAGCAATTGCCTTCTAAGCAATAGGTCGGGGGTTCGAGTCCCTCCGGGCAGGCCAACAAAACATCCGAGGAAGTCCAAAAAAGTCCATAAGTTGTTGTCAACATTAGGATTTTTTAACCTCCCCCATCCAACCCAGTCCAACAGGGTTCGATGACATCCAGGCAATTTGTTGGTATCTTTGTTGGTACCTAGAGTGTCCAAACACCCAGGTACCAACAAATATGCCCTATGCCCCTAACAGACACCTTCATCAAGGCTCTCAAGCACGATCCCAGTGCAAGCGCTGGCTCCAAATACTCCGATGGCCATGGCCTGTACCTGCACGTCAAGGAGTCGGGCAAGTACTGGCGCATGGCCTACCGCTTTGGCGGAAAACAGAAGACGCTGGCACTTGGCACCTACCCGACGACCGGCCTCGCGCAAGCACGCCGCAAACGTGACGAAGCAAGAGAGCAACTGGCCTCCAACATCGATCCCAGCATCGTCAAGCAAGCCCAGAAACTTGCCATGGCGAATGCCCAGGAAAACTCCTTTGAGGCGGTAGCGCGAGAGTTCCACGCCATCAAGAGCAACGCCTGGAGCGAGAGCTACGCTGAAAAGTGGCTGCGGAACATGGTCAAGGACTTGTTCCCCCATGTTGGCCGCATGCAGTTGCCAACAATCACAGCCCCACTGCTCTTAAGCGTGCTGCGCAAAGTCGAAAAACGAGGAGCGCGGGAAACCGCTCACACATTACGGCAAACGGCAGGGCAAGTATTCCGTTACGGCATCCAGACGGGTCGATGCGAGCGCAACCCCGTGGCCGATCTGCAAGGCGCCCTCGAACCAATTGTGGTCAAGCACATGGCCGCAGTCCTTGAGCCCATCCGAGCTGCCGAACTGCTTCGCGCAATTGATCTGTACCAAGGCCAACCCATTACAAAGGCCGCACTGCAGTTGTCCGCCCTGCTCTTTCAGCGTCCAGGAAACATCAGAGCGATGGAGTGGGAATGGATCAATCTGAAACACGCCATGCTCACTATTCCCTCTCAAAGCATGAAGCGCACCAAGGTGCACAAACTCAACGGCCGCCCTCACTTTGTCCCGCTGGCACCTCAAGCCGTAGCAGTCTTCAAGGAGATTCAGCCGTTCACAGGTCACGGAAAGTATGTCTTTCCCAGCTTGCTCACCGGCGAACGGCCCATGAGCGAGAACACCGTCAACACAGCTTTGCGACGCATGGGCTATTCGGGTGATGAGATGACAGCGCATGGCTTTCGGGCAATGGCCCGTACCCTGCTAGCAGAGCGCCTACCCAATATTTCGTCTGATGTGGTGGAAGCTCAACTGGCTCACGTTAAGTCTGGCCCCCTTGGCGCAGCATATGACCGCGCTGAATACATGGAACAGCGCCGCATCTTGATGCGCACTTGGGCGAACTATCTCGACAGCTTGAAAGATGAGGTAATCAAGCCACAACGTAAACGCGCATAGGGCCACCGACGAAGTTGGCGCTGCAGAGATAAGGATCGCCATCTATCTCATAACGGCAACAACGTCCATCTCTACCTGCAGCAGGAAAGATGTCAGCAAGGGGGCTTGCACGTAGCGAAAATTCGGATACACTTCGCCGCTGAATGGATGAAAATATCCCATTCGGCGACTCGATGACACCAACTTGATTGGTGGCGACTGTAGAAATTAAAAGAGCTTATACGCAGTCCGTTTGTCGAGGTCTTAACAAGGGTTCGCCGATCCTTCACAAGTCCGCAAGGTTTTTATCTTGCGGTTTTCGTGTTTTGGCTTTTCTAAGCCGGAAGGATCGTGAATGCAACCCACTCAGGGATCTAATCCCTTTTCCTCTCTCGCTCCATCAGCGCGAAGCATCGTGCGCGCGAAGCAGTTCTCAGCTTTTTTTGGCATTTCCAGGGCAAAGCTGTACGAGCTGCAAGACCCTCGCTCCCCACGGTTTGATCCCACTTTTCCCCGGCCTGTGCGCTTGGGCGTTTCACCACGCGGCGCCGTCGGTTGGTGGGCCAACGAGATCGAGGCCTGGCTCGAATCGCGCCGCTGCCGTTGACCATTCACGTCAACGGGTAGCGCCAGAGCTCGCAGATTAGTCGGCAATCGACCACTGCGAGCCTCTTCGCTACCCCACTCCAACTCCCCGAAAACCTCGCGCATTCCGCGGCGTGTGCTCGCGCACGCCCAGGAAAAGTCTGCCTCTGAAACCGAAAATATGACCAAACTCAGCCTCGAAGCAATTCGCGCGTTCGAAGAGCGCCATTCCGAATCACAGAACCACCCTGTCTCCAGTTTCCAGCTCACCTGCCGTGGAAATCAGTCCACACGCGCTCCACAAAAAGAGCGCATCATCGACTTCGAGACTACAAAATCCATTCCAGACTTCCAGCCCACGGTCGCTGTACAACTCGCCGCCATCACCCAATTGGCAGCGCACCTCATTCGGTCGAGGTCAGACAGCTATAGGGTTCGGCGAGACTCGACCACTAAACACGGCTGGCTATACGTCCCGCAGATCGACTGGGAGTTCCACTTCTGCGCGCTGGAGCTTTGGTGCAGCAATCGGGCACTTCCGAAAGTACTAGTGCGGAAAAATGTCCTTAACCCTGCCACGAGCGCGTTGGTGGACATTGCAACCAAGGTCTCCAGCCTCCCGCTGAAGCCAGTCCACGCCAGCCGCGAGGAGTTCAATACCCTCAGCGATCAGCAAATCCGGCGCAACTTGATTGCAGCACGTATGCGCGAGTGGCATGCCGCGCCAACCAATGCCACGCAGGTGAAAGCCTGGCTCCAGAAGCATCAGCAAGCAAAGCGTGAGTTTTTGGATACTTGGTGCGAGGCCGCACAAAAGCGGGATAGCTTTTTGATTCGCGCCGATCTGCGCTACAGCATCCCGACAAGGGAGCTTCGAGGGTTTGGTTCACCGGCGCATGACATTGTGCGCCGTGATGTCTCCAACTTCCTGACGGCCATGCAGGCAGATGAAACGCTCTGCAATTGCCTGTGCACCACCCAACCCTACGCTGACTTCCATAGTGGATGGCAGATTCCTGTTGTCGCGCTGTTCTCACGCTTAGGCGTAGAAGAAGCCTATGCGATCCACCAGATTCAATTGCACTGGGAGTCTGCAGCAGGGGTCACAGGCCGCAGCTTGGAATTCACATTTCGGTCGCTGGATGGCCTGTACCGATTCATTCCGGCTGAACTCGCCATGCTCGACAACATCGAGCTCCATCTCATCCGCGCCGCGAGCTACCTGTACGACACCTGCGCAATCGCCGATACCGGCATCGATACGGTATCGCTGCATCCCATCCTCGCCAAGCGGAAATAAGGAGAACACCATGTGCGCACGCCTGATTCGAATTCTGAACGCGATGTATCGCCATCAAACCGCAGCTACTTCCCTTCCCCCAAAAAATACACCCAACCTTTTCGCTGACGACGAGGCATTCGCTCAGGAACTCATGGCCCAGCGTTGGCCCCATGACAATGAAAGCAGCAGCGTCCAGATTAGCAATGCGAAATCTGTCTCAGAACCTCTGATTGTTGACACCAAGCCGACTGAACTATTGGCAGCATTAGTACGTGCAGAGCAGTTCATGCGATCGTCAGTAAACTCACTTGAAATCCTGAGAGCTGTTGAACCAGACACAAGGTATTTTACCTTGCCATCGCGGCAAGCCATGGACTGGGTACGCCATGCACTCGGTTCGGCCATGCGTATACAGCAAACATTCATCGAAAACGAAGAGGTGCGTATCGGCATCATGCGCCGGGGTCTGGCCCTGCCACCTGCACTGGCAAGGTTCGTAGAACTCCTTTCAATGATGCTATCCACATATCATCTATGGGATAAGAGATCTGATTCCCATTGGGTCTGGCCGGATGCTGCAACTGCGGACTACGACCAGGACTGGCACGATAGCTGCCCCTACGTGGACATCGTCCGAGAGTTGGAAGAGATTCAAGCATTGCTCGACAAACAGAATGCTTCACGCGACCGGCTCCGCAACGCGAACTTCACGACCGCCTGCAAATTGGTGGACGAAGCCTTTGTTTTTTCTTCAAAAGTATTGGCAATTCGTCTCGACCTTGGATACGCCAAAGGGGCTCACCCATTGCCGCGCTATGGGGAAAAAGACGATAGCAAATCAGAGAAAAGAGCCGATCTGGAAGCTTTCCTCTCCCACTTGAGGAAAATCCTTACCTTCATGAAAAAGACCTATGGCCTTAATAGACTAGCGTACATCTTGAAGATCGAATACGGACTACAAAAGGGCTATCACGCTCACCTGCTTCTACTCCTGAATGGGCACCGACACCAGCAGGACATCAGCATTGCGCAGCAGTTGGGAGAGGAGTGGTCGAATGATATTACGCAAGGCACTGGAGCCTATTGGAATTGCAACGCCCATAAGAATCACTACCAGGAAAATGCGATAGGCATGATCCATCGGAAAGATGATATCAAAAGGGGATTTTTAAAATCAAAAGTGCTCACCTATCTGGTCAAGCACGACATTCCTCTTGAGTTAATAGGAGAAAGACCTTTCAGAAAATTTAGACCAAGTCATCGCAAGCTAAAATAGCTTAGCCGACCCTCAACCCAGAGCACACATTCATAGATGTGTGCTTTTTATTGCCTATTTGGATGCCGCATCGACTGATTTTGAAAATCAATAAATCACTCATTGGAGATCTTCCTCACCCCCCAACAACGAAAGCAACATCATCACTTTAACAACCATCAAAAACAATAAATATAATCAATCCAATTTGAATTCAATTTCAATAACATATATACCTATCGCTTACAAAACATCAATCCAAGGCATGGCAACCTCGCCGCCCCAATAATCCACCCCAAGATACATCCAATTCAGTAAATTATAGAAAATCCTTCACACACCAATTAGTTCCTATCTAAAGAACCTTACAAACATCTCGCGAACAGCCCGTGACACCAAGAGACTCTCACGACACACTTGGCGAAGTAAGCTCGCACACGTGCCAACCCATCTTGACCATGCTGGTCCTGTACATACTGGTGCCATGACTTCCCCTGGAAGAAGTCTTAATTTTTCGCTACCACCAACGTCGTATGACCTCGCAGATGGAACGCTTCCGCGCCCTGGCTCGGTCATGACAGGAAAGTCCGAGTCTGGGAGGCCATTTCATCGGCCCCCCTCGAATCGCGACGGCACAAACACCTCGTAGTCGACTAAGGCCATCGCTGCACGGCTTGCTTAGCGCATTCTGGAGCGACTGAAGCACATATTGGTGGTCCACCAATAGGCGGGATTGAGATAATATCTTCTGCGGTTCGACCACGTCATCGATCCTGCGCTAGCAGTAGCTGGATGAAGCACATCACATCTCAGAGCGCCAAGGAGATTCATAATGAAAGCATTGGCTGATAAATTAACCACCATAGATTTTAGAGAAGCGCCCGTTTAGATTCAATAGAATCCACCGCCTGAGAGCTCATCTTCAATGCGATTTACCTGACCAGCATATCGATGACGGCCTGCCCGCGTAGCTCATCGAAATAATCCTCAATTTTCTCAGATCTAGACTGCGCATTCATTTTCAATATGACAAATGGCCGATTGTACCTCAAGAAGGTCTCCATCCTTCCACCAGGAATTCCAACCTGAATCTCCCCATAAGCCAAGCTAGATTCTCCCTCCTTATTTACTATCCACTGGAATATTTCAGCCGCGCCCTCATAAATAGGAAACTTCCTTAACGCCTCTTGTGCAAACCTCTCTTCACCCCCCTGTTCTTTTAATCTTTTGATATCGCTCTCGGTGTTAGCGATCTCACGACGCATGCTCTCGCGCTGGCGTTCAAGGCGTTCAACAACTTCCTTTCTTTCGGTGTCTATTCGGCGCAGGCGATCAGCGTTTCTACTGCTCGCCTGCCTCAAATCCCAATCTGCACGTTTGGCTTCCTGAGCTATACCCTCAGCAATATTCCGTCTTACCCTGCCGAGAGAGGAATGGAGTCTCTTCAATTGCGTGTCAATTTCATCTTTTTTATAACTAGCTCTCTTCTCCTGAGGAAGGCGATTCATATAGGCAATCTTTCTCTCAAGAATTCCCGCGTTGAAACCCTCATCACTCAGGGCATTGGAGAGATACAACTCCAGCATCTCCTGCTCATTGTAGGAATTGGAATAATTTTCCAACTTTTTCAGCACACCTTCCAGAACTATGCTCTTTTGAGTTCTTCCAATACCTGAATATTTATCAGACCCAGAAGCCTCACTTATCTTGCTTTCTGTGGAGTCAAGCCTCTGAATCCATGCCTTTGTCTCTGGGAAGTCATCATTGATGCTGGCTTGAGCCCGCTCCAACCTCTTCTGCTCCCGCATGAGAAGATCATCATTGTCTTTTCTAGCGCGCGCCACATAGCCATCCCGATTAGCACGGTTAAAATCTTTGCTCCCTTTTATGCTGCATGAATACTGCACCACCTCTCTATTTTTTTCATCTTTGAACAAACTCCATTTCACATCGCTGCACAATGCACGGTTACTCAGTGCATTTGACACCGTGGTAGTACGCGCCCCATCGATATAGCCATTCTTTACCACATCTATTGAGCCCTTACCGCAGGCAGAGAGGGCAACAGCGGAGCATGCTATGAAGAGATATATTTTCATTATGAATTCTCCAATATATACCTTATCAGCGAAAAATAAAGCACCACAAATCTAAAATCTCACCTCAACTAGCCTCCCATGCGCCACGGTAAGTCACGGTTGAACCGGAAGGAATTTGACTTCCCGGCATCGGTGTAATTCGGTACGCACAGCCATAACCCACAAAATCACGGTCGTCCGGTCCATGGATGGAAATCTCTTTGGCGACCAGGCCCGCCGCCTCCACGCGCTTGTGATATTCCATGTCACATTTCCCTTCCGGCCGGGGAACCGCAACCGTTGCTGCGCCCGAAGGTGCCGCTGCGCTCGGTTCTTGCGCGTCTTCAGGTTGTACGGAAACACACCTGGGGTATTCCAGTTGGTTACCAAAACTGAGGAAACTGGGCTGTATCGTCCGCAGGGCTTGCGCTGCCGCTCCACGGTACTTCTGGGGACGGCAATTGAATCCCTGGTCCACACTGATCCAGTCTTCCGTTTCAGCGCGAGCCATGGCGTCGATCCATTGATCTTTGGCCTTGAGCACTGCATCGGCCGCCAGCGGCACGGCGACCATTACCTCCTTGAACTGGAGTGCTCGGCTACCTCCCGTTACGAGGTAGATGTTGGGCAGGTAGGCATTGCCGCAGTCCTTGAGGCAATCTGCCAAGTACTGGCCGGAAGCCGTTGCCTTGTCAAAATGGCCGAAGGTCAAACTGCCCAGTGGCTGGGGAGTTTGTAGACCAAGGATCCCACTCACGTCGACATCGCAGCCTGGAGTGACCGCCACCTGTACGGACTGTATGGACTTGTCCTCTTCGTCGCTGCCCAGTACGAGCGAACATCCCTGCACCTGAAACTGATGTTGATGACTCTCCGAGCGCATGGGAGGGCCTGCCATTTTTTCCACATAGGCCACGTTCAAGCCGATGGCATTCAACGAGACCAATTGCGCCAGCAGTTCTCGCCCAGGCTCGGACTTCACCTTGGCTTGCGTCGGCCGTACCCGTTCCAGCAAGCCAGAAATGCGGCTGCGCATGTCCTCCGAGCATCCGGAAATCATGGATACCGCCACCAGCAGCACCCCTGCCTTAAAGAAGTTCATATGGGAAACCAATAGAGTGAGACACGTGGCCAACGAGTGGAGAGGCCACAAGAGCCCCCGCAACAAATCGCAGGCTTATTCCTGCACGCCGGCAACTGCGGCAATCAGTACGAGAAGCACCACGAGCGCGACCACGAAACCTATGCCTGCCCCAACATTGGTGCCGCCTTGGCGCGTCAATTCGGTCCTTGCTTGCTCTGGAGGATGAGAGGCCAGGATGGCATCGACCTGTTTGTCGACGTGCCGTTGGTACAGGGCGTTGCCCTGCGCGCCGAAAAAGCACACCATGAAGCCATTGATGGCCCCCGACAGCCAACTGGGGAAACCGAATGCGATCTCGCAGAGTGCCTCGACACCGATCACACCGATGAATATCCAGGAGTAGAGGTACATCTTGCGATAGCCCATCCATCCGAAGCCCACCAGGAAAGCAGCCCAGTTCCAGGATTGCCGGTTTTTGCGCTTGGAAGCGATCTCCCACTTCCTGGCGAAGTACGCATGGTTCTTCCCAACGAAAAGCTCTACAGCCTCGGCGCGGGACAGCGACTCCGGTGATGTCGGGGTTGGCACCGATCTCGGCGGCGATGCAGGAATGGCCGCAGGCGTGGTTGGTGCGGCAATGTCGAACTCCAGGGTGGATGCCTCCGGTTCAATGCGCTCAAGGACGCAGACGGCACCCGTGTCTTCGATGGCTCTTTTGTACTTCTCAGCCATCTCCGGTGTGACGTTTTTCTTGACTGCATAGGACTGCAGGGACAGCAGCCCCATCGCTTGCTCCGCAGAGCATTTGAAAAGCACTCCCAACTTCTGGCCTACCTGATGCACATCTTCGCTGGAACGCTTCCCGCTGATGAGTACGTTGTATTTCTCTTGCATGGATTTCTCTCTCTACCTGGCCTGTATCGCTATTGCTGCGGCCATTGCTGAATGCATCCCAACTGGCGGCGTACGCGAATGCAGCGCTCCATCGCTGTGGGTGGTATACGGCGCTGCGCTACCGTCGTTGCAGTGCTTCACAACGCCGATCCGCAATGCTTGCACTTGACCGCCTTGAGGTGAATCGTTTCCGCGCAGTAAGGGCACTCTTTGGCGGGTGAACTCACCTGAGCCACTTGAGGACGCTGCGGGTGCTGAGGCTGAGGTGCCTGTCCCGTCAAACCGCCAAAGATCAGCCGGAACCAGAACTTCCAGATCCTGATAAATGCCCATATCAGCAAGGGCAGGAAGATGACGACGCCGAGCAGCAGTCCTCCCCCACCGCCTCCGGCCATTGCGACATTGGGTAACAGAGCCAATGGAAGCCATCGCTCCAACTTCATCCTGATCCTCCTCGTGCGACTTGCAAATTGGGAAGGTCTGCACTCGCCGCCCTGGCAGCAATCGTTATGTGATGCAAACTCCGTAGATACAAATGTATCAGAATCACATGCTCTGGGGGTGCCAGCCAAGCCCCAACCTCCTTCTCGATTGCCCGACCCGGGCGATTTGCGCGACGTGCTCGCGTACTGGGTGCGTCTCAGGCGGACGGACAAGGGCTGGTCGCAAGAGCGCTTGGCGATGGAGTGCGAGCTGGACAGGACTTACGTGTCTGCCGTGGAGCGGTCGCGCTGGAATGTGTCACTGTCGAACATCGAGCGCTTTGCGCAAGCGCTGGATGTGGAGGCCTGGACTCTGCTGAGGGCACCCCAGACTTTGTCAAGCGCTGGTGTCGAGGAAACGTAGCCAGAAAAGCGCCCCGCTTGTGGGTTACCACGGGCCTGTTGCCGCCTTTGCCTTGCCCCCTACTTCACCAGTTGAGGCTTCCGCGAACATTCAGGCGTCAGCTTTGCATTTCCGAGTCCAGTCTTAACAGGCAATCGCCCGCAAAGTGCGGCTGGCGATCAATGCGCATGGTCTAGCGACAGACTTCGGTGGATCAATAACCGGCGTGCCCAGCAAGCCATGCATTCTCTCGATCCTCGCTTTGAAGCCACTGTCAGTTGCCGTATCCTCGGGCCAACGGAGGAAAAGCAGCGTGGCGGTACTGATTCCCTCAATGGGTTCTTGCGCCGGACGGATGACATCCGGCGAACGTCGCTTGGCAGAGCGGCTGGAGCAGAAGCTCGATGACGATTACATGCTTTGGTATGACGTGCCGATCGGCCCCAAGCAAACCCACCCCGATTTTGTAGTCATCCATCCACGGCGCGGCATCCTGATCCTCGAAACCAAGGACTGGCGCCTTGATACGATTCTGGAAGCCACCAAGCAGGCGTGGACACTCCACGCCGACGGCCGTCCCAAGGTCGTCATCAACCCAGCCGCGCAAGCCCGCCATTGTGCGATCCAGGTTGTCAACGCCTTAGAGCGTGATCCTCAACTCGTGCAGACCGAGGGTCCT
>Ga0206117_101488_pt1 | contig 11622 bp, 8 predicted proteins | sample 3A5Ametagenome_FD_177997 | JGI IMG/M metagenome (GOLD analysis project Ga0206117, IMG submission 177997) | Enriched microbial communities from leaf-cutter ant dump, University of Wisconsin, Madison, United States - 3A5A | ecosystem: Environmental > Terrestrial > Nest > Insects nest > Nest dump... | reverse complement strand
TGCTCGAAATGGTCGAAATCGTCGTCGAACAGGCGGTAGGCCCAGTCGTCCGGCACGTCGCCGGTCGTCCAGGGCTGCGGGTTCGGCTCGTAGCCGCCCATCACCAGCCCGCCGACCTCCTCCTTGAAATAGGTGCGCCGGTCGGGATCGCGGATCGTCGGCGCGTCGGGGCTCAGCCCCGGGATCTTCTCGGTGATGATATATTGGTGCTTCACCGGCTGCAGCGGCACGTTGATGCCGGCCATCGCCCCCACCTGCCGCGCCCATTGCCCGGCGCAGTTGACGACCTTGTCGCAGCTTATGTCGCCGAGCGTGGTGCGCACGCGGCGGATGCGGTTGCCCTCCATCTCGAAGCCGGTGACGCGGACATTCTCCACGATGCGCGCGCCGTGCATGCGCGCACCCTTGGCCAGCGACTGGGTGATGTCGGAGGGGCTCGCCTGCCCATCCGTCGGAAGCCAGCTGGCGCCGACGAGGTCCTCCACGTTCATCAGCGGCCACATGGCCTTCACCTCGGCGGGCGTGATTAGCTGCATGTCCATGCCAAAACTCTTCGCCGTGGTGGCGAGGCGCCGGAACTCCGTCCAGCGGTCGGCATTGGTGGCGAGCCGCAGGCAGCCCGTCATTTTCCAGCCGGTGGCAAGGCCGGTCTCGGCCTCCAGCCCCTTGTAGAGATCGACGGAATATTTCAGCACGCGGGTGATCGAAGCCGAGGAGCGCAGCTGCCCGACGAGGCCCGCCGCATGCCAGGTCGAGCCCGAGGTGAGCGTGCCCTGCTCCAGGAGGATGACGTCCGCCTTGTGGTCGCGGGCGAGATGGTAGGCCGTCGAGCAGCCGATGATGCCGCCGCCGATGACGACGATCTCAGCGTGGGAGGGCAGGGTCATTGGCGTGTTTCCCGTATTTCGTTCTGTAGTGGTCGAGCGCCTGCTCCAGCCGCTGGAGATTCTCCGCCGTGTAGTCGACATAGTCGGCGCCGGGGGCGTCGAGATGGAGTTCCGAGACCATGCTCCACATCGCCTCGCGCAGCAGCGAGGCGCATTGCATGGCGGCGTGCGAGCGGAGGACGGCCGGGTCCGGCGCGCCGCTGAAATAGGCGTCGAGGAAGTCGCCCGCCTCCTCCGGCGTCAGCCCGGCATTGGAGGTCGCGCCGGCGAGATCGAACATCGCGGTGGAGAAGCCGGCATACTCGAAATCGATCAGCCACAGCCGCTCGCCGTCATCGAGGATATTGGCGGGAAGCAGGTCGTTGTGGCCGAAGACGATAGGCAGCGGCGCCTGCGCGGCCTCCAGCTCGCCGGCGAGCGCGAGATATCCGGGCAGGTGCGGGATCATGCGGCTGCCGCCCGCCGCAAGCGTGCGGGCATAGTCGCGCACCACATGGAACGGCCAGAACAGGAAGGCGGCGCCGCTCACCTCGGCCGGCATGTGCGTATGGAAGTGGCGGAGCAGCTCGGCCACCCGGCGGCGGGAAGCGGCGACATCCGCCCCGTCATAGGTCTTCGCGCCGAGAAAGGCGGAGACCATGACGCCCGGCTCGGCGTAGCGCACCTCCGGGCCGAAACCCGCCGCATGCGCGGCCCGCGCCGTCATGATCTCCCGCTCACGAAAGACGTGATGGAAGGGATAGTCGCGGCCGAAGCGCACCACATGCCGGCCGGACGCATCCGTCACCAGATAGCTCTCGTTGCTGATGCCGCCCTTGAGCGGGGCGATCTCGATTGCACCGTTCCAGCAGGGCAGGGCGCGGATACGGTCTTCCATGTCAGCTCACCCTCTCGCGGATGCGGCTGGCACCGGCCGAGATCAGCCGGTCGGCGATGATGGCGATGAAGGCGACGGAAAGGCCGGCGACGAGGCCGCGGCCCGTATCCGCCTTGGTGAGCGCGATATAGACCTCCTGGCCGAGGTCGCGCGTGCCGACGAGCGCGGTGATCACCAGCATCGACAGGGCGAACATGATCGTCTGGTTGAGGCCGAGCATGATCTCCGGCAGCGCCAGCTTCAGCTTGATCTTGGTAAGGATCTGGAACGGCGTGCAGCCCATGGCGCGGCCGGCCTCGACGACGCGCGGGTCGACCCGCTGCAGGCCGAGCACGGTGTAGCGGATGGCGGGCGCGACGGCATAGGCGACGACGGCGATCATCGCCGTGAAGTCGCCCACCCGGAACAGCATGACGACCGGCATCAGGTAGACGAAGGAGGGCAGCGTCTGCAGCGTGTCGATGACGAGCTGCAGCCAGCGCCAGAGCCGTTCCCGCTCCGAGGCGAGGATGCCGAGCGGGATGCCGATCAGCGCGGCGAAGACGACCGAGACGCCGCAGAGATAGACGGTGATCGTCGCCTTCTCCCACTGTCCGGTGACGGCGATCATGAGCGCCAGAACGCCGACGAGCACCGCAAGCCGCAGCCCGCCGAGCCGGTAGCCGGCGAGCGCCAGCAGGAGGACGACGCCGGGCCAGGGCAGGCCGCCGAGCAGGCGCTTCAGCGGCACGAGCAGGTTGAGCAGGATGGCGTTGCGGATGGCCTCCAGCGCATCGAAGAAATTGACGTTGATCCAGCGCACGACCTCCGACCAGAAGGCGCCGGTCGAGACCTGCCAGCTTTCCGGAAAGACCTGCGCAGCCGGGACTGCGAGCCCCGCGAGGAAGGTGGCGACGACGACGGCGAGCGCCGCGATCAGATAGGGATGGCGGGCGACGAGGCCCGTGCCGGAGGGCGCAAGGGCCGCCGGCCGGCCGGCCTTCTCCGCATAGGCCTGGCTCAGCCGGTCCAGCGCCACGGCGAGCGCGACGATGGCGAGCCCCGCCTCCAGCCCCGCGCCGATGTCGAGCCGGCGCAGCGCCGCCAGCACGTCGAAGCCGAGGCCGCCGGCGCCGATCATCGAGGCGATGATCACCATGTTCAGTGAGAGCATGATCACCTGGTTGACGCCGACCATCAGGCTGTCCTTGGCGGACGGGATCATCACCCGCCAGGTCATCTGCCGGCGGCTGCAGCCGACCATGTTGCCGAGGTCGCGGATCTCCGAGGGCACGGAGCGTAGCGCCAGGATGGTGACGCGCGCCATCGGCGGCAGCGCATAGATCAGCGTCGCGACGATGGCCGCTGTCGGGCCGAAGCCGAAGAAGACCAGCACCGGCACGAGATAGGCGAAGACGGGGATCGTCTGCATGAGGTCTAGCACCGGCACCAGCGCCCGCTCGAACAACGGCCAGCGATAGGCGGCAAGCCCGAGGACGAGGCCGACTATCACGCCGATGGGCACGGCGACGACGATCGAGGCGAGCGTCACCATGGCGCTCGTCCACTGGCCGAAGAGCACGAGGAAGCCGAAGCAGGCCGTCACCAGCGCCGCAAGCCGCAGGCCACCGGCGTGATGGCCGATCAGCGCGACGATGGCGAGCACCGCCAGCCACGACAGCGGCGGCAGCTGCTGCACCGCGCTCGACCCTTGCCCCGAGAGGAGCCCGGTCGACAAGAGGCTCAGCGCGGCGCGATAGGGCAGGTCGATGACCGCGGCGATGAAGCGGGTGAGGTCGGTGAAGGTGAAGAGGCCGAAGGTCGCCTCGTCCTGCAGCCATTTCGTCGCCCGGCCGATCCAGCGTGCCGCCGGCAGCTCCCAGGCGGAGGGATAGACGAAGGCCCATTTGGCGAACGGCCGCGCGAACTGCCAGAAGAGCACGAAGACGAGCAGCGCCGCCGGCCAGAGCCAGCGGGCCCGCCCCGCACGCTCCGGCAGCGGCGTCGAGACGGGCTGGAGAAAGGGGAAGGAGGCGCCCATGCCGTCAGCCCCGCATCATCACGTCGACGACGGCGGCGCGGTCGAGGAGGCCGACCGCCCTCCCCTCCCCGTCCGTCACGGCGAGCGTCGTGGCACCGTTCGCGAAGAGCGGTGCGGCCTCCGCCACGGCGGCGCGATCGCTGATCGAGATTTTTGGCGCAGCCCCTTCGAGGCCGCGCATCAGCGAGGCGACCTTGACGACCTTGGCGCGGGCGACGCTGCGGGTGAACTCGGCGACATAGGGGGTCGCCGGATTGAGCACGAGGTCCTCCGGCGTGCCGGCCTGGACGATCTCGCCGTCCTTCATGATGGCGATGCGGTCGGCGAGCCGGATCGCCTCGTCGAAGTCGTGGGTGATGAAGACGATGGTCTTCTTCAGGACCGATTGCAGGCGCAGGAACTCGTCCTGCATCTCGCGGCGGATCAGCGGGTCGAGGGCGGAGAAGGGCTCGTCGAGGAACCAGAGCTCCGGCTCGACGGCAAGCGATCGGGCGATGCCGACGCGCTGCTGCTGGCCGCCGGAAAGCTCGCGCGGGAAGACGTGCTCCTTGCCGGCCAAGCCGACGAGCTCGATCATGCGCCGCGCCCGCTCCTCGCGCCTTGCCCGGTCTATCCCCTGGATCTCCAGCGGGAAGGCGACGTTGCCGATGACCGTCAGGTGCGGCAGGAGCGCGAAGTGCTGGAACACCATGCCCATGCTGTGGCGGCGGATCTCGATCATCCGCGCCTCGCTCGCCGCCAGCAGGTTCTCGCCGTTGAAGAGGATGTCGCCCGCCGTCGGCTCGATGAGGCGCGACAGGCAGCGCACCAGCGTCGATTTCCCCGAGCCCGACAGCCCCATGATGACGAAGATCTCGCCGGCATGGACCTCGATATTGACGTCGCGCACCGCGCCGACGGCGCCGGCCGCGCGCAGGTCCGCCCCGCTCGGCCGGCCGCCGCCCGGCGCAAGCAGCCCCTTGCCGCCCGCTCCGAAAATCTTCCAGATGCCGCGGCAGACGAGTTTCGGTTGATCGGAGGCCATCGTCGTTCCGGTCGTATCGGGGGAAGATCGGCCCGCCGCGGGGCGGGCCGAAGGTCTTGCGTCTACTTCTTGATCCATTCCGACCAGCGGGCCTCGTTCGCCGTCATCCATTCCGCGACGACGTCGGAGAGTTTCTGGCCTTCGAGGTCGACCTTGGTGATCATTGCGCCCATCTCGTCATTGTCGACGGTGAAGGCCTTGATCGCGGCATAGGCGCCCGGCCACTTGTCCTTGACGCCGGCCCAGCCGACCTTCCAGATCGGGCCGAAGGGTTTTCCGCAGTCATAGGCCGCATCCGGATTCAGGCCGGCAGCCGGGTCCTCGTAGCATTCCTTCGAATAGGGCGGGAACTCGACCCATTCGCCCTTGTATTTCGCCGGCGCCCAGTGCGGCGCGTAGATCCACAAGAGGATCGGCGCCTGGCGCTGGTAGGCGCTTTCGAGCTCGGCGAAGAGGGCGGCGTCCGTGCCGGCATGGATCACCTCGAAGGGCAGCTCCAGCGCCTCGACGCGCTCGTCGTCGAAGCCGCCCCAGGTGACGGGCCCGCCGAGATAGCGGCCCTTCGGCGCGGTCTCGGGGATGGAGAAGGCTTCCGCGCAAGCCTCGCTCTTCAGCGCTTCCCAGTCCGGCAGGCCGGGGCACTTCTCCTTCATGTATTCGGGATACCACCACTCTTCCTTGGCCTGCATGCCGGTCTCGCCGAAGTTCTCGACCTTGCCGGTGGCCGTCGCCGCGTCCATGGCGTCGCGGCCGGTCGTCTCCCACATTTCCATGGCGACGTGCAGGTCGCCGCTTTCGAGGCCGGCGAACTGCGCCAGGTAGTCGGCCTGGACATATTCGACGGAATAGCCGGCCTTCTTCAGGACCTCGCCCATGATCTCCGTGGTGATGAGCTGTCCGGTCCAGTCGTGCAGCGTCAGCTTGATCGGATCGGTCGATTCCTGCGCAAGGACGGGTGCCGCGGCGAGCGCCGCCGATAATGAGAGCGTTGCGGCAAGCGTCTTGGACAGTCTGAATGTCTGGAACATGCGTGTTCTCCCGGTCGCACGTATGAGGTCGATGCCGTGTGATGCCGAACCGGACGCCGTTCCCTGTTGTGGTCTTGTGTGTTCGCGTGCCGGTGCGTGCGCCAATCTCACGCGGGATGAAAGCGGCTGTCAATCCTGATATGTGGCTTTTTCTGCTTTTATGACCGGTTATGCGGCTTTCCTTGCCAGACGGCGCCGCGGCGATTATGACAGCGGAGGGAGACAGGGACGGACAGCGGACATGAACCATTCCAAGCGGCACAACGACATCCTGCGGCTTCTCCAGCAGGACGGCACGGTGACGATCTCCGACCTCGCGCGCCGGCTCGACGTCTCGCTGGAGACCGTGCGGCGCGACATCCGGCCGCTGACGGAAAGCGGGACGGTGGTGAAGATGCACGGCGCCGTGGCGCTGCCGTCCGTCATCGGCGAGGCACCGTTCGAGAAGCGCATGCGCGAGAACAGCGCGGCGAAGAAGGCGATCGCGGTGGCCACCGCCGCCACCATCCGCGACGGCGATTCCGTCATGCTCGACACCGGCACGACGACGAGCTTCCTCGCCCGGGAGCTTCTCGGTCACCGACGGCTTACTGTCGTCACCAACTCCTCCGACATCGCCCGCACGCTCTCCACCGTCAACGGTAACCGCGTCTACATGGCCGGCGGCGAGCTGCGCAGCGACAACGGCGCGGCCTTCGGCGTCTCGGCGATCGAGTTCGTCAGCCATTTCACCGTGACCCACGCCATCATCTCGACGGGCGCCATCGATGCCGGCCTCGGCGTGATGGACTACGACCTGGAGGAAGCGGAATTCGCCCGTGTCGTCGTCTCGCGCGGCAAGCGCGCCGTCGTCATCACCGATCACACGAAGTTCGGCCGGCAGGGCCTCGTGCAGGTCTGCGATTTCACCGCGATCTCCGACCTCGTCACCGACAGGGCGCCGCCGCGCGACGTGGCGGCCGCGCTGAAGACGGCCAGCGTGCGCGTCACGCTCGCCGGCTGATCAGGAAGCCTCGGCGCCCGGCCGACGCGGCGCGTTGCCGAGGAGCAGGTCGCGGCCGGCATAGATGCCCTCGGTGATGCCGACGGCGAAGCGTTCGGCGTCGCGGCGGCGGATATCCTCCAGGATGCGGGCGCGCTCCTCCTCCTCGACGTTCAGCATGGCAAGCGCCTTCTCGCCGATCGCCAGCGCCGATTCGAAGGTCTCGCGCATCTGCCAGTCGACGCCGGCATGGATCAGCTCCATCGCATGGCCGCGGTCGAAGGCCCGCGCCAGCACCGGCACCAGCGGGAACTCCGCCTTGACGAGCTCGACGATCTTCAGGCTCGCCTCGCGGTCGTCGATGGCGACGATGACCAGCCGGGCCGAGTGGGCGCCCGCCGCATGCAGGATGTCGAGCCGCGCGCCGTCGCCGTAGTGGACCTTGAAGCCGAAGTCGCGCGCGTCGCGGATCGCCTCCGTGTCGGTCTCGATGATCGTCACCGAGCAGGCATTCGCCAGCAACGGCTGGCTGACGATCTGGCCGACGCGGCCGAAACCGATCAGGAGCACGCTGGCGCTGAGGTTCTCCGCCGCCTCCACCCCGTCCATCGACAGGGCGGGCTTCGGTGCCAGCCGGTCGTGCACGATCACCGTCAGCGGCGTCAGCGCCATCGAGACGATGACGGTCGCCGTCAGGATCGCGTTGGCCTCGCCGTCGATGATGCCGACAGCGGTTGCGGCCGCATAGAGCACGAAGGCGAACTCGCCGCCCTGCGCCATCAGCACCGCCCGCTCCAGCGCCTCCGCCGTGCCGCTGCCGAGAAGCCGCGCGATGGCGAAGATGGCGAGCGTCTTCAAGGTCATGTAGGCGACGACGGCGGCGGCGATCAGCGGCCAGTTCGCGGCGATCACCGCAAGGTCGAGCGCCATGCCGACGCCGAGGAAGAACAGGCCGAGCAGGATGCCGCGGAACGGCTCGATATCCGCTTCCAGCTGATGCCGGAAGGAGGATTCCGACAGGAGCACGCCGGCGAGGAAGGCGCCCATCGCCATCGACAGGCCGCCGAGTTGCATGGCAAGTGCGGCCCCCAGCACGACGAACAGCGCCGCCGCCGTCATCACCTCGCGCGCCCGCACCCGGCCGAGGATGCGGAACAGCGGGTCGAGGAGGTAGCGCCCGGCAAGCACCAGCGCGAGGATGGAGCCGAGGCCGATCGCGACGCCGGTGAGGCGCTCGCCGGGCGTCACGCTCTCGCCGCCCGGCGCCAGGAAGGCGACGAGGGCAAGCAGCGGCACGATGGCCAAATCCTCCAGAAGCAGGATGGCGATGATCCGCCGCCCCTTCGGCGCCGCCAGCGCATGCCGTTCCTCCAGCATCTGCATGACGATGGCGGTCGAGGTCAGCACGAAGCCCGTGCCGGCGACGAAACTCTGCGGCAGCGGAAAGCCGAGCACGAGACCCACGCCGCTCAGGAGCACGATGCAGACGCCGACCTGGGCGAGGCCCAGCCCGAAAATCTCGCCTCGCATCGCCCAGAGCCGCGCCGGCTGCATCTCCAGGCCGATGACGAAGAGGAACAGGACGACGCCGAGCTCGGCGACATGGATGATGGCCTGCGGATCGGAGAAGACGCCGAAGCCGAACGGGCCGATGACAAGGCCGGCGACGAGATAGCCGAGAACCGAACCGAGGCCGAGCCGCTTGAACAGCGGCACGGCGATGACGGCGGCGGCGAGCAGGACGACGATCGGCATGAGATCGACGCCGCCGTGGGACGCGGCCTCGCTTGCATGGGAAACGGCTTCGACGGCCATGTCTTCTATCCTTCCGCCCGGCGCGGGATCGCGGGCAAGCCAATCAACAGGATCGACCCCGGCCGCGCAACCGGAGAAATGACCGCCGTCATCCCGCCCGCCGCTCCGGCAGGCCGCGGGCGCGCGCCAACGACATCAGCATCGGCCCGAGCGAGAATTCGTCGCGCGCCGCCCGCCGGGTGAGATCGCGGAGATAGCCGCCGGCCGAGTTGATGTGTCCCGCCCGCTCCAGGATGCAGGCGATCACGGTGGCGGCATTCTCCGGCCCGAGCACCGCGCAGGCCTCCTCGTAGGCCGAGGGGCTGACGCCGAGCATGGAGCGCACCACGACCGCCGCCGTCATCAGGTCGCGCCAGCCGCGGACGTCGCCGTCCGGCCCGAAGGCGACGATTTCCGGGCAGGCCTGCAGGACCAGGGCCAGCGGATAGGCTTTTGCAGGTGGTTGACCGATAGTCCTTCCCCTGTCCTGTTCCCGCTCTTCTGCGTCCGCCATCGGTCCCGGCCGGATTTCGGCCTCGCGGCTGGGCTTCGTTTCGAAGCGTGGTTCAAGTTCATTGGGGGATTGGGTATTTGAATTCTGTATGTGCCGACCGAAATGGCCGGCATTGCCGTCTGGATTCTGCGAAATGGCAAATCTTTCCAGACGGTTGACGATCCTTTCACGCAGGGCTTCGAGCCTTTCACGCAGATTCGCAAGGCTGGCGCAGGTGGCGACCCGCGGCAGGCCGCCCACGAGATGGCGATAGTCTTCCTCGAAATCGAGCCATTCCGCGCCGCCGTCCTCCTCGATCCCCGTCGCGATCAGCTTGGCGATGTCGCGGCGCAGCAGCGTCAGCCGCTCGCGCAGCCGCTGCAGGAGGAGCCGCTCGGCCGTGACCTCCGCCGCCAGCGTCTCGATCTCGCCGGCGCGGGCGAGAAGCGGCGCGAGCGAGAAGCCGAAGGCCTCGTCGATCGCCCCCTCGCCGTCCTTGCGGGCATAGCGCTTGCCGTTGGGGCTGTCGCGGCGCAGCAGCAGCCCGGCCTCGACCAGCGCCGCCAGATGCCGGCGCAGCGTCGTCTCGGCCATGCCGTGCGTGCGCAGCGAGAGCTGGGCATTGGACGGGAACACCACGAGCGGCTCGTCGCCGGCGAGCTCCGTCTTCGGATGGAAGCTCATCAGCGCGTTCAGCACGGACAGCGCCCGGTCGCTGACGCCGAGCTTCGTGCGCGCCTCGCAGAGCGCGCGATAGATCTTCCACTTGTCGGCGCGCGCCTCTGGCGCGACCGCGCGGGCCCGCGCCTGGCTTGCCACCATGCCGAGCGACACCGCCCGCCGCCCGAAGGGCGTCGTTACACCTGCGATCTCCATGTCCCTTCACCTTCATCAAGGCAAAAGAAGACCCATCACCGAAACCGGTGCCAAAGGCTCTTGACTGTGATTCGGGGAAGTGCGATTCTCAGGCTGCTAAACGATGAGAAGGGCTTCCGCGACGGTAACGTTGAGGGGGCCTTTTTCTTTTGCGGTTCAATCTCCTGTTTCGTCCTGCCGGTCCGCCCGGAACGCCGCATAGAGGCGGTCCAGGTTTTGCGTGATATAGGCGCCGAAGGCGGCGGCCTCGGCGGCCTTGAGCGCGATCGTGTAGCCGCGCCCGTTGCTCTTGATGCTGGCGCGCACGTCGTCGCGTATCCATTCCTGGCCGGCCACGGCTTTCTCGGTCTTTGGCGCGACGTCGCGCGCCAGATGGCTGCTCAGGAGATCGAAACGCTCCTCCGGCGCCCTTGCCCGGATGCGCTCGCGGGCGAGGAATTCCAGCGCCCTGTCCTCCGATCGGGCCTCGTCGAAGCGCGTCGACAGCTCGTGCCAGCGGTCGCGGCCGACGGAAAGCGCCGGGCCGATCCCGGCCATCACCGCCTTGGGAACACGGTTCACCACCGACAGCATCTTCGAGACGGTGGTCTTGTCGGCGCTCAGCGCCGCCATGATCGTCTCGCGGTCGAAGCCGCGGCTTTCCAGCTCGCCGGCGAAGGTCGCCCGCTCGATGAAGGAGAGGTCGGCGCGGGCGCTGTTCTCCTGCCCCTGGGCAATGACGTGATCGCGATCGGAGAGCTTCCTCACCACCGCGCGGACGGGCCGGCCGAGCAGGCGCGCCGCCTTGGCGCGGCGATGGCCGAAGGCGATCTGGTAGAGACCTTCCTTGTCGGGATGCGGACGCACGAGGATCGGTGAATCCTGCCCCCTCACCCGGATCGCCTCGACCAGCTCCCGGAACTGCTCGTCGGAATGGACCAGCCGGTCGGAGACGAAGGAGTCCTCGATCTCCTCCGGCCGGAGCTCGACCACCACCTCGCCGGCCGTCAGCTTCGCCTCGATCTCACGCGCCGCGTCCGCCTTGGCGGCGAGCGCGTCGATGCTGCGCGTCACGGCGCCGAGCGCGCCGATCCCCTTGTAGGCGAGCGGCTGGCGGCCCTGCCCTGCGGCCTCCGCCGGCGGCGGGTTTACCATGGTCAACTTCTCGCCTGCGGGCTCCATGAGGCTGGAAAGGACGTTCTTGCGCGCCATGGTCAGCGTCCCCATGCCTTGTGGATCAGCTCGGCGATCTCGGCATTGACCGCGTCCATGGATTCGAGCGCCCGGTCGTAGGTGGCGCGGGTGAACTGGCTGCGGTCGACCTCGTAGAGCGTCTGGTTGGTGAGCGCGGCGTCGGAGATGGCGACACTGCGCACCATCGCATTGGTCAGCACGTGCTGCTTGAACAGGGAGCGCATGAAGGCGACCATCTGGGTCTGCGGCCCGTCGGCCGGGTCGTAGCGCGTCACCAGATAGCGCAGCCAGTCGAGGTTCATGTTGCCGCCCGCCCCCTTCAGCGTGCTCAGCACCTCGCCGAGCATCTGCAGGAACTGGCACATGGACATGACGTCGAGCATCTGCGGATGCACGGTGATGAGCACGGCGGTGGCGCCGCAGATCGCGCTCATCGTCAGGAAGCCGAGCTGCGGCGGGCAGTCGATC
>Ga0206117_101485_pt1 | contig 11653 bp, 7 predicted proteins | sample 3A5Ametagenome_FD_177997 | JGI IMG/M metagenome (GOLD analysis project Ga0206117, IMG submission 177997) | Enriched microbial communities from leaf-cutter ant dump, University of Wisconsin, Madison, United States - 3A5A | ecosystem: Environmental > Terrestrial > Nest > Insects nest > Nest dump... | reverse complement strand
CGATGTTGGCCACCACCAGCCGATTGTCCTTCATGGACGACGGCCGGCGCAAGAGGGCGGCAATCCGGGCGCGAAGCTCGGGAACGGCGAACGGCTTCACCAGATAGTCGTCGGCGCCGTTGGCGAGCCCGCTGACCTTGTCCTCCACCTTGCCGCGCGCCGTCACCATCAGGATGGGGGCGGCAATCGAGCGTTTGCGCATTTCGCGGACAAGCTCGAGCCCGTCACGGTCGGGCAGGCCGATGTCGACGACCATCAGGGAGTATTCCGTCTCACGCGCGGCAGCGAGCGCGTCCTCGGCAAAACCCATGACGTCGACCGTGAAGCCAAGCGCGCGCAGCTCTCGCCCGACAAGCCCGGCGACGTCGCGATCATCTTCCACGACCAGAACGCGTGGCGACGCGGACGCCATTCCATCATCGAATGCAGCGTTCTTTCCCGGCTCCGCCGTGGAAGCGCGGTTCACCATCTCACTCGCCCGATTGTTTCACCCCCCGGTTGTCTTGGGATTTTGGAAGGCTTGTGAGGCAAAAGCAAGAGGTTTACATATTTCGCCAGGGACCAGGAGCGTTCGTCGAACCGACATCCGGCACGCGGCAACGATTTCCTGGCCGAGGAGGAGGCATGTCGGCTTCGGTCCTGATCGCCGATGACGATCCGAACATATCGCGCGCCCTGGGTTTCCTGATGCGCCAGGAAGGCTATGACGTGCGCATCGTCGCCGATGGCGAGCAGGCGCTGGCTGCCGTCAGCAGCGATCCGCCCGACGTCATCCTGCTCGACGTCATGATGCCCAAGGGCAACGGATATGACGTGTGCCGCGCGTTGCGTGCAAACGGGTCGTACGGAAATATCCGCATCATCATGCTGACGGCCAAGGGTGGCGAGGCTGACCAGAAGGTCGGCATGGAGCTGGGCGCGAACGCCTATATCACCAAGCCGTTTGCCATCATCGATGTGGTCTCGTGTGTGCAATCGGTGCTGTCCACCCGGATGCCCGAGTAGCGGCGGATGCAAGGATGCTGAGAAAAACGGCAAGACGGGATCGCGTACTGGCGCTGTTCGGCGCCGGGGTGCTGCTGCTCAACCCGCCGATCGTCAATCTCTTCTCCGGATACGTCTTCGGCGTACCGGCGCTCTATCTCTACTTCTTCGGCGTCTGGGCGCTGGTGATCGGCGCCGTCGCCCTGATTTGCGAACGCGGCGCAGGCCAGGCGGCCGACGGCGGCAGGGACACGCCGCCGCAATGAGCCAGCCGGTCCTCGTCGCGATCGCCGTCGCCTATCTGCTGTTGCTGTTCGCGATTGCCTGGGCGGTGGAGCGCGGATCGGACCGGCTGTCGCGGCTCACCGGCTCCAGCGTCGTCTACACGCTCTCGCTTGCCGTCTATTGCAGCTCGTGGACGTTCAACGGCGGCGTCGGCAAAGCCTCGCAGACGGGCCTCGACTTCCTGCCGATCTATCTCGGGCCGACACTGGTCTTCTGCCTGGGGCCGCTGGTGCTGCGCCGCATCCTGCGCATCAGCCGCGCCAACCGCATCACGTCGATCGCGGACCTGATCGGCGCGCGTTTCGGCAAACGCGCCAGCCTCGCCGCGCTGGTGACCACGATCGCGGTGATCGGTCTTGTCCCCTACATCGCACTGCAGCTCAAATCGATTTCCAACGGGCTCGCGGCACTGAGCAGCAGCGGCTCGGCAGCCGGCATAGACGGACCGGTGCTGGCGGACGGCGCACTATGGGCTGCCATCGTGCTGACCATCTTCGCCATGCTGTTCGGCAGCCGCAGCATCCGGCCGGGCGAACACCATCCCGGCATGGTCGTGGCGGTAGCCGTGGAATCGATCCTGAAGCTGATCATCCTGACGGTGATCGGGCTATTCGTCGTCTATTGGCTGTTCAACGGATTTGGCGACCTGTTCGCACAGGCGTCGCAGGTGCCGGAAATCGGTGCCGTTTTCGACGGGTCGTCCTATTCCTACGGCTATGGCTGGATCAGCATGACGCTGCTCGCCGCACTCGCCATCTTCTGCCTTCCGCGGCAATTCCAGGTGATGGTGGTCGAAAATGTCGACGAACGCCATCTCAACCGGGCGCTCTGGCTGTTCCCGCTCTATCTCCTTGCGATCAACCTGTTCGTGCTGCCGATCGCGATCGCCGGCCGGCTTGTACTGTCGTCCGACACCGATCCGGACAGCCTCGTGCTGGCGTTGCCCTACCTGACCGGACATCCGTGGCTTGCGCTGGTCGCCTTTCTGGGCGGCCTGTCTGCCGCCGCGAGCATGGTGGTGGTCGAGGCCACCGCACTGAGCCTGATGGTCTGCAACGATGTCGTGATGCCGGCGCTGCTGCGGGTCAGGCGGCTCGGCCTTGCCGAGAAATCCGATCTTACGCGACTGCTTTTGTGGATCCGCCGCGCGGCCATGGCCGCGATCATGGCGCTCGGCTACCTCTACATGCGTCACGACAGCGCCCAGTTCGCGCTGGTATCGATCGGGCTGATGTCGTTCGTTGCGGTCGCGCAGTTCGCGCCGGCCATCCTCGGCGGCATATATTGGCGCAACGCGACCTGGGCCGGCGCGTTTGCCGGCATTTCCCTGGGGTTCGGTGTCTGGTGCTACACGTTGCTGCTGCCGTCCTTCGCGCGGTCCGGCGCACTGGGCATGGAGTTCATCGCGCACGGCCCGGCCGGCATTGCGCTCCTGAAGCCCTATGAGCTGTTCGGGCTGCGGGGCCTCGATCCCGTCACCCACGCCACCTTCTGGTCGTTGCTCGCCAATATAGGCGCCTTCGTGGCTGTCTCGCTTGTCGGCAACCAGCGGCCGATGGAAAGGGCGCGCGCGGCAATGTTCGTCGATGCCGTCGATTCCGGCGAGGTGGCGCAGATCATGCGTCGCACGGCGCTGATTCCCGATCTGATGACCGTGACCGCGCGGTTTGTCGGCCGCGAGAAGGCCGTCGAGGCCTATGCGAATTTCGCCCGCACCCGAGGCGTCGATCCTGACACGACGATGCGGGCCGACGCCGAGACGGTGCTGTTCTACGAACGGCTGCTGGCAGGCGTCATCGGCGCGGCGTCCGCGCGCGTCCTGGTCGGTGCCGTCGTCGAGGAGGAGCCGCTCGGCGTGGACGAAGTCATGCGTATTCTCGACGAGACGTCGAAGGTGTTCGAGGCCAACCGGCAACTGCAGGAAAAATCGCACGAACTGGAGAACGCGACCGCCGAGTTGAGGGCCGCCAATGCACGGCTGAAGGTGCTGGACCGCTTGAAGGACGATTTCGTCGTCACGGTAAATCATGAGCTGCGGACCCCGCTCGCCTCGATCCGCGCCTTCTCGGAAATCCTCCGCGACCACGCCGGCATCACCGATGGCGAGCGCCGGGAATTCCTGCAAATCGTCGTCAATGAATCGGAACGGTTGACGCGCCTCATCAACCAGCTTCTCGACCTATCGAAGATCGAGGCCAACGGATCGATGCCCGTCGCCAACGGCAAGGTCGATCTGGCCGAGGTAGCCCGTGAATCGGTCGCCGCGGTACGGCAGGTATTTGCCGAGAAGCGGGTGGGCCTGTCGCTCGACATCGAGGTGGAACCGGCTTACGTCCTCGGCGATCATGACCGGCTCGTGCAGGTAACCATCAACCTGCTGGGCAATGCGGTAAAGTTCTCACCCCCCGAAACAGGCAAGGCTCACCTTTCGCTTCGCCGCGAAAGGGAGTTCTTCGAGATCGCGGTGTCCGACAATGGCAAGGGCATTAGGGCCGAAGACCGGGAGGTCGTATTCGAGCGCTTCCGGCAACTCGGCGATACGATGACCGACAAGCCGCACGGCGCCGGCCTTGGACTCGCCATCTCGCAACGCATCGTCGCCCAGCACGGTGGCGACATCTGGGTGGAGGGAGCAGAAAACAGAGGCGCGATCTTCAAGATCAGACTGAAGGCGATGCCTTCCAAAGCTTCGATGCAAAGCGAGTTCGATAAGACTTAATCGATCTCTCAAACCGCCAGACATTCCGCAATAATCCGGAGACAGAGACCGGTGAGGCGCGCCTAAAAGGTCAGCCAGCAATCCAGGCAGAAGCCGGGGCCGGCCTGCTTGCTGGAGGCCAGCTACAAGCAGGAAGCCACCGCCTATCAGATTGACGCCTCGATGATGAAGGCAATCTCCATATCGGACTTGGAGAGCGCGGTGCGATTATGCTGTTTGGGGAGTTAGAACGCAGAAAGCCCCGCGGCTATTGCCGACGGGGCTTTTGATTGGTTGCGGGGGCCTGAAGCCACAGAGACTTGTAGCTATCCATCGCTGGTGGTGGAGAAACAGTTTGAAATCTTTAAGTCGGTGGCATAGCCATAATTATAGAACTTTTTAAGCTTTCGGCACATCGGCAGTTATTGACGAACTCGAATAATCAGACAAACCGCCTTCAAGCCTCGTCGTATCCATACGGCGTGAACCGCGGAACTGGGTCGCGTGCGCGGCTCATCGGTGATGTATGCTGCGGATAAGATTCAGGCAGTTGCCTGAGCGGAGGCTTTTTCGGCCTGGCGCAACCTTTTCCACTCCCATAGGAGCAGTTCGCGCAGGCGGGAGACGGGAAGATCGGCGATGCGGGCAAAGACATCGGCAAGCCACGCCTTCATCTCTTGTCGGTACAAACGCAAGATGTTCAACGAAGGCGGGGGCAGAAAAGTAAATTGATGGGCGAGCGTGAAGTTCAGCATTGAAATCAGAAATCACCGCGACACCCTCACTCTGGTCACCGCAAGAAATGACCGCCTCAATCGTCTGAGGCGGCCTTGTTTCTTCATCCGATCGTCATAAGACTGGCGTTTCCACCAGCCGCAGCGGTGTTGATTGACGTCGATACCTCTTCCAGAAGCCAGTTCAGGCAGTAAGCGTCGGCGTCGGACTCAATCTCCACCGTCGTCGCGGACTGGACCAGCACCAGCGGGCCATCGAGCGCGGCGATCGCCTTGTTGAGAGACATTACCCGCTCCGCATCGCCCTCGATGAGGGCGGAGGCGAACGGGCCGTCCTTGTTCCAGTCCGAAGTCCACTTGATGCGATGGGCAACGCTCGCTGGCGGATTACCCAGCGTAGAACGAAGGCCTGACGCCTCGTCGATGACGAGTTGGTTGCCGGTGGCAAGGGCGGCGGCGATCTGACGGTGAAGTCCACGTTCGCTGACCGGAGCCAGAAGTACGCGGCCGCGCGGGTGGAGAGCATAAAGATTGCGCTCGCCGACGGGACCGGCGAGCTCCGTCTGCAAGCCGACGGGCGAAAGGCTGCCGAGCTCCTGGGCGGCTTCCGCATCGTCGGTTCTGCCCTTGCCCGAGAGCCAAACGGCGAAATCAGCCAAGGCGGGATCGATATGCACGGAGCTATGCTCCGGCGGCACCGGTGCCTTCTGGACGAGACGGCCGATATAGAGCGGACCGCCGGCCTTCGGACCCGTGCCGGAGAGGCCTCGGCCGCCGAAGGGCTGCACACCGACCACCGCGCCGATGATGTTCCGGTTGACATAGAGGTTGCCTGCCTGCACCCGGCTCGTCACATGCGCGATCGTCTCGTCGAGACGCGTGTGCAGGCCGAAGGTCAAGCCATAGCCGGAGGCGTTGATATCGTCGATCAGTCGATCGAGATCCTCGCGGCGGTAGCGGATCACATGAAGAACCGGCCCGAAGATTTCCTTTTCCAGGTCGGAGAGCTTCTTGAGCTCGATGATCGTCGGCGGGACGAAGGTGCCGAGATCCGCGGCCTGCGGCAGCGGCAGTTGCTCGACCTTGCAGCCGAGCGCCTTCATCTTCTCGATGTGAGCGTCGATCTCGCCCTTCGCAGTGTTAGTGATGACCGGGCCGACATCGATGCTCAGACGGTCGGTGCGGCCGATCGTCAGTTCCTGAAGGGCGCCTTTCAGCATGGTCAGGGTGCGGTCGGCGACGTCCTGTTGCAGGCAGAGCACACGCAGTGCCGAGCAGCGCTGGCCGGCGCTGTCGAAGGCCGAGGCGATTACGTCGCCGACAACCTGTTCGGCGAGAGCCGAGGAATCGACGATCATGCCGTTCTGGCCACCGGTCTCAGCGATCAGCGGGATAGGCTTTCCCGACCTGGAAAGCCGGTTTGCAAGCTGCGCCTGGATCATCCGTGCAACGCCGGTCGAGCCGGTGAACATGACGCCGGCCGTTTCCGGAGCATCGATCAGGGCGGCACCCAGACGACCACTGCCGGGGGTAAACTGCAGCGCATTTCGCGGGATCCCTGCCTCGTACAAGATCTTGACGCTCTCGGACGCAATGATCGGAGTCACACCCGCCGGCTTTGCCATAACAGAGTTGCCGGCGACCAATGCCGCAGCAGATTGGCCTGTGAAAATGGCCAGCGGAAAGTTCCACGGGCTGATGCAGACAATCGGCCCGAGCGGGGCATGCGAGGGACCAAGCGTGCGGCGCGCCTGCTCAGCGTAGTAGCGGAGAAAGTCGATTGCCTCTCTCACCTCACCAATCGCATTCGCGGCCGATTTTCCGGCCTCTCGCATAACGATGCCCATCAATTGCTCGATGCGAGTCTGCATGATGTTGGCAGCACGGTCTAGGCAGGCGGCACGTTCAATAATCGAGACCTTGGCCCACTCTTGTGCACCCTGTTGCGCTAGCTTGGCGATCCTAGACGCCGCACTGATCTCAACTTCTGTGACCTGACCGACAACGTCGCCATGGTCCGCTGGATTAAGCACAGGCCGCGTCGTCCCTTCGACGGAGCCGTCCGCGAGAAGCGGCGTAGCATGCCACGAAGCCTCCGCCGTTCCCACAAGGCTGCGACCGAGATGCGCCAATGCGTTCTCGTCCGACAAATCAACACCTGAAGAATTTTTCCGCTCGGTACCATACAGATTAGCAGGCAGCGAGATCAAATCATGCGGTTTGCCAATAGGAACGGTGGCTTCGACAAGATCAACGGGATCAGCTGTCAGCTCATCCATGGAGATCTTCGGATCGGAAATGCGGTTGACGAAAGAGGAATTGGCACCGTTTTCGAGAAGACGACGAACAAGATAAGCGAGCAGAGTTTCATGCGTTCCTACCGGGGCATAGATACGGCAGGGACGGTCGAGGTTCTGCTTGCCGACAACTTCGTCATAGAGTGGTTCGCCCATGCCATGTAGGCACTGGAACTCGTATTCGCCGACTCTGAAGTCCGGACCAGCCAGATGGTAGATGGTAGCTAGCGTTTGGGCATTGTGGGTTGCGAACTGCGGGAAAACTGCATCGGTCGCGGCCAGTAGCTTGCGGGCGCAGGCGACATAAGCGACGTCCGTGTGGATCTTGCGCGTGTAGACGGGAAAGTCCGGAAGGCCCTCGAGCTGGGCGCGCTTGATCTCGGCATCCCAATAAGCGCCCTTGACGAGGCGCACCATCATGCGGCGTCCGGAGCGGCGGGCGAGGTCGATTATGTAATCGAGCACGAACGGGCAGCGCTTGCCATAGGCCTGCACGACAAACCCAAGACCGTTCCAGCCGTTCAGCTCTGTATCGAGGCTGAGTTCTTCGAGGAGATCGAGAGAGAGTTCTAGGCGGTCCGCCTCTTCGGCATCGATGTTGAGGCCGATATCGTATTTGCGGGCGAGCAGCGCGAGCGAGCGGACGCGGGGCAGAAGCTCTTCCATGACCCGCTTCGACTGCGCGCGGACGTAGCGGGGATGCAGCGCGGAAAGCTTGATCGAGATGCCGGGGCCTTCATAGACGCCACGGCCGGCCGATGCTTTGCCGATCGCATGGATCGCGTTTTCGTAGTCTCGATAATAGCGCTCGGCGTCCTTGGCGGTCGTCGCCGCTTCACCCAACATATCGTAGGAATAGCCGAAGCCTCGTGCTTCCAGCGGACGCGCCCGCTTTAGCGCCTCGTCGATCGTCTCGCCGGTGACGAACTGTTCGCCCATCATGCGCATCGCCATGTCAACGCCGCGACGGATCACCGGCTCGCCGCAACGGGCGATCAGCCGGGTAAGCGCGGCGGAAAGGCTGCGATCGTTGACGGTGGAGGTGAGCTTGCCGGTAACGACCAAGCCCCAGGTCGCCGCATTGACAAACAGCGAGCGGCCGCCGCCCACGTGCGATTTCCAGTCGCCTTCTGAGATTTTGTCGCGGATCAGCGCATCGCGCGTGGCCGTGTCCGGGATGCGCAACAGCGCCTCGGCAAGGCACATCAGTGCCACGCCTTCCTGGCTCGACAGCGAGTATTCTTGCACCAGCCCTTCGACGCCGGTGCCTTTGTGCTTGGCACGCAGCGCCTCGATAAGCTTCTTCGCCGTGCCACGGATCGTCGCCTTCAAGTCACCGGGAACCTTGGCTGCCTCGACGAGAGGCGGAATGCATTCAGTTTCACGCCGGCGATACGCAGCGGTAATCGCACTGCGGAGTTCCGATTGAGCGCGGACCGGCGGCGCAAATTGCGCGAATGGCTCGTTCTGATCCGTTTCAAGATTATCAGCAACTATTCTCAACATTTTAGACCTGCATCAATTACGAGGAACGGTGGCAAGATGCCTTCCAGTCACTCCGGAAGGCTCTCGGGGACAAGAAATCGCGTCGCGCTGTCCTTCGGATCTTCTTGAGGAGGTCGTGAAGAGGCGATGCTGTACGCAGCACGTACGGCGCGCAATGCGACGGGTCGGTACTGACTGGATCGCTCACCCGCAGCCTTTGCGGGAGAATCAACATTTTGATCCATTTTCGGCTCCACAATGAGGGGTTCGATCGCAGTCAGATACCGATGGCCCTGTAGGCATCGCCGATCTCCTTGAGGGCGATGTAGTAGCCAGCGGTTCGGAAGTCTTTGATTGCGGGGTTCTCGGCCATAGCGGTCGCCATGCGCTGGTATGCACCACGCATCACGTCATCTAGCCCGGATCGGACCAGGTCAATCTCCTGTCCGCCTTCGAGAAACTCCTCGCGCATCTCCTCCGGGAAAGCCTTTCCGGTCATCGTCTCCAGTGCGCTAGTGATCTGCGAGTTGCGGCGCTCGCGGCGACGGCGCTCCATCAAGCCAAATGGAATGTGAGTAAGGTTCTTGACCCACTCAAAATAACTTACGACGACGCCACCAGCGTTTACGAACAGGTCTGGAAGGATCACAACCCCCTTCTCAAGCAACACCCTCTCGGCTTGAATCGAAACGGGACCGTTAGCCGCCTCCGCCACAAGCTTTGCCCGGATACGGTCGGCATTCTGCAAAGTGATCGCGTTTTCCATTGCTGCGGGGATGAGGATGTCGCATTCGACTTCGAGGCCTCGCTCCTTATCGACCGAGCTTTCAGCTCCTGCAAAACCAAGAATGCTACCGGTGCTAAGCCGATGCTGATGGACTGCTTCGACATCCAGACCCTGGGCATTGAAAATAAAACCATCGCGCTCCACGATCCCCACGACCTTAACGCGATCGTCTTCACTAAGGAACTTGGCTGCGTGATATCCAACGTTTCCGAAACCTTGCACCACCACTGACATAGAGGAAAGATCTCGGCGCCCTTCGATGCCGCTATGCACCAAGTCTCTGAGGTAGCAATGGATCGCGTACTGTACCCCTCGCCCGGTGGCTTCGGTCCGACCAGCGATGCCTCCGCGAGACAGCGGTTTACCGGTCACACATGCGTTTGCATTCACAATGTCGGACGGACCAGTGCGCTTGTATTCATCAGCCATCCAAGCCATTTCACGCTCGCCAGTCCCCATATCGGGCGCCGGAACGTTGCGCCCTGGCGAGATTAAGTTGCGTTTCGCAAGCTCTTGAGTGAAACGTCTGGTAATCCTTTCAAGTTCATGGACCTCCCACTGCTTCGGATCGATGCACAACGCGCCTTTCGAGCCGCCGAAAGGAATATCGACGAGCGCGCATTTGAGGCTCATCAGGGCCGCAAGGGCTTCGACCTCCTCGGCATTCGCCGATGCATCATATCGAATGCCACCCTTTGCAGGCTCGACATGCTCGCTATGAACAGATCGCCACCCTGTGAAGCTATACATACGGCCGCGAAGTCGCACCCCGAAACGAACCGTGTATGTCGAATTGCACGCACGGATGCGGTCCGCCAGGCCTTCTGAAAGGTCAAGATGGCTGAATGCCCGATCTATGTAGCCCTCAACACTTTCGAGAAAGGTTCCCTCCTGCCCGGCTGCTGTTTCGATTTTGAGTGGATTACCCATTGCGTCCTCCGAAAAACTGTGATCACACTTATACTACGGAACGTCGCGGGCGATCTCACTAGAGTTTGCGAGTTCACAAGCCTTATGAACTGATTTTCTCTTCAAGAGAGGCCATAATGTCTACTAAATCCCGAATTCTTAGCGAACTCGACCAGATTGATCGGCGCATTATTGAGGCTCTCGTGGAGGACGGAAGAATTTCGATTAGTGATCTCTCGGAGCAAATCGGTCTGTCGAAGACCCCATGTCAACTTCGGTTTCGACGATTAGTCGACGACGGTTTTATCGAAGGCTTCCGAGCTGTACTCAGTCCATTAAAGATGGAAATGGAACACATAGCATTTGTTGAGGTCAAACTGAGCAATACAACCGAGCAATCATTAAGAGAGTTCAATGCTGCCGCGAAGAAAATCTCTGAAGTGGAGGAATGCCATATGATAGCTGGAAGGTTCGACTATCTTCTGAAGATCCGTACGAGAGATATAGTCAGGTACCGAAGGGTGCTCGGGGAGCGGATCTCGAACCTTCCATACGTTTCGAGCACCTCCACAAGCGTCGCGATGGAAACAGTTAAAGACGGATGGTCAAGAACCACGTCGAGATAAGTGCCCTGCGCCACGGTGACCGATCGAAACCCAATGATATCCGATGTCGTGGCGGTATGCTCAATGCAGGGCACTCAATGCAGGGCACTATTTGTTAGACGTCGGCAACTGCTGCTGTGACAATGATTTCGACGAGATATTCAGGCGAAGCCAATTTGAGTTCGGCTGTCGCACGTGTCGGCGCATTTCCTGGTGCGATCCAACCTTCCCAAACGTCATTCATCGTCGGGAAGTCGGCGATGTTCGACAGCCAGATCTGCGCTGTTAGGACGCGGCTTTTACTGCTCCCGCTGAGGGCAAGAAGCCGGTCAATCTCCGTCAGGGCCTGCTGGGTTTGTTGACGGACGTCAGCCCCAGGCTCTCCGACCTGGCCGGCGAGATATACGACCCCGTTGTGCACAACGGCTTGACTCATGCGTTTTCCAGATTCGAAACGTTCGATCGACATTGTCTAGCTTCCTCAATGAATGGCTTTTCCGTGGGAGTTGCCGTGCGGCTTGACAGGGTTCGCACATTGCCCGCAATATGTCCACAGTAGACAGAATGAATTACGGAGGCGTCATGTTCATTCAAGCGGCGCTTAACGGTGATCGGAAGCATCCAGCAGTTCCGAAAGCACCCTCTGAAATCGCCCGAGATGCACTGCTGGCTGTGCGAGCAGGCGCCAGCTCGGTTCATGTTCATTGTTTCGATGACAATGGGCGCGAAACGATCGATCCAATGTAAGCGCGAAAATCCCTGCACCTTTTCATTGACGCGGTGTTGATGGAGTCTGCGTCCGCAACGGAGACTGCGGACGCAATGACGATTGACGACGGAGAGATTTCGAGACCGCTGCGTGTGGTTCG
>Ga0206117_101483_pt1 | contig 11657 bp, 8 predicted proteins | sample 3A5Ametagenome_FD_177997 | JGI IMG/M metagenome (GOLD analysis project Ga0206117, IMG submission 177997) | Enriched microbial communities from leaf-cutter ant dump, University of Wisconsin, Madison, United States - 3A5A | ecosystem: Environmental > Terrestrial > Nest > Insects nest > Nest dump... | reverse complement strand
CGCCGATCAGCTGGAGCTGCATTACCAGCCCAAGGTGGATACGGTCACTGGTGAGTTGCGCGGCGTGGAGGCGCTGGCCCGCTGGCACGATGCGCAGTGGGGCTGGGTCAGCCCGGCAGAGTTCATCCCCGTGGCCGAGGAGCGCGGACTGATCGGCGCCCTGGATGCCTGGGCGCTGGAAACCGCTGCCCGCCAGTGGCGTCAGTGGCACGACGCAGGCAGGGCGAATGTGCCGACGATTGCTGTCAATGTCTCGGCGGTGGAGATCTCCATGGGAGAGGGGTTTGCCGAGCTGGCCCTGCGGCTGGTGCGGCGCTACCAGGTGCCGCCTCAGGCGATCGAGCTGGAAATCACCGAAACGGCCCTGATGCGCAATCCCGAGAAGGCGATCCAGACCACCCGGCAACTGGTGGCGATGGGCTTTTCGCTGGCCATTGACGATTTCGGCACGGGCTACTCCTCGTTGGCGCGGCTGCACCGGCTGTCGCTGTCGCGCCTGAAGATCGACATGACCTTCATCCGCACCATGCTGGACGATGCGGGCAGCATGGCCATCGTCACTGCCGTTATCGGCATGGCCCGCGCCCTGCAGTTGCGCACCGTGGCCGAAGGGGTGGAGACGGCCGCCCAGCTCGAAACCCTGCGCGGCTTGCAGTGCGACGAGATCCAGGGCTACTTCTTCAGCAAACCGCTGCCTGCGCAGGTGCTGGAACAGTCCTGGCTGTGTCCGGCAGACCAGCGTTCGGAACTGGTATGAGACCTGCTATTAATCAATAGCAGTTACCGCTCATCAATAAAGGAATTCAACGTTTTATGCCTTTGAATTCCTTTGCTGATAAGCGGTAAAAGCTCTTTTATTGAGAGCGTGAAACTCGGTTGCGTCCCTGGGCCTTGGCGGCGTAAAGCGCGGCGTCGGCGTGGGCCTGCAGGGTCTGGGCGTCGGGCATGGTCGGCCCCAGGGTGGCGATGCCGATGCTCGCGCTCAAATACCCGGAAGGGGACTGAACGTTGGGCAGGCCCAGGGCAGCCACCGCAGCGCGGATGTTTTCGGCGATGCTTTCGGCCTGGGCTGCGCCGGTGTCCGGCAGGAGGCAGACAAACTCCTCCCCGCCGTAGCGGGCAGCCAGGTCGCTGGCGCGGGCGGCGTGTTGTTGCAACACCTGGGCGACGGCACGCAGGTAATCGTCCCCGGCGGCATGACCGTAATGGTCATTCACGGCCTTGAACAGATCCAGATCCACCATCAGCAGGCTCAAGGGACTGCCCGTGCGTTGGCTGCGGGCGTATTCCCGCACCAGGGCCTGGTCGTACATCCGGCGGTTGGCCAGGCCGGTCAGGCCGTCGGTCTGGCTCAGGCGCTCCAGTTGGGCATTGGCGGCCTGCAGGGCCTGTTGCTGGGAATGGATGCGTTGATGGCTGCTGGTCAGGCGCTGGGTCAGATGCCGGTAATGGCGCAGCGCCAGCAGGGCGGCAATGGCCAGCAAAATTGCGCCGATACTGGCTGTTTGCAGCACCGTGCGCTGCTGGCGCTGGGCGAGGTAGCGGTTGATGAGCTGGCGTTCGCCCTGCTCGTGGGCCTGCAGCGATGCGCTCGTATCCAGCGCCTGGATATAGCGGCTCATGACCTGGGCCAGGACGCGGTGCGGCTCGTCGGACGCGAGGTAGAAACCGTAGTTGCGCGGGTATTCCTTCAGGGCGTGAATGATTTCCAGGTCGAACAGCTCGTAGTGATAGCGCTGTTCCAGGAAAAAATCGCGGCTGAACAGGGCGACATCTATTTCTCCGGCACGCAGGGCCGTAAACAGGCCGCCCGGAGCAAAGGATTCCCGAAAACTGGTGAGCTGCGCCATCGTCGGGCGCACGATAGGCTCCAGCGCCACGCCGGCAACCACCCCTACCCGGTAGCGGGCCAGATCGGCGGTGCTGGTGACGTCCAGCGCCTGCCCTTTACGCGCAACGGCGACGTAGTAACTGCGGTACAGCGGCGCGGTGAAATATCCGTGCTGGCTGCGCTCCGGAGTAGGGCTGAGTGGCAAAAACATGTCGGCCTGCCCGTTTTGGACCAGGGCGATTTTTTCCGGCACTTTCAAATGCTGGGCGCTGTCCAGGCGAAAGCTCAGGCCCAGTTGTGCGGTGATGAAGCACAGAACATCGATGCCCAGACCGCTGTAGCCATCGGTTTGTGCCGAGTATTGGGCCAAGGGCGGCGTGCCAACGGCCACCACGCGCAGGGGCTGGCCCAATTGCTGCAGGGCGGCCCGTTCCTGGCTGGAGATAGCGACCGGTTCACGCAGATGTACCGGCACCGATTCTGGACATTGGGTGGCTGCCTGGACACAAGCCCAGCCGAGCAAGCATGGAAGCAGCAGGAGGCGGCGCATAAGGGGATCAACCGCAGGAGAGCACCTGGTGCCGTTACAACGTCTGCGTCGGTACCTTGTGGCGCAGTTCGACCTGCTGGTTCTTTTCGTTCACGAACACCAGTTGCGGCTGGTGGCTGGCCACGTCTTTTTCCTCCACCTGGGCAAAGCTGGCGATGATGAGCAGATCGCCCGTACAGGCGCGGCGGGCGGCAGAGCCGTTGACCGAAATCATGCCGCTGCCGCGTTCGCCCTTGATGGCGTAGGTGACGAAGCGCTCGCCGTTATCGACGTTCCAGATATGGATCTGTTCGTTCTCCATGATGTTGGCCGCTTCCATCAGGTCTTCGTCAATGGCGCAGGAGCCTTCGTAGTGCAGCTCGCAGTGGGTGGTTTTCACGCGGTGGATCTTGGATTTGAGCAGGGTGCGGTACATGGTGTCTCTCGTAGTGGGGGGCTGCCAGTGGCGCTGGCGAAAAAACGCGAAGTCTATGCAGGTTTTCACGAATTTGTCACACCCGGTCCGTGTAATGGCGACAGCCTTCGGGCTATTGCATGAATAGCATTTCATTGAACCCATTACCGTAGCGAAGACTGTATGAAAACCACCCTTCTTGCCCTTGCAGCCCTTACCGCCGCTGGCGGCGCCCTGGCCCAAAGCACTTCCTCCGTCACCCTGTTTGGCGTGGTGGATACTTCCCTGGCCCATGTTTCCACCAAAGACGGCTCGGTTTCCGGCCTGGCCAACGGCGGCAACGCCAGCAGCCGCCTGGGCTTTCGCGGCGTGGAAGACCTGGGCAATGGCCTCAAAGCCGGTTTCTGGCTGGAAGGCGGCATCAACGTGGACGATGGGGGCACAGGCTTCAAGTTCGACCGCCGCTCCACCATCAGCCTGCTGGGCAACTTCGGTGAAGTGCGCCTGGGCCGTGACAAGACGCCAACCTACCAGAACCTGGAAACCTTCCATGCATTCGGCGACACGGGCATGGGAGCCATCAACGGCCATAACCTCATCAGCAGCGGTGCTGCGGGCACGCTGGAGGGCAGCGACCCCAAGCGGGCCTCCAACAGCATCAGCTACCTGCTGCCCGCGATGAATGGCGTGTACGGCCAGGCCAGCTATGCCTTTGGCGAAAAAGCCAAGGGGGACAGCAACAGCCTGTCCAGCAGCATGGGCCTGCGCCTGGGCTATGCCGGCGGTCCTTTGAACGTGGCGCTGGGCTATGGCGTCGTCAAGGGCGGCACGGCGGCCAACACCATCAACTACAAGAACTTCAACCTGGGTGCGTCCTACAACTTCGGCGTGGCTACCCCGATGGTGCTGCTGGCTTCGGAGCGCGGCGACAACCAGCGCGTGGATTTGTACAGCGTCGGGGTGAAGGCGCCCGTCGGCCCGGGCGAGCTGCGGGCCGCCGTCTCCTGGTACAAGGACAAGAAGCGCAATGAAGGCGATTCCGTGCGCCTGGCTCTGGGCTATGGCTACAGCCTGTCCAAGCGCACCGAGATCTATGCCACTGTCGCGCACATGAGCAACGACAACCAGGCCAACCGCAAGCTGGGCACCTCGCTGGCCCACAACGTGCTGGCGGGTCAGAACGCAACGGGTTACGAGCTGGGCCTGCGCCACAGCTTCTGAATGGCGCGATCCCTGGTTTGACAGAGGACGGCTGTGCGGTATTGCACAGCCGTCTTTTTTATAGGTTGGGCACCAGGATGGTGGAAGCTGCAGGCGCGGCCAGTTCGGGCCAGTCGCGGCTGAAGTGCAGGCCCCGGCTTTCGTGGCGCATCTGGGCGCTGCGCACGATCAGCTCGGCCACCTGCACCAGGTTGCGCAGCTCCAGCAGGTCGCGCGTGACGTGAAAATTGGCGTAGAACTCGTGGATTTCGCTCTGCAGCAGGGCGATGCGGTGGGCGGCGCGTTCCAGCCGCTTGTTGGTGCGCACTATGCCCACGTAGTCCCACATGAAGCGGCGCAGCTCGTCCCAGTTGTGCGAGATGACCACGGCCTCGTCGGCGTCGGTGACCTGGCTGTCGTCCCAGGCAGGGAGCTGTGGGCGGTCGGCGGCGGGGGCGCTCTGGATGTGTTTGGCCGCTGCGCGGGCAAATACCATGCATTCGAGCAGCGAGTTGCTGGCCAGCCGGTTGGCGCCGTGCAGTCCGGTGCAGGCCGTCTCGCCAATGGCATACAGCCCGGCGATGTCGGTGCGCCCGCCCAAGTCCGTCAGCACGCCGCCGCAGGTGTAGTGGGCGGCGGGTACGACCGGGATGGGCTCCTGGGTGATATCGATCCCCAGCTCGGCGCAGCGGGCCAGGATGTTGGGGAAGTGCTCCTGCAGGAACTGCGGGCTTTGGTGCGAAATATCCAGGTGCACGCAATCGAGGCCATGCTTTTTCATCTCGAAATCGATGGCACGGGCCACGATGTCGCGCGGGGCCAGTTCCTCGCGCGTATCGTGCTGGGGCATGAAGCGCGTGCCGCCTGCGCTGGGCGGCAGTTTCAGCTGTCCGCCCTCGCCACGCACGGCCTCGCTGATGAGGAAGGACTTTTCGTTCGGGTGGTACAGGCAGGTGGGGTGGAACTGGATGAATTCCAGGTTTGCCACCCGGCAACCCGCCCGCCAGGCGGCGGCAATGCCGTCGCCGGTGGCTGTATCGGGGTTGGTGGTGTAGAGGTAGACCTTGCCTGCTCCGCCCGTGGCCAGGATGGTGTGCGGGGCGCGGAAGGTGATGACTTCGTCGGTCGCCTCGTCCAGCGCGTACAGGCCCAGGCAGCGCTGCGGGCCGGGCAAGCCCAGTTTGCGGCTGGTGATCAGGTCGACCAGCGTGTGCTGCTCCAGCAGGGTGATGTTGGGCGTCTGGCGCACATGGGCGATCAGGGTTTGCTGTACGGCGGCCCCCGTGGCATCGGTGGCGTGGACGATGCGCCGGGCGCTGTGTCCGCCTTCGCGTGTCAGGTGCAGTTGGCCGTCCTCTTCGGAAAACGGCACCCCCAGGTTGCGCAGCCAGTGGATCGTATCCGGTGCGTTTTCCACTACGTAGCGGGTGGAGGCCATGTCGCACAGGCCGGCGCCGGCGACCAGGGTGTCCTGCACGTGGGCATCGAAACTGTCGCCTTCGGCCAGCACGGCGGCGATGCCGCCTTGCGCCTGGCCGCTGGAGCCCGCCTGCAGCTCGCGCTTGGTGATGACGGCCACGCGGTGCGTGGGCGCCAGTTGCAGGGCGGCGGTCAGGCCGGCCAGGCCGCTGCCGACGATCAAAACATCAAAATCCTGGGGGGTGGTGTGTGTCATGGCACTCTCTTGAGAAGTCTCTCGCCATGGCCCGCGCGGGTCTGGCGGGGTGGGGCGTCAGACCGTGCTAAAGGTCAAGCGCAGGTAAATGGGGGCAAAAGCCTCGGCCTGGGTGATTTCGAGCAGGTTTTCCTTGGCCAGTTCCAGCAGGGCGATGAAGGTCACCACCAGCACCGCCGGGCCTTCCTGCGGGGTAAAAACGGTCTCGAAAGGTACGAAGCGCTGGCCTTGCAGTTGCTTGAGCACGCGGCTCATGTATTCGCGCACGGACAGCGCCTCGCGCGAGATGTGATGGTGCTGCACCAGCCGGGCGCGGCGCACGATGTCGCGCCAGGCCGCCTGCAGTTCGGCCACGTCCACGTCGGGGAAGCGCGGCTGCAGGCTTTGCTCGATGAAGATCTGCGTCTGCACGAAGTCGCGCCCGTACTGGGGGATATCGTTCAACTGCTGTGCGGCGAGTTTGATCTTCTCGTATTCCAGCAGGCGGCGTACCAGTTCGGCACGGGGGTCGGCGGCTTCTTCCTCGCCCTCCTTGACCTTGGGCGGCAGCAACATGCGCGATTTGATCTCGATGAGCATCGCGGCCATCAGCAGGTACTCGGCGGCCAGTTCCAGGTTGCGGCTGCGGATTTCTTCCACATAGCCCAGGTACTGGTCGGTGACCTGCACCAGCGGGATGTCCAGGATGTTGAAGTTCTGCTTGCGGATCAGGTACAGCAGCAGGTCCAGCGGGCCTTCGAAAGCTTCCAGGAAAACCTCCAGCGCATCGGGCGGGATGTACAGGTCGTGCGGAATCTTGAACAGCGGCTGCCCGTACAGACGCGCCAGGGCCACCTGGTCTGTCAGAGCAGGCGGCGCGGTGTCAGTCAGGGAGGGGGTATCAGCCACACAGGGGCTGACGGCATCCATCACGGGCGGCAGAGGCGATGGGGTGCAGAAACGGGCCGCAGGCCGGTTTACATCGGGGTGGTGCGGTTGCCAGCAGGGGTGTAGGAGTAGTAGACGTAGGCCTTCTGGGCCACTTTGCCGGCGCGGTAGTCCTGCCAGACTTCGGCGTCCAGCTCCTTGTCCCACAGGCGGGCGCGGCCCTGCTGCTGCTCGGCGTCGAGCTGCGGTTTGTCTTTTTTCAACTGGGCGATGAAGTCGGTGGTGTCCGAGGTGTAGTGGGGGCGGGCAAAAAATGACATGGCAATTGCGCGGGCGCAGGGTGGCACAAAAGCCCGGATTTTACGGGCTGCGCTTGGGTTGGGGCGTGAAGTGGCAGGTTTTGATTAAAAAGAGAGCTATTGGCGCTTTTCACATAAGGGCTGAAGGCCAATCACGGCGCAATTTTGCGTTTGAGCGCCTGGGCCACTGGCGAGGGCAGGCTGGGCAGGGATTTAAGCAGCCAGGGCAGCAGCTTGCGCTTGGCGCCGGCCAGCGATTCGGGCACCAGCGCCTCGATCAGATGCGGCCCGGGCTGGGCCAGGGCGTATTCCAGCGCGGTGCAGAAATCCTCGGCAGTCTGCGTTCGCACGGCGTGTACGCCCATGCCCTGGGCCATCTGGGCAAAGTTGAGCTGCGGCCCGCCCAGGTCGAGCTGCGCCCGCGCCTTGGGGCCGGCGGCGCTGGCGCCGACGCGATCCAGCTCCACGTTCAGCACCGAATAGCTGGCGTTGTTGAAGATGATGGCCGTCACGTTCAGATGTTCCCGCGCCATGCTCCACAGCGCCTGGAAGGTGTACATGGCAGTGCCGTCGCCAATCAGGGCGATCACCGGGCGCCCAGGGCAGGCAATGGCTGCGCCCACGGCGTTGGGCAGGCCCTGGCCGATGGCACCGCCGGTCAGTGCAATCAGGTCATGGCGTGGGCAGCCTTGCGTCATGGCCCCCAGCATCAGGCCGCTGGTGATGGCCTCGTCGATCAGGATGGCGTTTTCCGGCAGCAGGTGGCCCACGGCCTTGCACACCTTGGGGGCGGTGAGCTTGCCCGTCGGGCGGGTGGGGCGCTGCGGCGCCTGCAGGCGGGGTGTTGCGGTGTCTGCGCCCAGCAGGGTGGCCAATTGCTCCAGGCTGGCGCAGGCGTCTTGCGCGGGGGTGGCCAGGGTATGCACCTGGCAGGTGGGCGGCACCAGATCGCTGGCCTTGCCGGGGTAGGCGAAAAACGACACGGGGGACTTGGCATCGACCAGCACCAGGTGCTGCAACGGCGCCAGTTGTACCCCGGCCATTTCCGCGAGGTAGGCGATGCGCTCCACGGCAGGCAGGCCTGCGCCGCGTTCCATGCGGGTCGGAAAAACTTCGGCCAGCAGGCGCACGCCGGTGGCTGCCGCGATGCGGGCAGCAGCGAGCAGGCCGCGCTCGCGCAGCGCCTGCGGTCCAAGCAGCAGGGCGGTGGTCTGGCCGCTGCGGATGTGTTGGGCGATGGCCTGGAGCGTGGCGTTGTCTGCCGCAGGCGGCTGCGGCAAGGGCGGCGGGGCGCAGGCGGCTGCGCCTTCGCCCCAGGACACGTCGGCGGGCAGGATGAGCGTGGCCACCTGCCCCGGCAGCCCCCGGGCGGCGGCGATGGCATCCGCCGTGTCCTGCGCCAGTTGCGCGGAGGATTGGGCGGTGCGCACGAAGCCGGGCGAAACGTTGCGGGCCACGGTTTCGATGTCGGACTGCAACTGTGCGTCGTACTGGGTGTGGTACGTCGCGTGGTCGCCGACGATGTTCACCACCGGTACCTTGCCCTTGCGGGCGTTGTGCAGATTGGCCAGCCCGTTGCCCAGGCCGCAGCCCAGGTGCAGCAGCGTGGCGGCCGGCTTGTCCGCCATGCGGGCATAGCCGTCGGCCGCCCCGGTGGCAACGCCTTCGAACAGCGCCAGCACGGCGCGGATGCGCGGTTCGGCATCGAGCGCCGCAACGAAGTGCATCTCGCTGGTGCCGGGGTTGGTGAAGCAGACCTCGACGCCGGCGTCGGCCAGGGTGTGGATGAGTGCGTGGGCTCCGTTCATGGCGTAATCTCCTTGTCACTTTATGGATAGCTTCTTCCGCTTTCTGGATAAGCGTTCAAGGCCGTTTTGGCTTGAAATTCATCGGTTGCGCCAGAGCATGAAGTCCAGCAACCGGTAGGCCCGCTTGCCGTAAGGCGGCATCAGAAAATCCACCGTGCGCCAGCGGCTTTGCCGGAACACCGGGCGCAGCTTGGAAAACGTCAGAAAACCCTCGTAGCCGTGGTAATGCCCCATGCCGCTGTGGCCTACGCCGCCAAAGGGCAGGTCGTGCAGGCCGGTGTGAATGAGGCTGTCGTTGATGCTGACGCCGCCCGAGAGGGTTTGCGTCAGGTAAAAATCCTGCAGCGCCCGGTCGTGGCTGTAGATGTAGAGGGCCAGCGGATGGTGGCGGGCGTTGATGTAGTCGCGCACCTCCTCTTTGCTGCGGTAGGTGAGGATAGGCAGCAGCGGGCCGAAGATTTCGCGCTGCAGGATCTGCATCTGCTCCGTCACGTTCAGCACCAGCATGGGCGGCAGGATGCGCCGCGCGGCATCGCCCGCCTGGCCTGGCAGCAGCGGCACGATGCGGGCGCCCTGGGCCATGGCATCCTGCAGCACGGCCTGCAGGCGGTCGTACTGGCGCTGGTCGATGATGGCGGTGTAGTCGCCATTGAGCAGATCGGGAAAGCGCTCGGCTGCAATGCGCCGGGCGTGCGTGATGAAGGCTTCCTCGCTGCCTGCGGGCAGCAGCAGGTAGTCCACATTGGTGCAGATCTGTCCGGCGTTGAGCATCTTCACCCACAGGATGCGCTCGGCCGCCTTGTCCAGCGGAAAGTCTGGCGCGACGATGGCGGGGGACTTGCCGCCCAGCTCCAGCGTCACCGGCGTCAGGTTGGCGGCGCAGTTGGCCATCACGGCCTTGCCGGTCTGCGGCGAGCCGGTGAAGAACAGATGGTCGAACGGCAGTTGCGTGAACAGCGGCCCCAGGCTTTGCCCCGGCCCGGCGTCGTCGTCGGCCAGAAAGGCCAGCTTGTCGGCGGGGAAGTAGTCCGGGCTGATTTTTTGCAGCAGCCGCGCCAGGTGGCCGGAGTTTTCCGACATCTTCACCATGGCCCGGTTGCCTGCGGCAAAGGCGCAGATCAGCGGCTGAAAGGCCATGGCGATCGGAAAATTCCACGGCACCACGATGCCCACCACGCCCAGCGGCTGGGCGAAGGTGAAGGCCCGCGCCAGGGGGTACTGCGTGGGGTCGAGGCGGCGCTTTTGCGGCCGCATCCAGCGCCTGAGGTGGCGCATGGCAGCCAGGGCGGCCTCCTGGCCCTGGAGCAATTCCGTGAGCAGGGTTTCGAAGCGGCTGCGGCAGCCGTAGTCTTGGGCGATGGCCTGCACGATGGCTTCGCGGTGGTCGCGCAGCAGGCAGTGCAACTGGCGCAGGTCGGCCCGGCGCTCCTGCAGGCCGGGATTGCGCTGCTTTTGGAAGGCGGCCCGCTGCGCGGCAAAGGTGTCGCGCAGCAGGGCGGGCAGATGCTCTGGCGCGGGGGGCAGGAAGGGGGTCATGGGTGGCTTCCTTTCAGCAGCTCGGCGCATTTCTCGCCAATCATGATGCAGGGGGCGTTGGTGTTGCCGGTGGTCAGCGTCGGCATGATCGCGGCATCGGCCACGCGCAGGCCGTCCACGCCATGCACGCGCAGGTCGGGGCCGACGACGGCCAGCGGGTTGCTGGCCGGCCCCATCCGGCAGGTGCCGACCGGGTGGTATTCGGTGTCGGCGTGGCGGCGCATTTCTTCGGCGATGGCCTCGGGGTCGTCCGCTGCCAGGGGGCGCACCATCGCGCCGCGCCAGGGGGCCAGGGCGGGGCCGTTCATCACCGCCAGCCCCTTTTGCACACCGCGCACCATGTGTGGCAGGTCGTCCGGGGCGCTGAAATAGCGCGGGTCGATCAGCAGGCTGTCGCGCGTATCGGCGCTGGCCAGGCGCACTTCACCCCGGCTTTCGGGGTGGGTGAGCGTGACGTGCAGGCCAAAACCGTGGCCCCAGTGCAGCTTGCGGCTGTGGTCGTCGACCATGGCGGCGACGAAGGTCAGCTGGATGTCGCTGGCCCGCAGGCCCGGTGTGGTGTGCAGGAAGGCCACGGCCTCGGCCACGTTGCTGGTGATGGGGCCGCTGCGCTGCTTCTGCCATTCCCGGATGCCGCGCAGCAGTTGCACTGCGCCCGAGGGGCAGGCGCCAAAACCCGCCTCGTCCCTGGGGCTGTGCCAGTTGAGCGAGGCGGTGATGTGGTCCTGCAGGTTCTGCCCCACGCCCGGCAGGTCGTGCAGCACGGCAATGCCGTGCCGGGCCAATTGCGCCGCCGGGCCGATGCCCGAGCACATCAGGAGCTGGGGCGAGCCGTAGGCCCCGCCCGACAGCACCACTTCGCGCCGCGCCCGCAGCACGCGCTCCTGCCCGCCCTGCACAACACGCACGCCCACGGCGCGGCGGCCTTCCCAGGCGATGGCCAGGGTCTGCGTGCGGGTCAGCACCTGCAGATTGGGGCGCTGCGCATGGGGCGCGAGGTAGGCGCGGGCCGCGCTGCAGCGCTCGCCCCCGCGCTGCGTGGCCTGGACGGGGCCGCAGCCTTCCTGCTGCGCCCCGTTGTAGTCCGGCGTGGGGGCAATGCCCTGCGCGGCGCAGGCTTGCAGAAAGGCTTGCGTGGTGGGAAAGCGGCTGCGCAGCCAGTCCACCCCCAATGGGCCGCCTGCGCCGTGGTAGTCGTTGGCGCCGAAGCAGGCGCTGTCCTCGGCCTTTTTGAACAGGGGCAGCACGCTGTCGTAATCCCAGCCCGGGTTGCCCAGCGCCGCCCAGTGGTCGTAGTCGCTGCGGTGGCCCCGGCAGTAGATCATGGCGTTCACCGCGCTGCTGCCGCCCAGCACGCGCCCGCGCGGCTGAAAGCCCTGGCGGCCATGCAGGCCCGGCTGCGGCACGGTGGCGTAGTGGGCGGAATGCCGGGGCAGCCGCGCCTCGGTCACAAAACCCAGCGGGGCGCGGATGAGTGCGCTGCTGTCCGGCCCGCCC
>Ga0206117_101482_pt1 | contig 11679 bp, 13 predicted proteins | sample 3A5Ametagenome_FD_177997 | JGI IMG/M metagenome (GOLD analysis project Ga0206117, IMG submission 177997) | Enriched microbial communities from leaf-cutter ant dump, University of Wisconsin, Madison, United States - 3A5A | ecosystem: Environmental > Terrestrial > Nest > Insects nest > Nest dump... | reverse complement strand
AAGGTCATGAAGGCCATGCCGCCGCTCATCAGCCAGAAGCTCCACATGTTGAGGATCTGGTTGTAGGGCTGCTTGCCGCGCAGGTAGGGCATGGCGTAGGTGATGATGGCGAGGTTGATCATCGCATAGGCGCCGTAGAAGGCGAGATGCCCATGGGCCGCGGTGACCTGGGTGCCGTGGGTGTAGTAGTTGATCGGGGCCAGCGTGTGCAGGAAGCCCCACAGCCCGGCGCCGAAGAAGGCGAAGACCGCGCAGCCCAGCGACCACAGCATCGCCGCCTTGTTCGGGTGACGGCGACCGCTCTTCCACACCATCATGAAGGCGAAGACGACCATGGTGAAGAAGGGGGCGACCTCCAGCGTGGAGAACAGCGAACCGATCCACTGCCAGTAACCCGGCGTGCCGATCCAGTAGTAATGGTGGCCGGTGCCGAGGATGCCGCTGAACAGGGCGAGACCGACCATGGCGTACAGCCATTTCTCGACGACCTCACGGTCGACGCCGGTCATCTTGATCATCAGGAAGGCGAGGATGGAGGCCAGGACCAGTTCCCACACGCCCTCGACCCACAGATGGACGACATACCACCAGTACATCTTGTCCAGCGACAGGTTGGCCGGGTTGTAGAAGGAGAACAGGAAGAACAGCGCGATGCCCCACATGCCCACCAGCAGGATGTTTGTGATGACCGTGCGGCGGCCCTTCAGCACCGTCATCGTGATGTTGTAGAGGAACATCAGCGCGACGACGACGATGGCGGCCTTGATCCACAGCGGCTGTTCCAGGAACTCCCGCCCTTCATGGATGCGGAAGACATAGCCGACGACCGCCGCCAGCGCTCCGAAGACGAACAGGCCGAGCTGGATCAGCGCCAGCTTCGGACTGTGCAGCTCGGTCTCCGCCTCCTCGGGCACGAGATAGTATGCGGCGCCGAAGAAGCCGATCAGCAGCCAGACGATCAGCGAGTTGGTGTGGATCATCCGGATGATGTTGAAGGGCAGAAGCTCCGACAATGTATTGGGCAGGACATAGACGGTACCGGCCAGGAGACCCACCAGGATCTGCACACCGAACAGGCCCATGGCCGCCGCGAAGTAATAGAGGGCGACTTTTTGCGATTCGTACTTCATGACGGAAATCTCCTCAGCCCGACAGCTTGGGCGGCCAGTTCTGCGTGTTGATCCGGCTGGTCCATTCCAGGAAGGCGGCAAGATCCTCGACCTCGCCTTCGGTCAGGTGGAACTGCGGCATCTGGCGCCGGCCTTCGATTCCGGACGGCTGTGCCGCCATCCAGCCCTTCAGCGCCATCACGGCGCCCTCGGGGTCCTTGTCGCCGCCATAGCGCAGCCAGACATTGCCCAGCTCGGGGGCGAAATAGGCGCCCTCGCCCAGAAGCGTGTGGCAGTTGATGCAGGCGTTCTTCTCCCACACATGCTTGCCGCGGACGACCGCTTCGTTCAGCGTTTTCTTATCGGTGCTGGTGTTGACTATGTAGTTGTGGCTGAGCGCGGTCAACGCGACGAAGGTCGCGAAGAAGAACAGCGATCCGCCATAGAAGATGTTTCGCGCGGCCGCCTTGGTGAAGCGTTCGGTCATCGCTCGGGATCCCTGGAAATCTCGATCTGTCGGTCGAGAGGGGGTCGGTTCGGGAGGGCGTTGGGTGCGCGAAGCCGGAGGCGGGAAGCCGGGCGTCGCAGCGTCCTACCGCCACGGGTCGGGTGAATAATTGACCGTGGCGGAAGGGCATTCCTTGACCGCGGTCAAGCCGGTCCGCGGCTCGCCGCCTTATCATTTGCGTACATGATGACAAGCTCTGGATAGTGGACATGGCCGACGTTGAGATGACGGGCCTGGAGATCGGCGGCCCGGAAGCCGCGGATCCGGTGGAGCGGGGAAGCGGCCTTGCCGCCTTGCCCGGCAACCTGATGATGTGGATCCTGATCTTCAGCGAACTGGCTGTATTCGGCGTTGCCTTCCTGGGCTTCGCCGTTGCCCGCGTGCTGGATCCGGCGATTTTTGCCGCCGGTCAGGCCCATTTGAACGGAACGGCCGGTGCGCTGAACACCATGGTTCTGGTGACCAGCGGCTATCTGGCCGCCAAGGGGGTTGCCGCCGGGCGGCGCGGTGCCGTGCCGCAGGCGCGCCGGGCGATGCTGACGGCTGCGGCCATCGGGTCGGTGTTCCTGGCGGTGAAGGCGGTGGAGTATTCGGCGACGCTGGGCGCCGGGCTGACCATCGACACCGACAGCTTCTTCACCCTCTATTTCCTGCTGACCGGATTCCACGCCCTGCATGTGGTGCTGGGGATCGTCATCCTGCTGCTGGTCGGCCGCTCCGGCCCCAACACGCTGGTGGAGAATCTGGAGACGGGGGCGGCCTTCTGGCACATGGTCGATCTGGTCTGGGTGATCCTCTATCCGCTCGTCTATCTGATCCGCTGAGAGGACAGGCCATGACATTTCTCAAGACGATCGACCGGCTGACGCTGTCCTGGCTGATCCTGATGGGGCTGACCGCCGTCACCCTGCTGCTCGCCCGGCATGGCGATGCGGGCGGCAATGTCGGCATCGCCGGGGCAGCGCTGCTGCTGGCACTGGCGGTGACGAAGGGACGGGAAATCCTGCTGCATTATCTGGAATTGGACCATGCCGGTCCGGGCTGGAGGCTTCTGATGACCGGATGGCTGGTCCTGCAGTGCGGGGCCATCCTGCTGATCACCGCCGCCGGCGCCCTGGGCTGGGTCGGCCCGCGCTGAAAAAGACCCAGGGAAACAGCCATGACCGAAGCCAAGCTCGGCCTGATCCTGACCAGCATCGCCGTCATCACCATGGCAGTGGCGCTCTACCGCCAGCGCGCGTTGGGACGCAATGGACTGGTGACGGTGATCGCCGCCACCGCCGCCGTGTTCGCCGCGATGTTCTTCACCCAATAATTGGAACCCGCCCGCCATCGGCCGTGCTGGACCCGACGATCCGTATGCGTAAGATCACCGGTTCGGAACAATATCGGGCGAACGCGGCGGAAACCATGCGGCTTGAAGATTTGGGACAACGCATCTGCATCCTGGGACCGTCCAACAGCGGCAAATCCACCCTTGCGTCGGCCATCGGACGGAAGTGCGGCCTGCCGGTCATTCACCTCGATCAGCTTTACCATCGGCCCGGCACCGACTGGGAACCGCGCCCCCGGGAAGAGTTCGTCCGCCTGCACGACGACGCCATCGGCGGCGACCGGTGGATGATGGACGGTAACTACTCCGTCTGCATGCAGCAGCGTTTCGCGCGGGCGACTGGATTGATCATGCTGGACATCGCCATGCCGACCAGCCTGCTGCGGTATTTCCGCCGGACTTGGTTCGAGCGCGAGCGGCTTGGCGCGCTGAATGGCGGGCGCGACAGCGTCAAATGGGACATGATCCATCACATCGCCGTCGTCACTCCCCGGAACCGAAGCCGCAATGTGGCCCGGTTCGATCAGGCCGACTTGCCGAAAATTCGCCTGCCATCCATCCGTGCAATCAGGGACTGCTATCGGTTATGGGGTTTGGAGAGATAGGCCGACTTCTCCGCACCAGCGGTATGGCCTAATAACCAAGCAACGCCGCGACCAGATCGGAGTCCGGGTCGGCCAGATCGTCGATGACGTCGAAATGATGCCGCCCCGCCGCAAGCCGCAACCCGGTCGCCGCTCCCAGCCCGAGCCAGACATTGGCGAGCAGCTCCGTCTGGCGGACGAATTCCGGCCGCTCGGCCGCCCCCACCCAGCAGGTGATGCCGATGCCGGGCTGCGGGTGCAGCAAAGCCGGGCTTTCCGCCGCGGCCTCTGCCTCATCCAGGCGCAGCGTGGCGTTCATGCGGGTGTTCAGCAGAGGGCGCAGGTCGTGCAGGCCGCTGATGGAGACGACATGCTCCACCCGCGCCCGAACATCGTCCGACAGCGGTGCGTCGGTGCAGACGAGCCGGCTGACCAGATGGCCGCCGGCGGAATGGCCGGTCAGACGCAGCGGCCCAGCCTCGGCCCTTGCGATGACCTCCACCGCCCGTGCCATCTGCCGGGTGATGCCGGCGATCCGTGTTTCGGGGCAGAGCGTGTAGCTGGGCATGGCGACCGCCCAGCCTCGTACAAGCGGCCCGGCGGCCAGATGCGACCAGCGCCCCTTGTCGAAGGCCATCCAATAGCCGCCATGAACGAAGACCACGGTGCCCTTGGCCTTTCCCTCTGGCCGGAACAGGTCGTAGCGCTCCCGCTCCCCCCCGCCATAGGACAGGTCCAATTCTGCCCGCCCGGCTGCGGCAAGCTCCGCCCGGAAGGCAGAGGCTTGCTCCGCCCAGCGCGCGGGATAGGCGTCGCCGCCGGGGATGTGGGCACCGTTGCTGTAGGCGTCGTCCCAATCCGTGATCCTGCGCAGTTCCGTCACAGCACCGTCCTCACCCGCCAGAGTTCCGGGAAGAGTTCCACAGCCAGCATGTTGCGCAAATAGGACACGCCGCCGGTCCCCCCCGTGCCGCGCTTGAAGCCGATCACCCGTTCCACCGTGGTGACATGGTTGAAGCGCCAGCGCCGGAAGTAATCCTCGAAATCGACCAGCTTCTCGGCAAGCTCGTAGAGCGGCCAATGGGCTTCGGGCGACTGGTAGACGACCCGCCAAGCCTCGGTCACGCCGTCATGGGGCTGGTGGGTCTGCGACACGTCGCGCTCCAGCACCTCGGCCGGAACCGGAATGCCGTTGCGGGCGAGCAGGCGCAGCGCCTCGTCATACAGGCTGGGTCGCGACAGCTCCTGTTTCAGCAGGGCATGGATGTCCGGCCGGTGAGCATGGGGCCGCAGCATCGCCGGGTTGCGGTTGCCCAGCAGGAACTCGATCTCCCGGTACTGGTAGGACTGGAAGCCGGAGGACTGGCCGAGATCGTCGCGGAAGCGGGTGTATTCGCTGGGGGTCATCGTCCGCAGCACGTCCCAGGCCGAGTTCAGCTGCTCGAAGATGCGGGCGACGCGGGTCAGCATCTTGAAGGCGGGCGACAGCCTGTCCTCGCGGATCGCCTCGCGGGCGGCGCGGATCTCGTATACGGCCAGCCGCATCCACAGCTCCGATGTCTGGTGCTGGACAATGAACAGCATCTCGTCATGGGCGGTGGAGCGCGGAGCCTGCGCACCCAGGATGCGGTCCAGTTGCAGATAATCGCCATAGGACATCCGACCGTCGAAGGCCATCTCCGCCCCCTCCGCCGCCGGATCATAGGGCGTCTTCTTATCCTGCCCGCTCATGTCACCATTGCCTTCCTGTGGTAGTCGGGCCGGTCCCAAAGCCCGCCATCCATCACCTGTTTGAGCACATCGACCGCACCGCGCACCTCCGCCTCACCGATATAGAGAGGGGTGAAGCCAAAGCGCAGCACGTCCGGCGCCCGGAAGTCGCCGATCACGCCGCGGTCGATCAGCGCCTGCATGATGGCGTAGCCCTGTGGATGGCGGAACGACACCTGGCTGCCGCGCCGGTTGCCGTCGCGCGGAGAGGCAAGCTCCAGCATCGGGCACTGCGCCTCGACCAGCCCGATGAACAGCTCGCACAGCGCGATGGAGGTGCGGCGGATGTCGGCCATCTCGACCTCGTCCCACACATCCAGCGCCGCGTCGAGCGCCGCCAACGCGATCACCGGCGGCGTGCCGACGCGCATGCGCTCCACCCCCGCACCGGGACGGTAGGTAGGGTCGAAAGCGAAGGGCGCCTCATGCCCCATCCAGCCGGACAGCGCCGGCCGCGCCGTCTCCGCATGTTGCGGGGCAACATAGATGAAGGCTGGGGCGCCCGGTCCGCCATTCAGATATTTGTACGTACAGCCGACCGCGAAGTCAGCCCCGGCGCCGGCCAGATCGACCGGCAGCGCACCGGCGGAATGGGCGAGATCCCAAACCGTCACCACGCCCGCCGCATGGGCCTTGGCTGTCAGCGCCGCCATGTCATGCAGGCGGCCGGTCCGGTAATCGACCTGGGTCACCATCAGCACGGCAACATCCTCGCCGATGCCCGCCTCCACCTCCTCTGGCGCGACCACCTTCAGGACATGGCCGCGGCCCAGCGTCTCGATCAGCCCTTCCGCCATGTAGAGGTCGGTGGGAAAGTTGCCGCTGTCGGACAGGATCACCCGCCTTTCGGGTCGCATCGCCAATGCTGCGGCCAGAGCCTGATAGACCTTGATCGACAGGGTATCGCCGACCACCACGCTGCCGGACGGCGCGCCGACCAGCCGGGCGATGCGGTCGCCGACCCTGGCCGGCTGCACCATCCAGCCGGCGCTGTTCCAGCCGCGGATCAGCTGGCCGCCCCATTCCTGGGCAAGGGTCCGGGCCACCCGCTCCTCCACCCCGATGGGCAGCGGCCCCAGCGAGTTGCCGTCGAGATAGATCACGCCGTCAGGAATGCGGAAGCGGGCGCGGGTCTTCTGAAAATCGGTCATCGATCTGACTGCTCCTTCCCCGCTTCAGGATGCCCGGCAATAGCTGACATTGCAAATTGTTGCGATGCTTAAGCGTATCGGGCGATATGAAATCGTCATTGTCCCGGAGGCCGCGAAAGTGGAGGATCGCGTCGGCTGCGCCACCCGGCCGCCAAAACCGCCTTCTCCATCACCAAGGACCGGACGAACCGCCATGTTCAACGCGCTTTCCCGCCAGCCCGACGATGCCCTGCTCGCCCTGATCGGGCTGTACAGGCAGGATCCGCGGCCGGGCAAGGTCGATCTCGGCGTCGGGGTCTACCGGGACGAGGAGGGGCGCACCCCGGTCTTCCGCGCGGTCAAGGCGGCGGAACGGCTGTTGCTCGACGGGCAGGACAGCAAGGCCTACCTGGGGCTGGAAGGCGACGCCGGATATCTGGAGCGGCTGTGGTCGCTGGTCGGCGGTGCTGCCGGGGCGAAAGTCGCCGCGGCCGGCGTTCAGACCCCCGGCGGATCGGGCGCGCTGCGGCTGGCCGCCGACCTCGTACTGCGCGGCGGGTCGAAGCGGGTGCTGGTCGGCCAGCCGACCTGGCCCAACCATGTCGGCATCTTCGCCGCCGCCGGCCTCGAAGTCGTCGGCTACCCCTTCTTCGACACCGCCGGCCAGACCGTGCTGTTCGACCGCATGGTCGCGGCGTTCGAAGCGGCGCAGCCCGGCGACGTCGCCTTGCTGCACGGCAGCTGCCACAACCCGACCGGCGCGCCGCTGTCGCTCGACCAGTGGAAGGAGCTGGCGGCGGTGCTGGAGACGCGCGGTGTCCTGCCGCTGGTCGATCTCGCCTATCAGGGCTTCGGCCGCGGGCTGGACGAGGATGCCGAGAGTCTGCGCCACCTGATCGGCGCCGTGCCGGAAACGCTGGTCGCCGTGTCCTCGTCCAAATCCTTCGGCCTCTACCGCGAGCGCACCGGCGCCATCTTCGCCATTGCCGCAGCACCGGCCGCCGCCGACCTCGCCAAATCGAACCTGATGGCGCTGGCCCGCACCAGCTATTCGATGCCGCCCGACCATGGCGCCGCCGTTGTCCGCACCATCCTGACCAACGCGGCCCTGACCGCCGACTGGATCGCGGAACTGGACGTCATGCGCGCCCGCATCGCCGGCATCCGCCGCAAGCTGGCCGCCGGTCTCGCCGGCGCCTTCCCCGCCCTGGCCGCGGTGGCGGAGCAGGAGGGCATGTTCTCGCTGCTGCCGCTGACCGAGGCGGAGGTGCTGCGCCTGCGCGCCGACCACGCCATCTACATGCCGACCTCCGGCCGCATCAACATCGCCGGCCTGAAGACGGCCGAGGTGGACGACGTGGTGGCGAAGTTCGCCGCTCTCCGCTGAGACCGCTGGATTGATCCGGGGACAGACGACGATGGCCGCGACCCTCCAGGCTCCGCCCGCCGCGGTGGAGCGTCACCAGCTCTATGAAGACGCGCTCGCCATGCTGATGGGCACGCTGTTCATCGCACTGGGCATGCTGATCTATTCCAAGACGATGCTGCTGACCGGCAGCACCGCCGGGCTGGCGCTGCTGCTGAGCTATGTCACCAACGTTCAGTTCGGCATTATCTTCTTTGCGATCAACCTGCCCTTCTACTGGTTGGCCTGGAAGCGGCTAGGCTGGAAATTCACCGCCCGCACCTTCACCGCCGTGGCGCTGGTGACGCTGTTCTCGCGCTTGACCGACCAGTGGGTGGGCTTCACCCATCTGGACCCGGTCTATGCCACCGTGGTGGGAAGCGGCCTGTGCGGCACCGGCCTTCTGATGCTGTTCCGGCACCGCACCGGTCTGGGCGGCGTCAACATTCTGGCGATCTATCTGCAGGAGACCTACGGCATCCGCGCCGGCTATTTCCAGCTGGGCGTCGATTTCGCCATCCTGGCCGGCGCCTTCTTCGTCCTGGCGCCGGACCGGCTTCTGCTGTCGGTGCTGGGGGCGACCATCGTCAACGTCACGCTGGCGATCAACCACAAGCCGGGCCGCTATCTCGGCATCAGCTGAGGGATGAACCGCTGCGGGCGTCGGTCAGCGCCCGCAGCAGGCCTTGTGCTTTTTCCCCGAACCGCAGGGGCAGGGATCGTTGCGGCCGACCTTGACCACACGGCGCGGCGGGTCCTTCGGGTTCAAGACGCTGTCGACATAGAACCAGCGACCGTCGACGCGGCGGAAGCGCGACCGCTCATGCAGCGGCCATTCCTCGCCATCGCGGTGGAAGGTCAGGAAGAACTCGACCATCCCGTCGTCGCCGGTTTCCTCCGCCTTCATGACGGTCAGTGGTCCCCAGTCGCATTCGTCCGCCACCCGCTCGACATCGGCACGGCTGAAGGTGGCGCGGGTTTCCGGAACGCAGCTCCGCTCGATATGATCGATGTCGCGGCGGACGAAGGCGGTGTAGCGCGAGCGCATCAGCGCCTCGGGCGACGGCGCAGGCTCCCCCGCCAGGATCGGGCCGCAGCACTGGTCGAACTCGCGGCCGGAACCGCAGGGGCAGGCGGACATGGACGACTCTTCCATCGCAGACATCGGTAAAGGTCAGGGTGTAGCAGGCGACACGCCGCGCAGGAACAGGTCAACCGCCTTGTCGACGAAGGCATGGCGCTCCTCCTCCGTCGGCGTGGGGCACAGGCCCAGCACGAGCTGGCAATAGGCCCCCCCCTGCATGGCGCCCAGAAACTGCCGGGCGACAAAGGCCGGATCGTCGGTGGCGATCACGCCGCGGTCGTTCAACCGGGTGAACAGGGCAACGAAATTGGCGATCCCCTGCTCCGGCCCCGCCTGGAAATAGAGCTGGGCGGCGAGCGGCATCCGCGTCGCCTCCCCCACGACCGCCTGATGGACGCGGATCGCTGCATCCGACCACAGCAGGTCGGTGAAGCGGCGGCCGACCTGGATCAGCACCTCACGCAACGGCATCCCGTCGAACATTTCCGGCGCAAAGCGCAGGCCGCGCCGCTCGCATTCGGCAGAGATCACCGCGGTGTAAAGCTCCTCCTTCGATGGAAAGCGGGTGTAGAGCGTCGTCTTGGACACCCGCGCCTGTTGCGCGACCTGATCCATCGACGTGGCGGCATAGCCGAGTTCCAGGAACACCTCCCGCGCGGCTGCAACGATCTGTTCCGCCTTCGCGTCGAGGGACGGGGCGGGGTGGGACGCTTTGTGCTCAAATGACTGCACTGAACTGTACCGTTCACTCTTGACGTTGACCGTATGCCGGAGTAGGACGGTAGCAGTACGATACAGTCCAGTCCAGTGGGGAGACGTGGTATGGCCCTGTTCCGCGAAAGGCGGCTTGCGTCCGCCTTCATGGCGACAACGGCGCTTCTGACGGTGGCGGGCCTGCTTGCCGGCTGCAACGAAACGCACTCCGCCTCCACCCCGATGGAGGGAGAGGTACGGCCGGTCCGCGTTGCCACGGTCACGCTGGAACCGCTGGTCGACAGCGTGCGCTACCCGGCGGTGATCCGTCCGCGCGTCGAGGCCGATGTCGGTTTCCGCGTCGGCGGCAAGGTGACCGCCCGGCTGGTGGAGGTCGGCACCCGCGTCGTACCCGGCATGCCGCTTGCCCGCCTCGATCCCACCGATCTTCAATTGCAGATCAGCGCCGCCCAGGCGCAGCTCGCCTCCGCCAAGGCCGACGCCGCCAACGCCCGCAGCGATTTCCAGCGCTACGCCAGCCTGCGCCAGGGTGAATGGACCACCCGCCAGGAATATGACCGCCGCAAGACCACGTTGGACAAGGCGGAGTCCAAGGTGCGCGAGGTGGAGGCGCAGCTGCACGTCCTCGACAATTCCGCCCAATATGCCACGCTGGTGGCGGACGAGGCCGGCATCGTCACCGCCACGCTGATCGAGCCGGGACAGGTCGTCGCATCCGGACAGACCGCCCTGCGCGTCGCCCGGGAGGGCAGCCTGGAGGCGGTGGCGAACATCCCCGAACAGAGCGTCGCCGCCCTGCCCCGACAGAAACTGGCGGTGGAGCTGTGGTCGCATCCGGGCCAAAGCATCGCCGGCAGCCTGCGCGAGGTCTCGCCCAGCGCCGACGCCAACACCCGGACCTTCCAGGCAAAGATCACGCTGGCCGATCCGCCGCCCACGGTCCAGCTCGGCATGACCGCGACCGTCATCGCCGCCGCCGACCATGGCGCCCCCATCGCCCGCCTGCCGCTGAGCGCATTGGCACAGCGGGAGCAGAAGCCGGCGGTGTGGGTTTTGTCCGCACCGGACGACCGGCTGGAACTGCGTCCCGTCACCGTCGCCGCCTATGCCGGCGACCTCGCGCTGATCGGCGGCGGTCTGAAGGACGGCGAGCGCGTCGTCACCGCCGGGGTCCACAAGCTCGACGCCGGCCAGAAGGTCCGCGTCTGGACGGAGCCGGCGCGATGAACCATTCCCGCATGAACCTGTCGGCCTGGGCGCTGGCCCATCGCACGCTGGTGCTGTTCATGATGCTCGCCAGCGTCCTGGCGGGGGCGCTCGCCTACAAGACCCTGGGCCGGGCGGAGGATCCCTCTTTCACCTTCAAGGTGATGGTGGTGCGCACCCAATGGCCGGGCGCCACCGCACGCGAGGTCGAACAGTTCGTCACCGACCGCATCGAGAAGAAGCTGGAGGAGGTTCCCTACTACGACGTCGCCCGCAGCTATTCCAAGCCCGGCGAATCGGTGATTTTCGTCCAGTTGAAGGACTCCACCCCGCCGAGGCTGGTGGCCGACCTGTGGTATCAGGTGCGCAAGAAGGTCGGCGACATCCGCTACACCCTGCCCGACGGCGTGATCGGACCCTTCTTCAATGACGAGTTCGGTGATGTCTATTCCGGCATCTACGCTTTCATGGGCGAGGATTTCACTCCCGCCCAGCTGAAGAAGGTGGCCGAACAGGCCCGTGCCCGCCTGCTGAAGCTGCCGGGTGTCGAGAAGATCGACCTGATCGCCCCGCAGGAGGAGCGCGTCTATGTCGAGATCTCCAGCCAGCGGCTCGCCAGCTTCGGCCTGCCGGTCGATTCGGTGATCCAGGCGCTCCAGCGCGAGAACGCCATCGCCGCATCGGGCGACGTCGATACCGGATCGCAGCGCGTCTATGTCCGCCTCGACCTCGGCCTCGACACCGCGGCGGCGGTGCGCGCGATCCCGGTGGAGAGCGGCGGCCGGCTGCTGACCATCGGCGACGTGGCGGAGGTCAAGCGCGGCTATGTTGAACCG
>Ga0206117_101480_pt1 | contig 11688 bp, 10 predicted proteins | sample 3A5Ametagenome_FD_177997 | JGI IMG/M metagenome (GOLD analysis project Ga0206117, IMG submission 177997) | Enriched microbial communities from leaf-cutter ant dump, University of Wisconsin, Madison, United States - 3A5A | ecosystem: Environmental > Terrestrial > Nest > Insects nest > Nest dump... | reverse complement strand
AGTCCTGCGCCATGCGCACGATGGTGTCGTACACCGACTGGTCGCCGTGCGGGTGGTACTTACCGATCACGTCCCCCACGATACGGGCCGACTTCTTGTAGGGCCGGTTCCAGTCGTTGTTCAGCTCGTGCATGGCGTAGAGCACGCGCCGGTGCACAGGCTTCAGGCCATCCCGCGCATCGGGCAGCGCGCGGCCCACGATCACGCTCATCGCGTAGTCGAGGTAGCTGCGGCGCATCTCCTCTTCGAGGCTGATGGGCAGGGTTTCTTTGGCAAACTGGGTCATGAAGGACGGCATACGCGGCAAAGGGGAGGGTCATTTTAGGGGCAAGACCATGTCGCGCCTCAGCAACATATAACGGCAAATGCGCTTTTGTCCTACGGTGCGCCGCCGTGAGAGGCGGGCGTTCCCCTGTTACGTATGGCACAATCGTTTCAACGTTTTTGGTGGTGGTCACTGATGACGTCCATGTCCCCGATTCGCAGCGCGGCTGCGGCTTTTTCCCCAAGAGGAGAACCATGAAGAAACTGAACAAAGTGGCGATGTTGTTTGCCTCCGCTGTGCTCGCAACTGCCGCTGGCGCCCAAACCGTCGATAACTGGAAGAACGGCACCAACGAGCTGGTCTGGAAGAACGGCACCAACGAACTGTGCTGGCGCGATGCCAACTGGACGCCCGCAACGGCAGCCGAAGGCTGCGACGGCGCTCTGGTCAAGGCCGCTGCAGCAGCACCCGCTCCCGCTGCTGCCCCCGCCCCCGCCGCTGCGCCCGCAGCTCCCAAGGCACCGGCTCCTGCCGTCGCCACCAAGGTGACCTACGCCGCCGACGCTTTCTTCGACTTCGACAAGTCGGTGCTCAAGCCCGAAGGCAAGGCCAAGCTGGACGACCTGGTCTCCAAGGTCAAGGACATCAACCTGGAAGTGATCATTGCCGTGGGCCACACCGACTCCATCGGTTCTGACGCCTACAACCAGAAGCTGTCGGTGCGCCGTGCCGAAGCCGTGAAGGCCTATCTGGTCTCCAAGGGCATCGAAAAGAATCGCGTGTACACCGAAGGCAAGGGCAAGAAGCAGCCCGTGGCCGACAACAAGACCAAGGAAGGCCGCGCCAAGAACCGCCGCGTGGAAATCGAAGTGGTCGGTACCCGCGCCGCCAAGTAATCTTCGGATTACTGATCAAAAAGCCCCGGCAACGGGGCTTTTTTTATGCCTGTTTTCTCGGGGACAATCGGAGGCATGAATGACACCGTCAATGCCGACCCGGCCGAATTGGCCAAGTTCTCCGAATTGGCCCACCGGTGGTGGGACCCCGAAAGCGAGTTTCGCCCGCTGCACCAGATCAATCCGCTGCGCCTGGATTGGATCCAGGGGCTGGCGCCGTTGAATGGCATGAATGTCCTGGACGTGGGCTGCGGCGGTGGCATTCTGGCCGACTCCATGGCGCGCAAGGGCGCCGAAGTCACGGGCATCGACCTCGCCACCAAGGCCTTGCGCGTGGCGCAACTGCATGCCCTGGAGGCCCAGACACCCGCCATCCAGTACCGCGAGATCAGTGCCGAGGCATTGGCCGCGGAACAGCCGCAGCGGTACGACGTCGTCACTTGCATGGAAATGCTCGAACACGTGCCCGACCCTTCCTCGGTGGTGCGCGCGTGCGCACAGCTCGTGAAACCGGGGGGCTGGGTCTTCTTTTCGACCATCAACCGCAACCTCAAGTCGTTCACCCTGGCGATCGTGGGCGCCGAATATGTGCTCAACATGCTCCCGAAGGGGACCCATGAGTACGCCAAGTTCATCCGGCCCAGCGAATTGGCGGCGCATTGCCGGGCGGCGGGCCTGGAGGTGCAGCACACCCGCGGCTTGGAATACAACCCCTTGACAAAGCGGTATTGGCTCAGCGCCGATACCAGCGTGAACTACCTGTTCGCCACGCGGAGGGCGGCATGAGCGGTGTGCTGTTCCCCAAGGTCCAGGCCGTTCTTTTCGATCTGGACGGAACGCTGATCGACAGCGCGCCGGACCTGGGCGCCGCGGCCGACAAGATGCGTACCGACCGGGGCCTGCCGTCGCTGCCATCCGAACGCTACCGCCCCATGGCGGGTGCGGGCGCACGGGGAATGCTGGGCGAGGCGTTTGGCATGGCGCCGGACCACCCGGACTTTCCGGTCATGCGCGAGGAGTTCTACACGAACTACGAAGCATGCATGGCCCGTACTCAGCCGTTCGATGGGGTCGCGCGGCTGCTGGAGCGGATCGTCCATGAACGCTTCGCCTGGGGGGTGGTGACGAACAAGCCGTCGCGCTTCACGGAGCCGCTGACCCGGGGCGTGGCATTGTTCGCAACCGCCGGGGCCGTGATCAGCGGAGACACGACGCCCCATGCGAAACCCCATCCCGCGCCGCTGCTCGAAGCCGCCGCGCGCCTGGGCGTTGCTCCCGGCGATTGCATCTACGTCGGGGATGACGAGCGCGACATCCAGGCCGGCCATGCCGCGGGGATGGGGACGGTCGCCGCGCTGTACGGCTATCTGGGCCGCAAGCAGGATGCCAACGCATGGGGAGCGCATGCCGCCATAAATTCCCCCCTGGAGCTCTTGCAATTGCTGGGCAGGGCTTAAAATAGAACGCGAGGGGCTGCCCTGGTTTCGACGTGGGTTCGGAATCGGCGTGGTGCATGTCGAGCTTGAGTGACGCTCGTAAATCTCCATTCAACAAACTAACTGCAAACGACGAACGTTTCGCACTCGCCGCTTAAATACCGGTGAGCCTTGCAACAGCACGCTGGTGGGCTGGGCAAGGGGGCCGCAAGGCCTCCCGGCTGCAAGGGAATTCACACCAGCTGGTTCCGTGCCGGGTACCTTGGCATGGAGCGAGATCCAAGGGTACTGGCTCCTGGCATAGCGTGCGTCTGCGCGATGCCCGGGGCGAGACTCAAAACAGAACGCTAAACATGTAGATCTGCCCGAAGAAGGCTTGCGGACGGGGGTTCAATTCCCCCCAGCTCCACCATTTTTATAAGTCGTTGATTTTCAATGACTTTTCGACGCGGTAGCGGTGTAACGCTCTCCAGTGCCGTTTTGGGGTGCCACTCCGGGGTACCACATGCACGCCGCCGCGTTCCTCTCCCGCTCCAATCATGGCGTTTACTACGCCCGGTTTGTCGTTCCACTACAACGATTGACCCCCGGCGATAGTCGGGAATTTAGACTGTCCACCGGCACCAAAGACCCCAGGGCCGCGCGTGCCCTGGCGCGTCATTTGCGCGTCTGCTTTGAGCAGTACCTGATGGAAAATGCGACGTATCGGCGTGAGCACGCCATTGCCTACCTACGCGCACATATGCCCAAACGACCAGACCAGCCAATGGGGTTCGGCGTCAAACGAACCGAGACCGGCTACGAACTCACAGACTTGACGCCGACGGATGCAAAAGCCCTTGCAGCCGGGGATATGGATGATTTGCTAGCGCACCTCGATAGCCGCTGGAACACCGCACAGCCCGCGCCAATCGCGCAAGTTCCAACCCCTGGCAAGGAGCCGAACCCGGCCCCCAGGCCGGGCGCGGGAGCGGGCGACGAAACGGGCGCAGGGCAGAGCCCGCAACCCAAAGCCGCCCCACGTCGATCCCGTTTGCGAGTCGAGCGCCTCGCAAAAGAATTCATGGAATACGAAGCCGAACGGACGACAGGCGGTGAACTCGCATCGAAAGAAATCAACAAAATCACGACGCGCTTAAAGCCGTTTCTTGAATACTTCCAAGGCCGGGAAATCAACGACCTAACCCCGTTCGACATGGAGCAGTTTGCGCGTGCAATGGCTTACTACCCCATCTTTTTGGATGACATTAGCGAAGCCAAGGGCATGAAACTTGGCGAAATCATCGCAAAAACGAAAGCCGGGACGCTGATGACGAACGATGGAGAACCAGCGTTGACCATCACAAAAAACACGCATGCAGGCTACATGCAAATCCCGAAAAACTTCATCAAATATTGCAACAAAAGAAACCTCGGCAGCACAGCGCTGGTTGGTGGCTTGAGCGCACCCGTTCCGAATCTTCGGGAAGGCACTAAACGCCGAGCATTTCTCAAAGAAGAACTGCAAAAAATCTTCAATAGCGAGTACTACCGGGAAGCCCGATATAACACGTCCTACCAGTATTGGGTTCCCTTAATCGCAGCGTTCACGGGCGCACGGGTGAATGAAATCGCGCAACTGCAGCCCACGGACGTGAAACAAGACGACGAGGGGCTTTGGTATTTCGACATTACCGACGACGACAGCGAAGGTAAGAAATCACTGAAAACACAACAATCCAAGCGCATTGTTCCCCTGCATCAAGTCTTGCTTAATCTTGGATTGGTCGAATACGTCAAAAGCAAGAAAAACGAAAATGCGGCGAACTTGTTCGACATTACGCCGGAACGCGCAGACAGGCACGGACGTACCCCGGCACGTTGGTTCAATGCAGAATACCTGCGCGAATATTTGAAAATTGAAGACCCCGCCGTAACGTTTCACTCATTCCGCCATCGTTTTATCACATCAATGCACCAAGCCATTTTCGACGCTTCGGACATTAAAGGCGAACTCATTGCATCAACAACCCCGGCCCTCATTTTACGCCGGATGGTGGGGCATTCGGATTTGAGTTTGATGACTGCAGGACGGTCGAAAGACGTTCACACAGATACCTATACCGGGGCACTTTCGGTCAAAAGCATGAAGAAAGTTATCGACCTGCTGCAATATTCGGGAGTGCGCTTCTGGGGATACACCGAGCCTCAAGAAGGAAAACGACAGCGCAAAAAAGGCCCGGACGCTTTTGAAATCTCGGGCGAAGATTTGGCTAACATACTCTAATACAATTTAATCACTAAAAACAAAACCCGCTTAATGCGGGTTTTTCATTATTGGGGGATGTTTCTTAATTTGCTACTCTCTCGTTTTATTTTATTCTCTGCACGTCGTTTTGCTGTGCGGGATTTCGCATCTTCAATTTCTTTTTCTGTGAAAACCTCAGGAAAGAAATACTTGCGACTGTCATCAATATAACCGCGCAAAGCTCGAATAACGTTTTCATTTTTGTTTTCTAGTTGCTTAATCATCCACTCTCCAGCTGCATATTTGCGTGCTTCGATTGTTTTCTTGCTCAACTCTTTAATTCCGTTTTCGAGCTTCTTAATCTTCTCTTGTCGCTTGCCATCTTCCTCTTTTAGCTTTGCTAGTCGCGCGAGCTTCTTCTCATGAATCGTTAATTCAGGCTTGGCGGGCTTCGTCGTGTCGTTTTGCGCATTTTGTTCGTTTGTCATAATCACAACGTACACGAAAAACTTAGCACGTCAATATTCCATCGGACAGCGCTTCGGCTGAACGGTATACCCGCTGTCCGTTTCTTGCTTAGTCGTGCGATTGTGCTAGTTTGTAGTTATGTCGTTCGCTACACAGTACACCCGCCGCGTCATAGTACAGCCCCCTGCAAGGGCTCACTTAAACAAACTCTCTGACCTAAAGGTCGAGAGTTTGACGTTCGCCCTGCCGGGGGCTTGCCTTCGGCATCTGAATACCCACCAAGGCTGTTCTTACGGTCGTCATGTAGGGTCGTACTTAATTGGGGTTTTGCGTGCCTAAAACCCTCGCTACATGGTTTAGCCCTTCCCTTGGCGTGAAACAGCGCTCCAAGGGCGCTAGCGCCGTCGCAGCGGCTGCTTATCGCGCCTGCATCAAACTCACAGACGAACGAACGGGCGATATTCACGACTACACGTATAAGCAAGGACACGTTAAAACATTCACCATTGGACCATACGAAAACGTTAATGATTTGTGGCAAGCTGCAGAAAAATCGGAGACTCGAAAGAATTCCATTGTCGCGCGTGAGTTAATTACTCCGTTGCCAAATTATTGGAATGATTTGCAGCGTGAGAAATTTGTTAGAGAGTTTGCGGAATCATTAAGAAAAAAATACGGTGTTGCTATTCAAGTCTCATTGCATCGACAAAACAACAACAATAAGAATGAACATGCGCATATCATGTTTACGACTCGCGTGGTAAACGATGCCGGGGAATTCTTAGATAAAACACGTTCTTTAGATATTGGAAGGGGCACGAAAGACAAAGACGGCAATGTAACGAAGGGCGAATTATCAAAGTTACGTGAGCATGTTTGTGAAATGATGAACCGCCACGCCGACGAGTACGGTAATGATTTTTATGTTCACGCGGGTAAATTTAATGAAATCGAAGGCATGGAAGACCACGTTTCATTAAAGCATGTGCCATTCGTTTCAAAAGACAAGCTACACGAGAAGTCTAATTATGACGTGGTGCATAAAGCACAAGAGCACAACGCGCGCGTTATCGAGTATCGAAAACTAAAACAAGAATCTAAAGAGGCAGAAGCAGAACGAGCGCAACTTGAACGCGAGATTGCAGATGATTTAAAACGCGAAGAAGAAAAACGGGAATATTATGTTGCAGAGGTTCCCGTCGTTGCACCAGTTGTTAAGTCAAATTTATTTTTTGACCCCAACTCTAAAGACGAAGTTTTTATTTCTAGCGAATATCGCATTGCTCACGAAAAACAAGAGCGCTTGTTATTTCAAAAACTCGATTTAGAGAGGCAGCGGGGAGAGTGGTTAAAACGATTTAAAGGGAAAAAGAAAGAAGAGCCAGCCCACGAATTCAATTTCATTAAACGCGAAACGCGAAAATCAAAAGAAAGGCATGCAGCCTGGGTTGATGAAATAAATGACATGAGGCGCGGCTATCAAGAATGCTCGAAAAAGCTAGACGAACGTAAAACAGCACTAGCAGACGAAACACTACAGAAGAATGCCGAAGCGTATCGCGCAGCAACAGCACACAATGAGCGCATCAAGCAAGAACGCGAGAATGAGTTAAATGCACGAATCGAACAGCAACGACTAGAACGCGAAGCAGCAGAAAAATCAAACAGGGTCGATTGGGGTGCAGGACTAGACGAATCTAATCATCGTTCGCAGTCTCAAACATCAAGCATCGGTTATTCCATGTAGCCAAGGCCAGGGCTTGCGCCCTGGGTGTCGCGCCCTTGGCGCTCGTTTAAATACCGAAAACCATGCTTATCAATGATGAGTACCGCTTCCGCTTCGCTTTCATGGGGTTTCACCCCATACCCTAAATAAGTGATATCACATTACACCCTTTCCAGCCCTCGGCTTTGCCGGGGGTGGAGAGGGTCGGCACCCCCGCAGGGGGGCCGGGGAGAGGGTGGGGGCTAGGGAATACTAGTTTTACAGACACACCCATGCAGCGAAAGCCAATACCGGTGCGGGTTTGCAGGGTGTGGGGAATTCGGGATTTCTAAAAAATGTATAAGGCCGTCGCCGCGTTTCCGCTCTGCCTTGGTCCCACCGGAAGAGGCCGCTGGGGCCGCGAATGCTCGGCCCTGGGGATCACTGAGTTTGTTTCTCCGTGGCCGCTTAATTTAGCAGCGGAGCTGACTGCAATGAACCACTGTGGTTGCGCCGGTCTTCTTTCTATCGGATTTTGGTATTCAGCCGTTTGGATATCTTCTCCGCATTTCCATTTCGGCTACCTCGATGATGCTATCAAACATCGAGCGATAGTCAAGATGGAAGGAGGCCATGCCGATTTTGAGTTTTCGGTTCCTCATTGGGGTTAAACACACGTTGGCTTCGGAAATTGTTAACGGAAACGTGTTTGGCCCCGCACCCGCGAACTGCAGGCAGTGGTGCAAGCCGGCCACATAGTCGGGAAGCAGAAGCAATGGCTCGTCCTGCTCCGTTGTCAGTCGAACATCGCAGGTCTTGAACGTAACACCAACCGCCTGAGTCCTGGGCTGGGCCCGAGCGCCATTCCACAACTCAATGAATGATTCTCGGCTTTCGCCGCCAAGTTCATCATCAAAAATCAGCGTTTGACCAATGGTTATCGGGCCATTCGCCTTTGCACGTTCGATTGCTTTCGAGAGATACGCAGCGTGTCCACTCGCGACGGCTGCTCCATCGATGAGCGCCATAGTCCTAGCGATATTCGCGGGCTTCAGCAGGCCAGCCTTGCCGCCTTGAAGGCGGTTCAACATGGATTCATGAGCCGCGCTGTCTTCCCAAAACTTTTGCCAAGATGGCGTCCCGAGATTTCGGGTAATAGCGCCGGCTGCAAGACACTCGCGTGCCACAATCTGCCCAACCTCCTGCGCTTGTGCAAAAGTGCATCGTCCCCATTTTGGAAGGTCGGGAGGCAAGAGGCTACGAACATAGTCGGCACGGGTGGCTTCTATTGCAACACTACCTGTGGTGACTGATAGATTGGTGCCATCTCGGGTAAACCGGCCCGCTATGTCGACAAGTACCATGTGATGTTCCATACGAGGGAAAGTCCGTTCTATGGTTGGGCTGAACCCAAGCAGAATCCTAGTTGAAGCCTACGCCTATGAAACTGGTCGGCGCTCCTGTCGCTGAACTCACCGGCCAACTTCACTCAAATACGCTGGAACCTATTGCATCCTATGCAAACACGACAGGAACAAAAGGGAGCCGAGGCCCCCTTTGGTTGATCACGTCGCCGTTATCTGGCAACTTGAAACATGAAAGTCCAAGGTTCGCCGCCTTGAACTCTCCAAGACTGCCGGTAACAGCACTACGCGACAACCCTGTTCAGACCATGATAGCCCACGGGCGGCCATGGTCAAGTGAAGGGAAACGGGTGCATCCCAAAGTCTTGCGACTCTTGAGGACAGCGCCCTATGCACCACCATGAACCCCAAATCCAGCAGCACGAAGCCGCCCGGCTGATTGCCCGCCACTACCGACTCACCCGCGAGAACCTCCAAGGTGACGGCTTGGTTCTTTGCCGTCGCGCCAAGTGGTTTCATAGCAGCGACCCAGATACCGCCATCGTCAACGTGTACGAGCAAGAGGAGAGCCTTACCGCCAAGATGCACGACGTAGCGACCTGCGGCAATGCCCACCTGTGCCCCTATTGCGCCAGAACGAAAGCCGCTCATAACAGCGACTGGATTGGCCTTGTGCTGGTGCCCACGGTCAAGGAGGCGGGTCTGACGATGAGCCTACTCACGCTGACCGCATTCCATAAACGCGACTGCGATTGGACGGCCTTCGCTGACCTCTTTTTCCGAGCGCTTTTGGCGTTCTACAAGAACATCCGCCGCGACCTGGACAAAATGGGTTTTGTCGGCCGCTATCGTGGGTTGGAAGCCCCTGTAGGCCCCAACGGCTTGCACCTGCACCCCCATGATCTGCTGGTTCATGAGCCGGGTGCAGACCTGGATGCGTTCTTCAAGGTGGCAGAGAAGAAATGGCGCAATGCCCTCAAGAAATTCGGTCTGCGCTGCAACAAACACGGCATCCACCTCAAGACGCCCGGCACATTTGACCCGCGCTACATCGCCAAGGAAATCGCCTCCTACGACAGCAAGGACAAAAGCGAATACGGCCTTGTTACCTTGTCCGAACTCTTGAGCCGTTCCGCCCGTGGCGACAAGCAGGCAGGGGAGGACTGGATTCGCGCCGCCCGAGCCCTGCAAGGCCGCGACCGCTGGAACGTGGGCCAACTCGCCGCAAAACTTGGCATCCCCTCCCCGAGCGAATGGAAGCGCCCAGCGAGTGCAGAAACCCGCCTTGTGAACGTCATCAAGTACCCGCAGCACCACCACATGCACGCGACTAGCCCGAGCAATCCACGGCCCGCCCTTGCGCACATCTTTAACGCTGCCATCCGGGAAACCCGCAACCCGGCCACAGTTGGACGAACCGCAAACATGGCCCTGCGCATGTGCGCGGAGACCATCACCGCCGACATTGAGGAACTGAAGCACAAGCACGCTCGCAAACTGGCGAAGCAGATTCAGGCGACCGGCGCACCCACGGACGAGGAACGCCAGAGACTGGCCGCACGTCAATTGTTGTGCTGGATGCAGGACCTTGTGGACTACAAGCGGGCAACCCATGCCCGGCTATTTCCAGCCCCGCAGATGCTGCCCCTTCCGCCATTGTGGGGGCCTGCGCCCGAAATTCCAGCGACACCGCCGCCGGTGATGCTGGAATTCGGCCAGGAACTGGAATTCGCCTGAAACCAAGCGGACAGGGTATGGCTGCCCTATCGAGGTATCCAGAGAACTGGGGTTAAAGGTTTGGCTTTACACCAGATTGATTTCTTACCTTCTGCTCTTTTCCAGCCTTTTCTTGAGCCTCTCTGCGCTCAATGGCCTTTCTTATTAGGCTGTAGTCAATAATATTCACGCTGAGATTTTGGACCAGTCCATTTTCATCAACAAACCATGATGCATTATACGTTTTATTGCAATCACTAGGTATCACCCTAGGAATATCAATCACAAATCCAGAAGGGGTCTCAAGGCCGCCAGGATTGTACGTGTGGCAAATTAGCGAGCCTTGGCCAATTTTTTGAAAAAGCAACTTTTCGTTGTCGCCATAGATCCATATCATATTTCCCCATTGTCCATACTCCTTTCCATTTGGAATTTCCGCACTACTTTCCTTTCCAAACTTCTTTCTAAGAGATTCGACTAGCGTTTGAATCGTAAATCTTTGATTTACAGGAATGTGTTGATATCTCCCAACCACCCAAATTCCATCGGCATCACCTTTGTATGCGATAACACCCTCGCCCTCGTTCAACATTTTTTTCCCCTTCTCCCCATAGATACCAGTTTCTATTTTTCCATCAACAAAATTTCCTATTTTCAATCCACCGACAGAACTAGCCAGACTGTTTTTTGCTTCGGCAAGGGACATGCCAAGTTTGATGCCAGCAAGTTCATTGGCTTGCACGGTCATGGCGGGAAGGGCGAGCGCCAGCGCTGCCACAAGGGAGGTCAATGTTTTCATGAGGTGTCCTCGGGGTTGTGTGGATGCGCGGCACCACGCCGCGACCGGGAGGAATCCTAGCTCAAAAGATACTGATGAACCGCGAACTAATGAACCGTGGTCTTATGGTCTTCGCGACAGAAGTATCGGAGGATGGCTCGCAAACCCCTCCCATCAGAAGAACGTCCCCTTGTCCTCACTACCTTTGGCGCGGCAGTGCGCCGCTACCGCATGGAGCGCGGGTTTTCGCAGGAAGCGTTTGCGGATGAGTGTGGGGTAGATCGCAGTTACATGGGAGGTGTCGAACGAGGCGAGCGCAACCCTTCACTGGTCAATGTGGCTCGAATCGTCGCTGCGCTGAAGATGCAACCGTCAGAGTTCTTCAAAGCAATGGACAAGCCCGTTGAGGAGGATGCGGGGCAATCCTAGTAGGTACGGAATTGAACCGGCGTCCGCCAGGGCGCGGACTACTCTCGTTTGAACATCGCCGCAACCCCTGGCACGTCATCCCGTTTCATGGTAAACATGAGGCTTGACAGTGCCACTCTGGACGACTTTTCCAGGGTGCCACGTTTTCCAACCGAGCCACAAAGTGGCACACGGTGGAGCTTAGAACACAACGTAACCCGTTGATTTGGTTGAGTTGGGGCGCAAGTGTTACACCATTTTTCGCGTCCCGCCAGCTCCACCACATCAACGTCCAAGGGCGTTCGCCACTATCCGGCGAGCGCCCTTTTTTCTTTGGAAACCCAATCTTCCGCCTTGCACCAAAAGACCGGCCCCGGTGCTGGTCAAGGTCCAATGGCCGTTCCCTGCGGCGCCACCAGCGGCAG
>Ga0206117_101476_pt1 | contig 11771 bp, 7 predicted proteins | sample 3A5Ametagenome_FD_177997 | JGI IMG/M metagenome (GOLD analysis project Ga0206117, IMG submission 177997) | Enriched microbial communities from leaf-cutter ant dump, University of Wisconsin, Madison, United States - 3A5A | ecosystem: Environmental > Terrestrial > Nest > Insects nest > Nest dump... | reverse complement strand
TCCCGAAGGATCGGGACTATGCTACTAACAACCAGCCACTAACCACTAGTTCCTAGCCACTGGTCATTAGCTTTAAGATCCCCGCATACGCGAGGATGACGTTGTAGGAAAGGATCTGCATCATGACTATCCCGAAGGATCGGGACTATGCTACTAACAACTAGCCACTAACCACTAGCCACTAATTCATAACCACTAGCCACTAGTTCCTAGCTACTAACTCCTAATTCCTAATAAACTGATCGAGTCTAAATGACCAATTGAATTCGTCATTTAAACTCGATATTATTATAAAGACAGATTCTAAATAACGTGCTTTGCGCACAGTTTATAATTAGTCTAAATAATATGATCAAAAATCTACGAGTTATCATTACCGCATTTTTTATCTTATTGGCTATCCCAGGGGCCTTTGCACAAAGGGACAGAATAGCAGGTAAGGTAATAGACGCTCATGAACATAAAGGCATACCCGGTGTTACCATTAAGGTAAAAGGCAGCAACCGCGTAGTGTCAAGCGAAAGCGATGGTAGCTTTCACATCAATGCTTCAAAATCAGATGTACTGGTACTTAGTTTCATCGGCTATGCCGAAACGGAATACACCATTACCGACTCAAGAAAACCATTGTTAATTGAGCTGAAGGAATCGACACAATCGCTTCAGGAAGTGCAAATTACTGGTGCTTTTGGGATCAAGAGAAAATCAAAGGAACTTGGCGTAGCTACAGCCAGTGTTACAGGTAACGACATTAGTCAAACCAATGTGGTTAATCCCCTAAACGGTATACAAAGTAAGGTAGCTGGCCTACAGGTGAACATGTTCGACTCGGGAGTTAACCCACAAGTGAGGGTAACCCTGCGTGGAGCAAGGAACATCAATGATGCTAAAAACGAACCTCTTTTTGTGGTCGACGGTGTGCCTTTGGCTACCATGACCTATTTCAATCCACAGGCTCAGGGTACCAAACGTGATGCCTCTGCCATTTCAATGCTCAATCCAAACGACATTGAGGAAATTACCGTATTGAAAGGTGCCAGTGCCGCCGCAGTATATGGCTCGCAAGGAGTTAACGGGGTGATCATTGTCACCACCAAACACGGAAAAAACGGACAGGGAAAAATTGATTTCTCACATGCCACCACCTTTGACCGTGCCAGCTGGCTTCCAGAACTGCAAGACACTTACGGTTCGGGATTTAATGGCGTATATCAACCTTACGAAGCTCGTTCATGGGGTCCTAAATATGATGGAAGCTTGGTAAAAGTAGGTCCCATTTTGCCTGATGGCAGCCAATGGACCCTGCCCTATTCGCCCATCAAAAATCAAAAACAGGATTTCTTCAATACCGGTATCACCAATCAAGAAAACCTTTCCTTTTCGGGTGGAGATAACAAATCAACCTATTTCCTTTCTGGCCAATATGCCAAAACCAAGGGTATTATTCCAAAAGACGAAAGCCAAAAGGCCAGCCTACGCTTTAACGGCAGCCGCGACTTTGGCAAGCTTAAAACGGCTTATGCCATTAGCTATGTACAAAACAACACCTCTACCACCACTTCCGAGCCTTGGGTAAACGTACGCAACATGCCTTTATTTATCCCATTGGAAGAACTAAAGGACTGGAGAAATAATCCCGTGGCCAAACCAGAGAACTATTTCTCTACCACTTCGCTCAACCCTTATTGGGCCATAGACAACCAACGTCAGGATGTGAAACAACAAAACCTTACCGGTAACGTGAGCTTCGATTATCAGTTTACCGACTGGTTTAAAGCCACCTACAGACTTGGATTGAGCAGCATACATACTGGCTTTAAGTCTTTCGGCAATAAATTTGACGATCCTACCAAAGCTTACCAATACTATAATGCCGCAGGAGCAATAGTAACCGCTACCAGAAGCAGCTCAAGCTATGGAGGCAGTGCCGCAGGTATGGTAAGCGACCAAACTGTAGACAACCAACAACTGAACAGCGACTTATTGCTACAATTCAATAAAGACTTTGGAAAATTAAGTACCCGATTGCTCTTGGGGCAAAACTATCAGGACATTCAATACAAATTGGTACAGGTTGGCGCTTCGGCACTTAACTTCCCCGACCTCTTCAACGAAAGCAATTTGACAGGTAACCTGAACGGAGGTTCGCAAATTACCCAACAACGCAGGTATTCATTTTTTGGGGAGCTAACCATTGGCTACGACAACTATCTTTTTGCCACTTTAAACGGACGTCGCGAATCGGTATCCCTATTGTCTGCCGCCAACCGCGATTATTTTTATCCGGGAGCTAATGTGTCATTTATCTTTACCCAAGCCGTTCCTGCTTTAAAAAACAACAGCATACTTTCTTTCGGAAAGCTTTATGCCTCAGCCTCTAAAAGTGGAAATGTAACCGTTGAGCCTTATGCCTTAACAAATGTATATACCAATGTTGCTGGCTTTCCTTTTGGCAATTTGTCTGGAGCCAACATCAATGCTCAAAACTTGAACAGCAACCTACGTCCGGAGTTTGTTTACTCTTATGAAGGTGGTATGCAGTTAGGTTTCTTTAAAGACCGCCTACAATTGGAAGCGACCTACGCCTATGCAGATTCTCGTGACCAGATTTTAGATATCGGTACTTCTTTCGCCTCGGGTTTTGGCACTTCTAAAACCAATGCGGCCAGAATGAAGAGCAAGTCTATTGAGCTGAACCTGAATGGCGAAATCATCAAGCAAAAAGAATTTGGCTGGTCTGTTGGAGCCAATTATACCCATAATGATAATACGGTAGTAAGCTTAACGGCCGGACAGCAAACCCTTTCGCAATGGAAAGGACTTTACCTATCTGTGGGCGACAGGTACCCTACTTATTTAATGCCAGACTACCAACGTGATCCTCAGGGACGCGTAATCATCAATGCGCAAACTGGTCTTCCGGCCCAAGCTTCGCAACTCACCAATATGGGTACCTCACAACCCGTACACATGTTGGGCTTTAATACCCGCTTTAGGTATAAAAACCTAAGCCTTAATGCACAAATAGATGCCCGTTGGGGAAACAGCTATTATACCGCAGGTGCCGAGTTTGAAACTACCGCTGGTTTAGCTCCGGTTACGGCATCGGCCGAATATGGCAGGGACAAATTCATTTACCCTAACTCAGTGATCCAAACCTCACCAGGAGTTTATACCGAAAACACATCCGTGTATACCACCGGCGATTTCAACTTCTGGAATAGTTATAAAAATATCTTCGCTAACAATGTCTTCAACGGAAGGTTCATTAAGCTAAGAGAAGTTTCGGTAAGCTACAGTGTTCCAAACCAGTTATTGGGATCTCAAAAAGCCATCAAAGGCCTTACCCTATCCCTATATGGTAGAAACTTGGTTAACCTCAGGGCAAAGGATAATATCTATGGTGAAACCGAATTCATTTACATCAGTGGTGTAGGCTTTAGTGGTTTCAGAACCATTCCAGCAGCCCGTTCTTATGGCTTTTCTATAGGCGTAACCCTTTAAACAGACAAACACAATGAAAAATAGAATTATATCTGCTGCCCTACTTGCCTTGATGTGCCTAGGAACAGCTTGTAAAAAAATACTGGACATCAACGATAATCCAAATGCCTCAACAACGGTAACTAACGATATGCTATTGGCAGGTACCCTACTTTCATCGGCACGTTTAGAAAATGGTGCCATCAATGAAATTGGTTCATTTTATGGTGGCTATTGGGGCAAAGCCTACGATGCTTCAGGAAGCGCCACAGGGAGTGCTGCTACAGCACTTGACCTGATCACTAGCTACAATATCATCGATAATTTTGCTACAGATATTTGGGAAAAATCATACACCTATATTTATAATTACACGCTGTTACAGCAACAAGCACAGGGCCAAGCACCATTTTATGCAGGCATTGCCAAAATCATGAAAGGCATGCATTACCTTCGTTTGGTTGATCATTACAACAATATCCCTTTTTCACAAGCGGCTAATCCCTTGATCACCCAACCTGTGTACGACAATGCAGAAACGGTATATGCAGGTGCTTTAGACCTGATCACTTCCGGCATTGCCGATATCAAAAGTGCAGGAGCAACCACCATTCCAAGTTCGGCAGATATCTTTTTTAAAGGAAATGCAGCATCGTGGATTCGTTTTGCCAACACTCTTAAACTACGTGCGCTGTTGCAACAAAGCCAACTGTCAAACAAGACAAGTTACATCAATACCGAAATTGCCAAAATAGTGGCCGAAGGATCGAGTTTTAGTAACGCCGATGTACTGGCTAATCCAGGTTTTACCACACAGTCAGACAATCAGCAAAACCCATTTTACACCACCTATTACAGAACAGCACAAGGTACCATTCCGGCAATGTTCAACGCCATTAGGCCTACACGTTTCCTTTTGGCCAGCTATGATGCCGTTAACGACCCAAGAAAAGCGGCAATTTATGCAGAAGCCACCAACGGAGGCGGTTATCGTGGCGTACTCCTGGGTCAAAATGTGGCCGATGCTACCCAAAATGCCACCGCTACTTCGGCATTTAGAGGACCTAATGCCGGCGTTATTAAAACCGCTACCAGTGGTGCATTGGTACTTTCACTTTCCGAAAGCCTTTTTTTACAGGCCGAAGCTACCCAACGCGGATGGCTTAGCGGTTCTACCAAAAGCCTTTATGAAAGTGCTATCCAAGCTTCGTTCAGCTATTTAGGGGTAGCCAGCGCTGCCTTTACAAGCTATAATGCACAAGCGGCCGTAGCTTTCGACGATGCTTCTGCCAGCGACAAAGTAAGCAGGATCATTTCCCAAAAATGGCTTGCCCTGAACAGTATTGCCGGAGCTTCAGCATGGAACGATTTTAGGAGATTGGGCCTACCGCAGGGAATGCCACTAGCCATTTCCAAAACCAGTGCTCCAAAAAGGTTACGATACCCTAGCTCAGAAGTAAGTACCAATAGTGCCCAAGTAAAAGCACAGGGAAATATAGATGGCTTGGTGAACAAGATATTCTGGAACCCATAACAACAAGTTAGATGAAGATTATCTGGAGAAATATACATTTATGGTTAGGCCTGGCAGCAGGTCTAATCTTTTTTATTGAATGCCTCAGCGGTACCTTACTGGTATTTGAAGATGAGCTTACCTTTATGGCCCATAAAAGCAGGTATCAGGTTGCAGAGCACAATGGTCCCAGAATGGATCTGGACCTATTGCTGGCCCATGTAGGCAAGCAATACCCAAAGACTAAGGTTACCGGTGTAAAGGTATACCAAGAAGCAGATAGGACATTGGAGGTAAGTATTTCGCCTCAAAAAAAGCAAGCACCCCTAGGAAAAACGCCTAAAAAAGAGGAAAAAGGTGGCCAAGGAGGGAAAAAGCGTAAGGAAGGCCGAACCATTTTTGTGGATCCCTACACCGGAAAAATTACCGGAGAACTAGATCCCGCGGCCCCTACTTTTTTTAGCCTCATGTTAAAGATACACATGACCTTATTGGCCGGAGAAATTGGAAAAACCATTCTCGGCATCTCTACCTTTATGGTATTTACAATCTTAGTTACGGGTATCATACTCTGGTTCCCTAAAAAGAAAAAACAGCTTAAGGCCAAGTTAAAGGTAAAAACAGATGCTGGTTGGAAAAGATTAAACCACGACCTTCATATTGTAATGGGTTTTTACTGCACTTTCTTCCTACTGATTCTTTTGATCACCAGTTTATCGTGGTCTTTCCAATGGGCCAACAAGGCACTTTATACACTTACAGGCTCCAAACCAGCTGATTTTAGTCCAACAGTTTCTTCCTCGCCCTTAAGCAATACTGAACGGGTAAACTACCAACAGGCCTTAAACATTGCGCAATCTAAATTCCAAAAAACCGATTACTGGGCCATTAACATGCCCAAGGATGAAGAGGGAAGCATTTCGGTAACAAGCGTAAGCAAAGATGCCCTACACCGCAACGGATTTGATAATCTCAGTATCGACCAACGTAGCGGCGAAGTACTTAAGGTTTCCCTTTTAAAGGATATGCCTGGTGGCTGGCAGTTGCGTCGTTACATGAAACCAGTACATACTGGTGCCATTGGAGGTTTACCTACCAAAGTACTGGCATTTTTAGTGAGTTTGATCAGCGCCAGCTTTCCTATTACCGGTACCATTTTATGGCTCAATAGAATCCGTAAGAAAAAAGGTAAAAACAAAAAACAAGCGGCTCCTGTTCTGGCTTAGCCAAGAGGTCATATTCCTAATATTTCTTTACATTGAGTATATTGCAAGCAATGGATAAAAGGATCAACTGTGTGATTGTAGACGATGAAAGAGAGGCACACTATGTACTGGTGAACTATCTGAACAGAAACCCTGAATTCATACTCAGGGGACAATGTTACGATGCCAGTACTGCGTTATCGCTCTTAAGCACTGATCATATAGATTTGATTTTCCTCGATATCAACATGCCTGGAATAGATGGTTTTGCCATGCTTTCGGAGCTTGCCAATCCGCCAAAGGTTATTTTTACCACTGCCTATTTGGATTTTGCCCTCAAAGCTTTTGACGTGGGCGCTATAGACTATTTGGTAAAGCCCATTCCCTATGCCAGATTCGAACAGTCCCTAAATCGCTACAAAGAGTTGCAGGTAGCCCATGCAGAAACTACAGAAGTTCCCGTCTCCATTTCCCTTAAAACCGACAATGGCATGATGGAATACCCCATTGAGGAGATTTACTATGTGCAGAGCTGGGGAAATTATGTGAAGGTATTTTTTGAGGATTACTATGAACTTTGCAGTGCTACCACTACGGAGATAGAACGACTATTGCCCAATGAGTTGTTCTGTAGGATACATAAATCCTATATCGTTTCCCTTAAGCAAATTGCCTTGGTTAAAGCCAACCAATTGTTTGTTAACAATTACCTTGATTCCCTTCCCATAGGCATTACCTACAAGAGAAGACTTTTGGAACAGATCAACCCTAAAAATGGTACCAACGATTAGGAAGATCATAGAGAACAAATGGTACAGGGAGGTGATCATCTTCCTCATCCTGTGCTTGGTGGCCATACTCAATGACCGTACAGGTTTTGTAGATATGGGCGAAATTGCCAATGGACTGTTCATCTTCATTGTGCTGTACGTTCACCTACAGTTGCAACGTTTTTTAGTACTGCCCCTGTTGGCAAAGAAACAATATCTTGGTTATTTGTCTGCAGCGTTTGCCTTACTGTTGTTATACGCTTTCCTTGCTTATTCCCTAGACCATTGGCTATCTAAAGTGGGTTGGTATGATGATTTTGAAGGTAAGCATTGGCAATTATGGCTCTATTATTTCCTTTCCTGTCTCCTTTGTATCCCCCCACTTTTACTGGTGTTTTACATTATTGGCTATTACCAAAAGGAAAGGGAAGACAGAGAAAAGAGAATACTTTTGAACGAACTGGAGCTGCAATTGCTACGTTCGCAGTTAGACCCACATTTCCTATTTAACAGCATGAACAACCTATATGGAATCAGTCTCGAAAAACCCCAAGAGGTCTCGAACCGAATCCTACAATTATCTAGTATCATGCGCTACCAAATGCAGCTTTCCAAAATGGAGAAGGTAAGTTTGGAACAAGATCTTTCATTCATTACCGACTATATTGCCCTCGAAACCCAACGATTGGGCGACAGGTGCGATGTACAGTTCAACTGCTCTATAGCGCCGCAAGATGGCATTAACTACGCCATTGCCCCTTTGATATTGATTACTTTTATAGAGAACTGTTTTAAACATGTAGCGCTGAACCATACACAGCACTCTCCATTCATTTCAATAACGCTATCGCTCGAAGAGCGCCGTTTATTATTAAGTACCTCCAATAGCTATTGCCCAGAACAGGGAAAAGCAAGCTCAACAGGCATAGGCCTAGCCAACGTTAAAAAAAGGCTTGATATTCTTTACACCGATAGGTATCAACTGGTGATTGAAGACACAAATAAGGTTTATCAGGTTGCCCTTGAAATCAACCCTCTTGATTTAGCTTAGTCCTGCTAGTAATGGCCTTGTAGGAAAAGATATGCATCATGACTAATCCCGAGGGGTCGGTACAGGTGTACTCTGGATGACAAGCAAGTGGTTAAATAGAGAATAGTACAGGAAGAAATATGCACCATGACTAGCCGCTTTAAGATCCCCGCATACGCGAGGATGACGTTGTAGGAAAGGATATGCATCATGACTATCCCGAAGGATCGGGACGATGCCCTGGCTCCTAGTTCCTAGCTCCTGGCTCCTAACTACTAGTTCCTAGTCTATAAAAACAAACAATTCCCTGCCGTTAATGTTACCCATACGTAATTCATCATTCATGGCAGAAAATAAAGCATTTAACCTATACAGAACCTTAACTTCAAGTATTCTTTATCTTTTTGGGCTCATCATTTTAATGTGGTTCCTCTATAAAATCATCTCTGTGGTGATCTTGTTCCTATTTGCCATCATTTTGGGAATCATCATTAATCAACCTGTAAATAAGTTAGAAAAAAAAGGGATGAAAAGGTGGCTAGCCGCATTGATTGTACTTGGAGCTATTTTTATCGTCTCTTCCATTATTACCATTTTAGTAGTGCCCGTGATCAGCGATCAAATCGACATCTTGATTGGTAATATTCCCAGTTATTTAAATAGCGTAACTACCCATCTGGAACATCTTTTAAGGAAATATCCGGAGTTGAGTAAAAACCTGCCTAAAGATCAAATGTCGCTCAGTAGCGCCATGCCTCCTTTGGGAAAAACAGTGATGGGACTTGGTAGCTTTTCATTCAGCATTTTAGGAGGAATATTTGTCTTCATCGTTTTCATTTCCATGATTGTATTTTTTGTAGCCAATCCAAGACCAATCATTCAATTATATTTAACCGCCTTTTTACCTGATAAACGTGAAAAAGCCACCAATGCGCTGAAACATACCTCAAGCATGTTAGGCGGTTGGATGAGATCAAACCTTATTGGAGGTGTGGTACAAGCAGTATTGGTATTTATATTCCTGAGCATTATGAATGTTCCAGGAGCTTTGGTATGGGCGGCATTAGCATTTTTCTCAGAACTAATTCCCAAAATAGGCTTTTACATTATGGCCATTCCTCCTACCTTAGTGGCACTTTCTATTGGTCCGGCAACTGCGCTTTGGTGTTTGGTGTTTTTTCTACTGCTCAATGAGCTAACTGCCGACTTTTTAATGCCCAAGCTGAGATCCAAAACCATGAAAATCCATCCTGTATCGCTCTTGTTTTTATTATTGTCCATGGGTGCGGCTTTTGGGTTGATGGGCGCCTTATTGGCGACGCCTATGGCGGCTATTATCAAAGCTTATTATCAGGAGTTTTATTTGGCTAGGTTTCCTAAAGACCACCAGCTCGAAAACAATATCGACGAAATATTATATGGAAACGATAAGTAAGGGAATAGCCTCCATGATTTCCACGATTTTTTGGTAAATTGACTAAGCTATATTTTACGAACATGTGGAAATTCTATGCAATATTATCGGCAGTATTTGCCGCTGCAACAGCCATACTTGCCAAAGTTGGTGTTAAGGATATCAATGCAAACCTGGCGATGGCCATCCGCACCATCGTCATCCTTTTTATGGCCTGGGGTATTGTTATTTTCAGTGGAGAATTACGTGAAATCAAAAGTCTTAACAAAAATAACTTGATCTTTCTTGGCCTATCTGGTCTGGCTACCGGCCTTTCGTGGATTTTTTATTTTAAGGCCCTACAAACAGGAGAAGTTTCTAAAGTAGCTCCTATCGACAAGCTTAGCGTTGCCATTGCCCTTGGTCTTGCTTTTATCATTCTTAAAGAGCCTATCGAAGCAAAAACACTTATCGGTGCAGCACTCATTGTGGCCGGAAGTATCGTTATTATCCTTTGATGCGGGCAACTACAAAATTCAAACAGATTTATAGGCTAACTATGTATCAAAAAACTCAAAATGATAAGAAGCCTAGGCACACTGCTATTGTTGCTGCTACTATTTCCCTACGCTATTTTTGCTCAATCCAATGGAACCATTAGCGGTAAGGTTACAGATGCCCTATCTGCCCAACCCATTGAATTTGTAACGGTGGCGCTGGTTGCTCCGGGAAGTAACGCCTTAATAAAGCAAGAGGTAACCACTGCCAAAGGAACTTATAAGTTTACAGGCTTAGCAGATGGAAAATATAACGTAGTGGCCAGTTTTGTGGGTTTCGACAATTTCCGCTCGACTGTACTCCTCATTGATGCCAGTCATAAAAAGGTTGACTTAAATATTGGTTTGAGTGGCGGATCCAAAAAATTGGATGAAGTAGTAGTTTCAGCAAAGAAACCCATCTATATCAACTCCATTGATCGAAAAATTTATCAGGTAGACCAAGACATTATGGCCAAATCCGGCTCGGCCAGTGAAGTGTTACAAAACGTACCCTTAGTACAGGTAGATATAGACGGGAACGTGAGCTTGCGCAATTCCAATGTGACCATTTTGATCAACGGCAAAGTATCCCCTATTATGGGAAAAAATGCGGCAGCAGCACTGCAGCAACTTCCTGCCAACAGCATCGAAAAAATAGAGGTAATCACCAATCCATCCGCAAAACACAAGCCCGATGGCACAGGCGGAATCATCAATATTGTACTGAAAAAGAATGTAAAAAGTGGCCTCAATGGTGGCATTACAGCGAATTTAGGCAATCAGGACCGTTATAATGCCAGTGCAAACCTTAACTATCGCACCGGAAAAGTGAATGTTTTTGGCAGCTATGCGGTTAAGCAGGATTACCGGCTACGCTTAACGAGTAACTACCGTACCCAGCGTAATCTTTCTACGGGAGATGTAGGTATTTTTAACGATGAAATCAGGGCCAGTTCAAGGCCATTTTCCAATACTGCTACCCTAGGCTTCACCTATGATATTAATGATAAAACCAGCATTGGCCTTTCTGGAAATTACTATTTCAGGAACATGCATAAAAATGACCTGACCACGAAGTATGCAAGCTCCGCTACGGGCATACTGGATTATGACCGCACCCGGAATAATTACGAATATGAAAGAGAAGCCGATGCGACGTTCTTTTTTGAGCATGGTTTTAAAAAAGACGACCATAAAATTAGGCTGGAATTCAATATGGCACATTCCCCAGAAGTGGAGAATAACCATTTTCAGAATATCTTCCGTACGCCAGCAAACCGAGCTAACGAAATTGACAACACCATTATCAAACAAACTTCGGACACGAAACAGCTGACTTTCTCTTACGAAAATCCAATTGCCGAAGACACTAAACTAGAATTGGGCTATGACGGCCAGTACAATAAGCAAGACCTCGATTTTTATGGAGAAAACAATATCGCATCCTTTCCCATACTTACGGTAGACCCTAACATTACCAACCGTTTTATTTACAACGAAAATATCCACGCACTTTATGGTACCATCGAGCAATCCTGGAAAAAGTTCGGGGCAATGCTTGGTCTAAGAGCAGAATATGCAGACCTAAAGTCAAATTTGGTGACCAAATCACAGGTGATTCCCAACCACTATTATAAAGTATATCCCACACTCCATTTGTACTATAAGCTTTCTGAGCACAAGCAGCTACAATTAAACTACTCGAGAAGGGTAAACCGACCGGAAGCCGACGAGCTTAATCCTTTTACGGAAGGAGCCGACCAAACAAACATACGCGTTGGAAATCCATATCTATTGCCTGAAATCATCCATTCCGTTGAGCTTGGCTACCAATGGAA
>Ga0206117_101473_pt1 | contig 11789 bp, 13 predicted proteins | sample 3A5Ametagenome_FD_177997 | JGI IMG/M metagenome (GOLD analysis project Ga0206117, IMG submission 177997) | Enriched microbial communities from leaf-cutter ant dump, University of Wisconsin, Madison, United States - 3A5A | ecosystem: Environmental > Terrestrial > Nest > Insects nest > Nest dump... | reverse complement strand
GGCAACGCGCTGCTGGCTTTGCAGGCCGAATTCGTCCTGCGCCTCGCGGCTGATCTTGTAGCGGGCGGCAACCACCTCGGCGGTGTCCAGCATCGGCAGGTAGATGTCGGGCTTGTGCTGGTCCAGCCACTCGTCGCGCAGCCGGAAATTGTTCTTGTGCTCGTTCTGCACCAGGCTGATCGATTCCAGCCCGCCGGCGACCATGACGTCGCCTTCGCCGGTCATGATGCGCTGCGCCGCCATCGCGATGGTCTGCAACCCCGACGAGCAGAAACGATTGAGGGTGACGCCCGAGACGGTGACCGGCAGGCCGGCGCGCAGGGCGATCTGGCGGGCGATGTTCTCGCCGGTCGCGCCCTCGGGCATGGCCGTGCCCATCAGCACGTCCTCGATCTCGGCGCCGTCGATGCCGGCGCGCTCGGCCGCATGCTTGACGACATGCGCGCCCAGCGTCGCGCCGTGGGTGTTGTTGAAGGCGCCGCGATAGGCTTTGCCGATCGGCGTGCGGGCAGTCGAGACGATGACGGCCTCGGTCATGATGGCGTCGCTCCCTAAGTTACTGTTCGGTAGATTCCGGGCGACAGCTTAAGCGCGGGCCGCCGGCCGGGCAATGGTGCAATGCGGAAATGATCGAACCGCGGGAATCGTCAGAAACGCCCCGCGGCCAGATGCGGCAGCAGATGTTCGACCAGCGCCCCGGCTGCCTGGTCCAGGTCGGGATTGGCCGCCACCACCGATTCGGCATCGATCCGGTCCAGCGCCCGCCGCAGCCGGTCCAGGGCCAGGCCGCGCACCAGCCGGGCCAGGCGGCGGGCCCGGCGGGCCGTGGCATCCGGGCCCCTGCGGGTGGTGGCACCCAGCACCGCATCGGCCAGCCCGTCGATCCCCTGTTCCGATACCGCGATGGTCTTGACGACGGGTACGTTGCGGATGCCGGCGGAATGGCCCAGTTGGCGGGCGGTGCGGTCGGCCAGCGGGTTGTCGGCCTTGTTGACCACCAGCACGTCGGCGATTTCCAGGATGCCGGCCTTGATCGCCTGGATCTCGTCGCCCAGGCCCGGCGCGGTGACGACGACGCAGCAATCGGCAATGTCGGCGATCTCGACCTCGGACTGGCCGGTGCCGACGGTTTCGACCAGCACGACATCCTTGCCGGCGGCATCCAGCACGTCGACCACGCGCTGGGCGGTGCGCGACAGCCCGCCCAGATGGCCGCGCGAGGCCAGCGAGCGGACGAAGACGCCGTCATCGCCGGCATGGCGCGTCATGCGGATACGGTCGCCCAGGATGGCCCCGCCGGTCAGCGGGCTTGACGGATCGACGGCGACGATGCCGACGGTCAGGCCGCGGCGACGCAGTTCGGCACAGAACGCGCCGACCAGGGTCGACTTGCCCGCCCCGGGCGCGCCGGTGAACCCGACGACCCGCGCCCGGCCCAACCGATCGGCGATCAGCGCCAGGATGGCCCGGGCATCGCGGGTTTCGTTCTCGACCGCGGTGATCGCACGGGCAAGGGCCAGGCGATCGCCGGCAAGCAGCGCGCCGGCCCAGTCGGGGGTGGAGATCACGGGGGCGTTCATGGCCCGCGAAATTATGGTGCGCCGCGTGGCGGCGCAACCGGGGATCACCCGCCGATGGCCGGCACCAGCAGGTCGTCGCGGCCCTTGCGCGCCGGACGGAAAGCATTGACGGGATCGTCCGCCGGATAGCCGAGCGACAGGCCGCACAGCAGCTTGTAGCCCTCGGGCACCGCGAAATGCCGTCGAATCGGCAGGGAATACAGCGCCAGCGCCCCTTCGGCGCAGGTCCCCAGCCCCTCGTCGACGGCGGCCAGCATCAGGGATTGCAGGAAGACGCCGGCATCCAGCGCCGCATAGGTACCCAGCGCCTCGTGCACGAAGACGAACATGGCGACGGGCGCATCGAAGAATTCGAAATTGCGCCGCATCTGGGCATTGCGGGCGGCGCGATCCTCGCGGGCGATGCCGAGCGTCTCGTAAAGGCCATAGCCGGTCGCCTGGCGGCGCAGCTGCAGTTCCGGCGGATAGGCCCCGGGCATCTCGAATTCCGGCGACAATTCCTTCGACCCCGCGTCGTAGGCGGCGGTCAGTTCGGCCGCCAGCCTGTCGCGCAGCGCGCCCTGGGCAATGCCTAAGCGATAGGGCTGGGTATTGCTCCAGCTCGGCGCTTCCTGGGCGGCGGCCAGGATGCGGTCGAGGACGTCTGCGGGCACCGGATCGGGGCGGAAGGCGCGGATCGAGCGGCGGCGGGAGAGTGTGTCTGATGCGGTCATGGCGCCAACAGTAATTGGCGGCGCTTTCGGATAGAATAGCCATTCCTGGATAAACTTATGCACTTGGCGCATCAATGTCGCGGCTTGCCGAAATCGAACTGTTCGTCGCCCTGGCCGAGGAAGACGGTTTTTCCGCCGCGGCCCTGCGGCTGGGCCTGTCGCAATCGGCGGTCAGCCGCGGCCTGAAACGGCTGGAGGATCGCATCGGCGTCAGGTTGATCGCGCGCACCACCCGGCGGATGAACCTGACCGATGCCGGCCACGCCTTCCTGGGCCGCTGCCGTCAGATCCTGGCCGACCTGGCCGAGGCCGAGGATGCGCTGGCCGCCGCCGCCGACCTGCCGCGCGGCCGCCTGCGGGTCAGCTGCGCCTCGGCCTTCGGCCGCCGCCATGTAGTGCCGCTGCTGCCGGGTTTCCGGCAGGCCTATCCCGGGATAGAGATCGACCTGGTGCTGGACGACCGATATGTCGATTTCGTCGGCGACGCGGTCGACCTGGCGATCCGCCTGGGCCCGCCCGAAGGCCAGGGCCTGGCAGTGCGCCGACTGGGCCAGACCCGGCGCATCCTGTGCGCGGCACCCGGCTATTTCGCCGGGCGGCCCATCCCCGCGGTCCCCCGCGACCTGGAAAGCCACGAATGCCTGGTCCTCAGCGTCTATGGCGGGCGCGACCGCTGGCGCTTCACCGGGCCGGACGGCCGCCCGGCGACTGTCCGGGTCGCGGCGGCGATGCGGCTGAACGATGCCGAAGCCCTGCGCACCGTGGCGCTGGGCGGCGGCGGCATCACCATCCTGCCGGATTACATCGCCGGTCAGGATCTGGCCTACGGCCGGCTGGTCGAGGTCCTGCCAGCCTTTGCCCTGCCGCCGGTACCGATCTATGTCGTGCTGCCCGAGCGGCGGCTGCAGAGCCGACGGGTCAGATGCTTCGTCGACCATCTCGCCGCCGCCCTTAGGTTAAGCTAACCTCCCGCTCGACCGATCCAGGGGGGACAGCGTGGACGAGCTGAATTACCGCGAATACAAGATCATCCTGACTGCCGAACGCTTCGAGGGCAAACACGCCTTCGCGCGTTTCCGCGACATCGTCTACAACACCGCCAAGAGCATGAAGATCAACGTGCTCAAGCCGCCGACGGTCGAATTCCAGGCCCGCGAGGTCCGCTTTTTCGACACCCCGGAAGGCGAGCTGTACCGCAACCATTTCATCCTGCGCTTCCGCCGCGCCTATACCCACTACTGGCCCGACGACGCGACCGAACTGGCGCTGAAATACCGCCATCCCGACTTCAAGACCGCGCAGTCGGTCGACCCGCGGGCGCAGCCTCCCGGGCCGTTGGACCGCATCAAGTTCAAGGAGGAACTGCTGCCGCCGCAGGATGGCGGGGTCGGCATTCGCGCGATCTTCTCGCACAACCTGATCAGCCCGACGCTGCAGATGCCCGAGGACAAGTCGTTCAAGGAGATGTCCCGCTTCCTGCCGGCGCTGGCGCCCTTGAAACTGGGCAAGACCAACATCGTCCAGGTCGGGACGGTGGTCGAGGAAGTGCTGCTGGACCTGGGCGTGCTGGAATTCGGCCACGGCATCAAGGCCAAGACCAACGTGGCGATCTGGCGCGACCGCGGCAGCCACGAAATCCTGTGCGGCGAATATGCCTATCAGATCAAGTTCAAGAAGGGGTTCGACGAGAACACGCCCGGCCTGAAGCTGTCGGAAAAATTCCTGCAGCATCTGCAGGTCGAGGCGCCGGACTGGATGCTGCGCGGCGTCACCAAGACGTCGCTGGTCTATGCCCGCACCGGCGTCGGGGGCCGCGCGCATGAGTGAGATGCCGGCGGACGGCATGCCTGTGATATCGCCCCGCGTGACGCTGTGGCGGATCTTTGCCGTGTTCGGGCTGATCGGCGCGACATCGTTCGGTGGCGGGGTCGTCGCCTATCTGCGCGCCCAGCTGGTCACCGCGACGCACTGGCTGGACGATGGCGAATTCCTGGAACTGCTGGAGGTCAGCCAGACCCTGCCCGGGCTGAACGCCACCAACATGGCGGTGCTGGTCGGCGACAAGCTGCGCGGCATCCCCGGCGCGGTGGCGGGGCTGATCGGCATGATGCTGCCGGGCAGCCTGTTCATCGCCATGCTGGGCGCGGCCTACGCGACCTATGGCGGCACCCATGCGGTGACCGCCATCCTGGGCGGGGTCGCGGCGGCGGCCGTGGGGGTGATGACCGCCGTCACCCTGCAGATCGGCCGCAAGCAACTGGACCGGTGGAGCGATCTGGCACTGGTCGTCGCCACCCTGGCCGCGGTGTCGGGGTTCCATCTGTCGCTGCTGACCGTGCTGGGCACGCTGGGACCGGTCGCGGTGCTGCTGCACTGGCCGCACAAGCGGCCCAGGCCGACCGGCGAGGCGCAGCCATGAACGACCTGGCCCTGCTGATCCGCAGCTTTGCCATCCTGTCGCTGCTGGCCGTCGGCGGCGGCTCGGCGATCCTGCCGGAAATGAAACATGTCGTGGTCGAGCAGTTCCACTGGATCACCGCCGACGATTTCGACGACATCTACAGCCTGGGGCAGATGGCGCCCGGTCCCAACATGCTGATGGTGTCGCTGATCGGCGACAAGGTGGCGGGTGTGGTCGGCGGCATCGCCGTGCTGATCGCCTTTTTCCTGCCGGCCTCGGTGCTGACCCTGGTTTCGGGACGGCTGTGGGAGCATTTCAAGGAAGCCCCGGCGCGCGAGGCGCTGCGCCGCGGCCTGGCGCCGATCACCATCGGGCTGATGCTGTCGGGCGCGGTATCGATCGCGCGGACCGCCATCGATGGCTGGGAAACCGCCGTCCTGGCGGTCGCGGTGCTGGCGATCCTGATGTGGCGCAGCATGAACCCGCTGTGGCTGATCGGGGCGGCCGGGCTGATCGGCTGGCTGACCCTGCGCTGATGTGGACCAGCGGCATTTCCGGCAATTGGATCTTCACGACCCGGCCGGGCTTGCCATCCTGCCCGGCCCCCGACCACCTAGCGGAGCATCGATATGGAACAGCGCCTCGACCTTGCCCAGACCGCGCCCGGCGTGATGGCGACGATGCGCAAGCTGACCGCGCATGTCCATGACGGCCCGATCGACCAGCGCCTGCTGGAACTGGTGATGGTCCGTGCCTCGCAGATCAACGGCTGCGCCTTCTGCATCGCCATGCATGTGCGCAAGGCGGTCGAAGCCGGCGAGAATGCCGATCGCCTGCACCTGCTGCCGGCCTGGCGCGAGGTGGCGTCCTTCGATGCGCGCGAGCGGGCTGCCCTGGCCTGGACCGAAGCCCTGACCCGGCTGGGGGAACACGGCGTGCCCGACGACGTCTATGCCGCCGCGGTGGCCGAATTCGGCCAGGCCGACCTGGCCGAATTGTCGCTGGCCATCGTCACCATCAACGGCTGGAACCGGCTGATGGTCGCGTTCCGCACGCCGCCGCGGCTGACCTGACCCTCGCCCCCGGGCGCCGGATCAGGCCCGCAGCGACAGACGGGGTTTTCAGGTCTTGGGCTTGGCCTTGGCCAGCGCCGCGCTCAACTGGTCGCGTTCGGCGCAACCCGACGGGCACAGCCGGCCCAGCGTGGCCAGCTGTTCCTCGGCCATCGGCAGGTTGCCCATCTGGATATAGAGTTCGCCCAGATATTCCCGCGCGCCCTTGTGGTTCGGGTCGTTGGTCAGCGCCGCCTGGTAATACCCCAGGGACTTGTCGTTCTGCCCCAGCTTGCGATGGGCGAACCCGAGGTAATTCAGGGCGTCGGCGTTCCTGGGCTGCTGGGTCACGACGTTTTCCAGAAGCGTGATGGCATCCTGGTAGCGGCCGGCATCGATCGCCTTGACGGCGGTGTCGTATTCGGCCGCCCATCCGGCCTTTGGCCTGACGGGCTGGACCGGATCGGGGGTCCCGCCGGCGGCAAAGGCGGCGGAAATGCCCAAAGCGAGGCTCAGGACGACGGTAAGCGACAGGCGCAGCATCGGCGGTTTCCTCATGCAAGCGGGCGATTCGGCAGGCCGGTCGATCGGCCTGGTCGATTCGGGGTCGTGGCCGCCGGTGGCGTTGCCAGAACCAGCCGGACCCACTATAGCATCGCCCGGGTCAGGAGCGACGATGATGAGCGAGCTTGCCGAATTGACGACGCCGGGGGCCACCCCGCCACAGCCGCGGGCGTTCCGCTCGGCCAACTGGATCGGCATGTGGACGCTCTACCAGAAGGAAGTCCAGCGCTTCCTGAAGGTCGGGACCCAGACGGTGCTGGCGCCGATCGTCACCACCCTGCTGTTCCTGGCGGTGTTCGCCCTGGCGCTGAAAAGCGCCGATGCCAGGGTCGACGGCATCCCCTTCGTCAGCTTCATCGCGCCCGGGCTGATCATGATGGCGATCGCGCAGAACGCATTCGCCAACACCTCGTCCTCGGTGATGATCTCCAAGGTCCAGGGCAATATCGTCGACGTGCTGATGCCGCCCCTGAGCCCGCTGGAACTGCTGGTTGCCTTTGCCGCCGGCGGGGTGACCCGCGGGGTCATCGTCGGGCTGGCGACCGGCCTGGCGATGTGGGTATTCGTGCCGCTGTCGATTTCCTCGGTGGTCGTGGTCGCCTATTACGCCTTCGCCGCCTCGCTGATGCTGGCACTGCTGGGGCTGATCGGGGGCTTGTGGTCCGAAAAATTCGACCATCTGGCGGCCCTGACCAATTTCGTCATCACGCCCCTGGCCTTCCTGTCCGGCACGTTCTATTCGGTCGAGCACCTGCCGGGAATCTTCTATACGATCAGCCACATAAACCCGTTCTTCTTCATGATCGACGGTTTCCGGGCCGGTTTCATCGGGCGGTCGGACGCACCGCTGGCGGTGGGGGCCGGCGTGCTGGCGGTGATCGACCTGGTGCTGGCGGTGGGCTGTTATCTGCTGCTCAAGAGCGGCTGGCGGTTGAAGGCATGATGCGCAAGACCCTGGGCATATTGTCGTTGCTGGTGCTGGGCGGCTGCGGCGCCGCGTCCCAGTTGGACGCCTATATCGTGCCCTACGGCACGGGGGCCACGACCAGGGAACAGGTCGCGATCTGCTATTCCGGCGTGCTGAACGACCCGTCCGACATCCAGGCGCTGCTGGAACGCGACTGCGAAGGCGCAAAACTGCTGTCCAACGAGCGCAATCTGGGCGTCTGCCCGCTGGCGACCCCCAGCATGGCAGTCTACAGCTGCACCCGCATCAACCCGGACCTGCTGGGCCAGCGGCCGCCGATGCCGCTGCGTCCGCTGAAGAACTGAGGGCACGCCAGCCGATGTGCGGCATCGCCGGCCTGCTCGACCTGAACCACAACGGTTCGGCCGCCGCCCTGCTGGGCCGGGTGCGGGCGATGACCACGGCGATCGCCCATCGCGGCCCCGACGGCGACGGCCACTGGGTCGAACCCGAAGGCGGCATCGCCCTGGGCCACCGCCGGCTGGCGATCATCGACCTGTCGCCCGCCGGTCGCCAGCCGATGGTGTCGGCCGACGGCCGCTTCGTCATCACCTATAACGGCGAAGTCTTCAACTTCCTGGAATTGCGCGCCGAACTGGAAGGCCAGGGCGTGCGCTTCCGCGGCCATTCCGACACCGAGGTGATCGTCGAGGCCTGCGCGCTGTGGGGCATCGGCCCGACCATCCGCCGCCTGATCGGCATGTTCGCCATCGCCATCTGGGAAACCCGCGCCCACCGCCTGCACCTGATCCGCGACCGGCTGGGCATCAAGCCCCTGTACTGGGGCTGGCAGTCGGGCGTGCTGCTGTTCGGATCGACGCCCAAGGCGCTGGCCGCCGATCCGTCGTTCGAACGCCGCATCGACCGCGACGCCCTGGCCGCGTCGCTGCACTACAACTACATCCCCGCCCCGCGTTCGGCCTGGATCGGCATCGAGAAGCTGCGCCAGGGCCATCACCTGACCGTGCATCCCGACGGGCGGGTCGAACAGGATTGCTACTGGGACCTGGACGGGGTGGCCGCCACCGGCATCGCCAACCGCCTGGATGACGACGACGAAACGGTGGTCGAACGTTTCCATCACCTGCTGGCCGACGCGGTCAAGCGGCGCATGGTCGCCGACGTGCCGCTGGGCGCCTTCCTGTCGGGCGGCATCGACAGTTCGACCGTCGTCGCGCTGATGCAGGCCCAGTCGGCCAAGGCGGTGAAGACCTTCACCGTCGCCTGGGACGATGCCCAGTACAGCGAGGCGGCCGAGGCACGGGCCATCGCCGCCCACCTGGGCACCGAGCATCACGAGATTCCGGTGGCGCCGGCCGATGCGCTGGCCCTGATCCCGCATCTGGCCGAATGGTACGACGAACCCTTCGCCGATGCTTCGATGATCCCGACCGTCCTGGTTTCCGCCGCGGCGCGCCGGCATGTGACGGTCGCCCTGTCGGGCGATGGCGGCGATGAGGTGTTCGCCGGCTATACCCGCTATCAGCTGGGCCCGCGCGTCGACCGCGCCATCGGCTGGGTGCCGCGTTTCGCCCGCCGCGGCATCGGCGCGGTCGCCGGTGCCGTGCCCCCAAGCGCCTGGGATCTCGCCTTCGCCATGGTGCCGGCCGACCGCCGCCCCCGCCTGGCCGGCGATCGGCTGCACAAGCTGGCCCGCGCCATCGACTATCAGGATGTCGACGGTTTCTACGGCCGGCTGGTCAGCCAGTGGGCGCAGCCCGATCTGCTGATGCCGGGTACCGCCCCGCCCCCGCCGCCCGGTGCCGGCCGCGCCTTCCGCCCGTTCGATTTCGCCGAACGCATGCAGTGGCTGGACCAGGGCACCTACCTGCCCGACGACATCCTGGCCAAGGTCGACCGGGCCACCATGGCGGTCGGGCTGGAGGGGCGGGTACCGCTGCTGGACCATCGCGTCGTGGAACTGGCCTGGCGCCTGCCGGCCGCCCAGCGCCAGCGCGACGGCCGCGGCAAATGGCTGTTGCGCCGGATCCTGGCCCGCCATGTGCCGCCCGCGCTGACCGACCGGCCCAAGATGGGTTTCGCCATGCCGCTGGATAGCTGGCTGCGCGGGCCGCTGGCCGACTGGGCCAATGAACTGCTGCGCCCCGAGGCGCTGGAACGCGACGGCATGTTCGTCGCCGCCCCGATCGTCAAGCTGTGGAATGCGCATCGCCGCGGCCGGCGCAACGGCCAGTACGCGTTGTGGAGCGTCCTGATGATCCAGGCCTGGCGCGCGCAATGGGCGTGAGCGCCTATCGGTTCAGCGAACGGCTGTGGCGCACGATCGGACGGATGATCGGCCCCTTTGTCGGGCGGGTGCTCGACAAACGCGCGGCCCGCGGCAAGGAAAACCCCGACCGCCTGCCCGAACGCTTCGGCCATGCCGCCCTGCCCCGTCCCGAGGGGCCGCTGCTGTGGATCCACGCCGCTTCGGTCGGCGAGCTGAATTCGGTGCTGCCGCTGCTGGTGCGGCTGCTGGACGACCGGCCCGAACTGGGCGCGCTGGTCACCACCGGCACCGTGACCTCGGCCACGCTGGCCGCCCGCATCCTGCCGGCGCGCGCCGTGCACCAGTTCGTGCCCGTCGACCTGCCCGGCGCAGTCGACCGGTTCCTGAACCATTGGCGGCCCGACCTGGCGTTTTTCGTCGACAGCGAATTCTGGCCGGGGCTGATCGGCGGGCTGGCCGTCCGCGGCGTGCCGCTGGTGCTGGTCAACGGCCGCGTCACCGAAGGCACCGTCCGGCAATGGGCCAGGGCATCGTTCATCATGCGCACCATGATGGAACGCTTCACCCTGCTGCTGGCCCAGTCGCCCGAGGATGCCGACCGCCTGATCCGCCTGGGCGCCCCGCGCGACCGGGTCAAGATGCTGGGCAACCTGAAGACCGTGGCCCAGCCCCTGCGCGCCGATGCCGGCGAATACACCCGCCTGTCGGCGATGATCGGCGGCCGCCCCTGCTGGATCGCCGCCGCCACCCATCCCGGCGAGGAAGCGCAGGCCGCCCTGGTCCATGCCCGCGTGATGCAGCGCGGCCGCGACCTGTTGACCATCATCGTGCCGCGCCATCCCGATCGCGGTGCCGCCATCGCCGCCGACCTGGCGCGGACCGGGCTGAATGTCGGGCTGCGCAGCCGCGGCGACCAGCCCGAACGCCAGGTCCAGGTCTATGTCGCCGACACGCTGGGCGAACTGGGGCTGTGGTATCGCCTGGCCGAACTGGTATTCATCGGCGGCACGCTGGTCGCCCATGGCGGACAGAACCCGCTGGAAGCAGCCCGGCTGGGCCGCGCGCTGGTCTTCGGGCCGCATATGGAAAACTTCACCGCCATCGTCGCCGGCCTGCGCGAGGCGCGCGCCTGCCGCGAGGTGGCTGATGCGCAGGGCCTGGCCGCGACGGTCGAAACCCTGCTGTTCGACGATGTCGCCCTGCGCGGCCAGTTGGCCCAGGCCGCCCGGGCGCACGCCGAGGCGGCGACCATCTCGCTCGACGTCATCGTCGGCGCGCTGGACCCGCTGCTGGACCGGCTGCCTAGACCTCGGCCGGCCGCCAGACCGGGGGGTCGATGACATTGGGCAGCCAGGACAGGTCGTCGATCACCCGGACCTGACCGGCAAAACCGTATTCGTCGGGCGCACCCGTGCGGTTGACCCAGACGACATGGAACCCGAAATTCGCCGCGCCTGCCGCATCCCACCGGTTCGACGACTGGAACGAGATCTCGTCCGGCTCCAGCCGCAGGGCATCACAGGCCAGCTGATAGACGCGGCGGTCGGGCTTGTAGATGCCGGCCTGTTCGACCGACCAGGAAAAATCGATCCAGTCGGCAAGGCCGGCCGAGGCGGCGGCATCGGCCAGCATGGCGGGGCTGCCGTTCGACAGCACGGCGACGGTCAGGCCCTTGGCCTTCAACTGGCGCAGCACGCCCAGCACTTCCGGGTAGGGTGCCAGCCGGCGATAGGCATCCAGCAGTTGGGCGCGCAACGCGGGGTCGCGCAGGCCGTGCAGGGCCATGGCGGTGTCCAGCGCCTCGGCCGTCACCGTCCAGAAATCGGCATGCCGCCCCATCAGGCTACGCACCCAGGAATATTCCAGCTGTTTCGCCCGCCAGTCGCGCGACAGCGCGTCGGCCTCCGGACCGACCTCGCCGGCCAGCCGGCGCACGGCCGAATGCACGTCGTACAGCGTGCCGTAGGCATCGAACACACAGGCCCTGATCCGCGCCATTCCCGGTTCCCTTCCCCGACATTTTCCGGATGGTGCGCCAAGCCGGTGCTCCGCACAATGCCGGCAACCGGAGGGTGCCCGCTTGGGTTCATTCCGGCCACACCGGGGCTTGCGCGACGGGCTGAAGGTTGAAACCGAATGAACGACCTGTTTCCCGAACCGCTGCCGCCCGGCATCACCCTGCTGCCGCGCCATGCCGAGACAGCCGTGCTGCTGCCGCTGATCGATGCGGTGGCCGCGGCCTCGCCGCCACGCCACCTGACCGTGCCGGGTGGCGGTACGAT
>Ga0206117_101470_pt1 | contig 11821 bp, 10 predicted proteins | sample 3A5Ametagenome_FD_177997 | JGI IMG/M metagenome (GOLD analysis project Ga0206117, IMG submission 177997) | Enriched microbial communities from leaf-cutter ant dump, University of Wisconsin, Madison, United States - 3A5A | ecosystem: Environmental > Terrestrial > Nest > Insects nest > Nest dump... | reverse complement strand
CTCGCCCAGCGCCAGCATCATGATGGCGGCCTTTTCCGGGCCGGTGAGGGTCCGGTAATCCTCACGAACCTTCTGAGCCATTGCTACCCTTCACGATGCGCTGATTCCGATGATGCGCGATCATTGCCAAACATCGTTAACAAACGATAAGGAAGACGCCGGGGACATACGAAAACAGGCATTTCGGAACCGAATCCGGACAGGGACGGTTGGAGGTTGCATCCCCGTCCCCCCGCGAAAGGTGGCCTTCATGTCCGCCCGTGCCGCCCTTCTGCTGCCCTGTCTGCTCACATTCCTGCCGGCTTCCGCCCTGGCGGAACGGGCGGTGACCGTCGAGGGCTCCGACTGCCGGGTGTGGGACCAGTATCCCGACCGGCGCAAGACCGTCCGCTGGTCCGGCGCCTGTCCGGACGGCTGGGCCAGCGGCCCCGGCGTGCTCAGCTGGTTCCATGACGGCCGCTATGACGGGCAGGTGGAGGGCACGCTGGTCGACGGGCGGATGGAAGGGCAGGGGCGCGTCACCTGGCGTGATGGCCGCCGCCTCGACGGGAATTTCCGCGACGGTCTTGTCTCGGGACAGGCGACCCATGTCTGGGCCGATGGCCGCGTCTATGAGGGGGAGTGGAAGGACGACCGCCGGACCGGTTTCGGCACGCTCACCTTCCCCAGCGGCAACAAGTATGTCGGCCGCTTCCAGCGCAACCGCCCGACCGGAGAGGGCGAGTTCGTCACCGCCGACGGCCGCCGCTATCGTCCGCGGGTCGACGCCCGCGGCACCGTCGGCGCCGGTGTCCCGCTGGACCGCCCGCCGCAATCGGCCTCTATTCCATCGTCGGCGGACTCCGATCCCGTCCAGCCCGTGCCGCCGGCCCGTGCCGCCCGTCCCCAGAAGCTTGAAGACTGGCTGAACCAGTCCGACCGCCTCCTTCGCGACCGTCCCCGCTGACGGCTCGGCTCCCCGGTCGGAGTGCATACGGCCATATGTGAAAATGGATTTACAGAAATATGCCATTCCTGTAACTCTGTACTCACAAGGGCCGTGCCGACGCAGTCGAGGGGGATCGGGGGATGGAGCCGCCCATTCAGACGGGATCGCTGCTGATCCGCATGCAGAACTGCCAGCAGCAGCTTCCGGCTGCCCTCGCCAAGGTGGGGGAGTGGGCGCTGGCTTATCCCTTCCGCACCGCGACCCTGAAGATCGGCGAGCTGGCGGCGGCGGCTGAGGTGTCGGTGGCGTCGGTCAACCGTTACGCCCGCTTCCTTGGCTATGATGGCTTTCCGGAGTTCCGCGAGGATCTGCTGCGCGCCTTCGAATCGACCTTCGCGCCGGTGGAAAAGCTGCGCGTCGCCGTCCAGCGCGACACCTCCAACGCCGAGATCATGCGGGAATCGCTGGCCAGCGACGCCGGCAACATCGCCCGCACCATGGATCTGCTCCAGCCCGAGCAGTGCGAGGCCGCCATCCGCCTGATCCGCGAGGCCGGCCGCGTCGTGGCGCTCGGCCTCGGCGACAGCGCCTATCTCGCCCTGTTCCTGGCCGACGTGCTGGAGCCCTATGTCGACAATGTCCGCGAAGCCATCGAGTTCGCCGGCACCGAGCGCACCATCCGCCGGCTGTTGACGGTCAGGCCCGGCGATCTGGTGATCGCCATCACCTCGCCGCGCTACTCGCGCCGGACCATCGAGCATCTGCAGCTGTGCCGGGAACGCGGGGCCAAGGCCATCGCCCTGACCGACGCGCCGGACAGTCCCATCGTGCCGCTGGCCGACGTCACCCTGCTGGCCGGGGCCGACCATGGCGTGCGCCACAGCTCCCCCACCGGGCTGATGGCGCTGATCGTGGCGCTGGGCACAGCTCTGTCGCGCTCCGGCCTGGACAGCGTCGGACAGGCCGCCGACGTCGCCGAACGCATCCTGCCCTACCTCCACGTCGTACCGAAATCGAACCGCCCGACGGAGTGATCCGGGCCGATCAACCGGGGTCTCCCCCTCCACGCGCCGAAGAAGTTGGAAAGCGATGACGATCTCCTATTGGAACGGGCGTTACCTGCCGCTGGACGAGGTCCATGTGTCGCCGCTGGACCGCGGTTTCCTGTTCGCCGACGGCCTCTATGAGGTGACCGCGGCCTACAATGGCCGCCTGTTCGAGCCGGAGGCCCACATTGCCCGCCTGCAACGCGGCATGGCGGAGCTGCGCATCGACTGCCCGCTGTCGGCCGGCGATTGGCTGGGCATCATGGAGCGGCTGGCGGCGGAGTCCGGCATCGCCGGCGACCTGACGGTCTATCTCCAGGTCACCCGTGGCGCCGCGGCCAGCCGCGGTCACGCCTTCCCGGCCGGTGTCACCCCGTCGGTGTTCGGCATGGCCAGCCCGCTGAAGCGCCCGCCCGCGGCGTGGCGCGACCAGGGTGTCGCCGCCATCACCATCCCCGACATCCGCTGGGGCCGCTGCGACCTGAAGACGGTGGCTCTGCTGGGCAGCGTGCTGGCGCAGCAGGCGGCGACAGATGCCGGCGTGGTCGATGCGCTGCAGCTGCGCGACGGTCTGGTGACCGAAGGCGCCGCCACCAACATCTTCGTGGTGAAGGACGGCGTCATCGCCACCCCGGTCAACGACAACCGCATCCTCCAGGGCATCACCCGCATCGTCATCCTGCGGCTGGCCGCCGAGGCCGGCCTGCGGCTTGAGGAGCGCGACATCCCGGCGGCGGAGCTTGAGGCCGCCGACGAGATCTGGATCGCCAGCACCACCAAGGAGATCACCCCCGTCACCAGCCTGAACGGCAAGCCGGTCGGCAGCGGCGCGCCGGGCATGGTCTGGCGCCGCCTGTTCTCCCTGTTCGCCGAAAGGTTGGGGCGATGACCGTGGCCGCTGCCGCGAAAGAGGTTTACGCCGCGCCGGCCCTGCTGTCGGTGGAGGGGCTGAGCGTCGCCTTCGACGGAGACCACGGGCCCCTGCGTGTCGTCGACGATGTCAGCTTCACCGTGGCGCCCGGTGAGACGGTCGCCATCGTGGGCGAATCCGGCAGCGGCAAGTCGGTGACCTCGCTGTCGCTGATGCGGCTGGTCGATTATGCCGGCGGCCGCATCGTCGGTGGCCGCATCCGCTTCAGGGGCCGCGACGGGCGCGAGCGCGACCTCGCCACCCCGCCGGCGGAGGCGCTGACCGACATGCGCGGCAACGACATCGCCATGGTTTTCCAGGAGCCGATGACGTCGTTGAACCCGGTCTTCACCATCGGCGACCAGATCGCCGAGGCGGTGATGCTGCACCAGGGTCTCGACCGCAAGGCGGCGCGGGCAGAGGCGCTGCGCATGCTGGAGAAGGTTCGCATTCCCGAACCGGCCCGGCTGCTCGACCGTCACCCGCATCAGCTGTCGGGCGGCATGCGCCAGCGCGTGATGATCGCCATGGCGCTGTCCTGCAAGCCGTCGCTGCTGATCGCCGACGAGCCGACCACGGCGCTCGACGTGACCATCCAGGCGCAGATCCTGCGGCTGATCCGGCTGTTGCAGGACGAGATGGGGATGGGCGTCATCTTCATCACCCACGACATGGGCGTGGTGGCCGAAGTGGCCGACCGCGTCGTCGTGATGTGGCGCGGCCGCAAGGTGGAGGAGGGCACGGTCGAGCGCATCTTCCAGGCGCCGCAGCACCCCTACACCAAGGCGCTGCTGTCCGCCGTGCCGAAGCTGGGCGCGCTCCGCGGCCAGGACCTGCCGGTCCGCTTCCCGCTGCTGGTGGTGGATGACGCAAAGGCGGAGGCTGCGCCGCCGGCCTCGCCGCCGGTGCAGGACACCGTGCGCGCCGCCGACGCCCCGCTGCTGGAGGTGCGCGACCTCACCACCCGCTTCGACGTGCGCAAGGGCATCTTCGGCTCGCTGAAGGCCCGCGTCCATGCGGTGGAGAAGGTCAGCTTCGCCGTCCGTCCGGGCGAGACGCTGGCGCTGGTCGGCGAGTCCGGCTGCGGCAAGTCGACCACCGGCCGCACCATCATGGGTCTCCAGGCCGCCACCTCCGGGACCATCCGCTTCGACGGCCTCGACACGGCGACGCTGGATTCCAACGGTCAGGCGAAGCTGAAGGAGAAGATCCAGTACATCTTCCAGGATCCCTTCGCCTCGCTGAACCCGCGCATGACCGTCGGCTTCAGCGTCGCCGAGCCGATGCTGGTACATGACTATGCGCCCGCATCCAAGCCCGGCCTGCCGCGCCGCCGCGCCATCGAGGAGCGGGTGGCGGAGCTGCTGACCCAGGTCGGCCTCAAGCCGGAGCATGCGCGCCGCTATCCGCACGAATTCTCCGGTGGCCAGCGCCAGCGCATCTGCATCGCCCGCGCCATCGCCTGCGACCCCAAGCTGATCATCGCCGACGAGGCGGTGGCGGCGCTCGACGTGTCGATCCAGGCCCAGATCGTCAACCTGCTGATGGAGCTTCAGGCCAGGCGCGGCCTGTCCTACCTGTTCATCAGCCACGACATGGCGGTGGTGGAACGGGTCAGCCACCGCGTCGCGGTGATGTATCTCGGCCAGATCGTCGAACTCGGCCCCCGCCGCGCCGTGTTCGAGAATCCGCAGCATCCCTACACCCGCCGCCTGATGGCGGCGGTGCCCATCGCCGATCCCAGCCGCCGCACCCGCGACCTGCGACTGCTGACCGGCGAGATCCCAAGCCCGATCCGCTCCATCGGCGACGAGCCGCTGGTGCAGCCGCTGGTGCCGGTCGGCGACGACCATTTCGTCGCGCGCCACGCCGTGGGCGGCGATTTCTGAGTTTGCCGATTTCCGAACCAAAAAAGCAGGGAGCCTACACGTGAACCGCTTCGCCCTTCCGCTTCTCGCCGGCCTGCTCGCCGGCACCGCGCTGGCCGGCCCGGCCTTCGCCGCAAAGGACCTCGTTGTCGGCCTGCCCGACAACATCACCACGCTGGACCCGGCCGACATCAACGACACGCTGTCGCAGTCGGCCAGCCGCACCATGCTCCAGGGCCTGTTCGGCTTCGACAAGGACATGAAGCTGGTGCCGCTGCTGGCGGAAAGCTTCACCGTCAACGACACCGCCACCGAATACACCTACCGCCTGCGCAAGAACGTCACCTTCCATGACGGCACGCCCTTCAACGCCCAGGCGGTGAAGACCAACTTCGACCGCCTCGCCAACCCGGCCAACCGGCTGAAGCGCCAGAGCCTGCTGGCGATGCTGGCCGAGACGGTGGTGGTCGACGACTACACCATCACGCTGAAGCTGGCGCAGCCCTTCGGCGCGCTGAACAACAACCTCGCCCACCCGGGTGCGATGATCCACAGCCCGAAGGCGCTGGAGACCTTCGGCAAGGAGATCGGCCGCCACCCGGTCGGCACCGGCCCCTACAAGTTCGTCAGCTGGGAAGCGGACACCCTCAAGGTCGAGAAGAACGACAAGTACTGGAAGCCGGGCCTGCCGAAGATCGACCACGTCACGCTGAAGAGCGTGCCGGAGAACGGCAGCCGCATCGCCATGCTCCAGACCAACGAGGCGCAGTTCATCTATCCGCTGCCGCCCGAGATGGTGAAGATGGTGGAAGCCAACAACCAGCTTGAGCTGATCGACGCCCCGTCGATCATCGCCCGCTATGTGGCGATGAACACCATGAAGAAGCCGTTCAACGACCCGCGCGTCCGTCAGGCGCTGAACTACGCCATCGACAAGAACGCCTACGCCAAGGTGGTCTATCGCGGCTATGCCGGCCCGCTGGATTCGGCGATCCCGTCCAAGCTGGGCTTCCACGTCGCCCAGCCGAACCAGTACACCTACGACCTCGCCAAGGCGAAGGCGCTGCTGGCCGAAGCGGGCTATCCGAACGGCTTCGAGGCCGAGATGTTCGGCCGCAACAGCACCAACTTCATCCGCGGCATGCAGTTCGTCCAGCAGCAGCTGTCGCAGATCGGCGTCAAGCTGACCGTCACCCCGCTGGAATCCGGCGTCGAGACCGCCCGCGTCTGGGGCGTCGAGAAGCCGGAGGACGCCACGGTGCAGATGCAGTATGGCGGCTGGTCGGCCTCGACCGGCGACGCCGACTGGGGCCTGCGCCCGCTGCTGTGGGGCAAGGGCTTCCCGCCGAAGTTCTTCAACGTCGCCTACTACAAGAACGACACGGTCGACGCCGCCATCGAGACCGGCATCGGCACCGCCGACACCGCCAAGCGCGCCGAGGCCTACCGTGTCGCCCAGGAGCAGATCTGGAAGGACGCGCCCTGGATCTTCCTCGGCGTCGAGAACCTGCTGGCCGGCAAGTCGAAGAAGCTGACCGGCTTCTACTACGTCGCCGACGGCGGCCTGCAGATGGAAGAGGCCGATCTGCAGTGATGTGAGTGTGAAATCCCCTCTCCCCCCGGGGGAGAGGGGATTTTTCGTCTGCCCACCCAGGCCCTCCACCAGGACCTCTGCCCCATGCTGAAATATCTCGTCGGCCGTCTTGCCGGCATCCTGCCGGTTCTGCTGGTGATCTCCGTCTTCGTCTTCGGCTTCGTCCATCTGCTGCCGGGCGATCCGGCGCGGCTGGTCGCCGGGCCGGATGCCACCCAGCAGGACGTCGAACTGGTGCGCCAGGATCTCGGTCTCGACCAGCCGCTGTGGGTGCAGTACGGACGCTTCCTCGGCAATGCGGTGCAGGGCGAGTTCGGACGGTCGATGAAGTCCAAGCGGCCGGTGTCGCAGGAGATCGGCGAGCGCTTCCTCCCCACGCTCTACCTCACCATCGTCGCCATGGTCTGGGCGACGCTGGCGGGCCTGCTGATCGGCGTGGCGTCCGCCACCAAGCGCGGGCGATGGCAGGATCATGTCGGCATGGTGGTGGCGGTGTCGGGCATCGCCTTCCCGTCCTTCTGGCTCGGCCTGCTGATGATCGACCTGTTCTCGGTCAAGCTCGGCTGGCTGCCGACCAGCGGATACGGGACGTGGCAGCATTACGTCATGCCGTCGCTGACGCTCGGCCTCGGCGTCGCCGCTGTCATGGCGCGCTTCACCCGCTCCGCCTTCATCGAGATCGCGCGCGAGGATTACGTCCGCACCGCGCGGGCCAAGGGCGTGCCGGCGCGGCTGGTGGTGTGGAAGCACACGCTGCGCAACGCGCTGATCCCGATCATCACCATGGTCGGCCTGCAGTTCGGCTTCCTGCTCGGCGGATCCATCGTGGTGGAGACGGTGTTCTCCTGGCCGGGGCTGGGCCGGCTGCTGGTGGATAGCGTCAATTACCGCGACTACACCGTCATCCAGGCGGAGATCCTGCTGTTCTCGCTGGAGTTCATCATCATCAACCTGCTGGTCGATGTGCTGTACGCCTTCGCCAACCCCGAGATTCGCTACTCATGACCACGACCGATGCAACCGTGGCCGTGAGCCACGAAGCCGTCCGCTCGCCGCTGCGCGAGTTCTGGCGCAAGTTCCGGCGCAACCGCACCGCCATGGCGGCCGGCTTCTGTCTGCTGGCGCTGGCGCTGGCCGCGGCAGCAGCACCGTTGATCGCCCCCTTCGACCCGGCGGCCTTCGATTACGACCGCATCCTGGAAGGCCCCTCGGCCGACCATTGGGCCGGCACCGATGCCTACGGCCGCGACATCTTCAGCCGCATCCTGTGGGGTGCCCGCATCTCGCTGTCGGTCGGGCTGCTGTCGGTGCTGCTGGGCGGGGTGGCCGGCGTGGCGCTGGGTCTGATCGCCGGCTTCCGCGGCGGCTGGATCGACAGCCTGATCATGCGCGTCTGCGACGTGCTGCTGGCCTTCCCCGGCATCCTGCTGGCCATCGGCATCGTCGCCATCCTCGGGCCGGGCATCGAGAACGTCATCTATGCGGTGGCGATCTTCAGCGTCCCCGTCTTCGCCCGTCTGGTGCGCGGCAGCACGCTGTCGCTGAAACGCGCCGTCTATGTCGACGCCGCCCGCGCCATCGGCGTGCGCGACCGGCTGCTGATGGTCCGCCACATCCTGCCCGGCACGCTGCCCAGCGTGATCGTCTATGTCTCGATGCGCATCGGCACCTCGATCCTGACGGCGGCGAGCCTCAGCTTCATCGGCCTCGGCGCCCAGCCGCCCAGCCCGGAATGGGGGGCGATGCTGGCCGACGGGCGCAGCTACATCGGCGTCGCCAGCCATGTCACCTTCTATCCCGGCCTCGCCATCTTCCTGACGGTACTGGCCTTCAACCTGCTCGGCGACGGACTGCGCGATGCCCTCGACCCCAAGCTGCGCTGAACCGGCAAAGCGCGCGCGGACCTTCGGGCTCTCCTGCGGCCGGCTGACGCCGGGGCTGCGCAACGCCATCACCGATGTGCCGGGCGTACGCGTCGGCCATGTCACGCTGGACGAGGGCGCCGTCCAGACCGGCGTCACCGCCATCCTGCCCCATGCCGGCAACCTCTACCGCGACAAGCCCGTCGCCGCCGCCGAGGTGCTGAACGGCTTCGGCAAGAGCGTCGGGCTGATGCAGGTGGAGGAGCTGGGCGCGCTGGAAACCCCGATCCTGCTGACCAACACCCTGTCGGTCGGCACCTGCGCCACCGCCCTGGTCCGCCACGCCATCGCCGCCAACCCCGACATCGGCCGCACCACCGCCACCGTCAATCCGCTGGTGATGGAGTGCAACGACGGCCCGCTGAACGACATCCAGGCCCTGGCGGTGACCGAGGGCCATGCCGCCGCCGCCCTGTCCGCCGCCCTGTCCGAACCGGACGGTGCGGAGATCGCGGTCGGATCGGTCGGCGCCGGGCGCGGCATGTCCTGCTTCGGCTTCAAGGGCGGCATCGGGACTTCCTCGCGCCGCCTCAAGCTGGACGGCAAGCGCCATCATCTGGGCGTGCTGGTGTTGGCGAATTTCGGCCGGCCAGGGGACCTTTGCCTGCCCGGCGGCCGCTGCGTCGCCCCGCCGGCGCAGGACGATGCGCCCGAGAAAGGCTCCGTCATCGTCATCGCCGCCACCGACGTGCCGCTCGACCACCGCCAGCTGCGCCGGGTGATCCGCCGCGCCGGGGTCGGGCTGGCGCGGGTCGGCTCCTTCTGGGGCCATGGCAGCGGCGACATCGCGCTGGGCTTCACCACCGCCAACCGCATCGACCATGACGAGCGGGCCGACATCTTGGCCCTGCGCATGCTGAACGAACACCGCATCGACAGGCTGTTCGAGGCGATGGCCGACGCGACGCAGGAGGCCGTCCTCGACGCCCTGGCCGCCGCCACGCCGGTGGTGGGCCGCGACGGAGCCACCCGGCCCTGCCTCTCCGATCTGCTGAATTCCGGGAGCACTCCGTGAAGATCTACATCTCCGCCGACATCGAAGGGGTGGCCGGCGTGGTCTCCCAGCAGCAGGTGACGCCGGGCAATGCCGAATACGAGCGCGCCCGCCGCCTGATGACCGCCGAGGTCAACGCCGCCATCGACGGCGCGCTGGAGGCCGGGGCCAGCGAAATCCTGGTCAACGACAGCCACGGCCCGATGGTCAACCTGCTGCCGGACGAGCTGCACCCGGCCGCCGAGCTGATTCTTGGCCGTCCCAAGCCCATCGGCATGTTCGCCGGGCTGGAGCCGGACGCGGCGGGCGTGATGTGCGTCGGCTTTCACACCTCGGCGCGCCAGTACGGCATCCTCGCCCACACCACCAACAGCTTCGCCTTCGGCCGCGTCCGGGTGAACGGGCTGGAGCTGGGGGAGGCCGGCAATTACGGCGCCTATGCCGGCGAGATCGGCGTGCCGGTGATCCTGCTGAGCGGTGACGACCGCTTCGCCGCCGAGATGGCGCCGCTGTTCCCCGACGCCGAACAGGTGGTGGTCAAGCAGGCGCTGGGCCAGCGCGCCGCCCGCTCCGTCGCCCCGTCGGTCGCCCGCGACCGCATCCGCGAGGCCTCGGCCCGCGCCGTCCGCCGCGCCGGAACCATCCCGCCCTTCCGCGTGACGCCACAGGCCGACGGTGCGCCCTACCGGCTGGAGATCGAGATGAACAGCCCGGCGCTGGCCGATCTGGCGTCGCTGATCCCGGTGTCGGAGCGCCTCGATCCCGTCACCATCCGCCTGCCGGCCGCCAGCATGGCCGCCGCTCTCGGCTGGATCAACACCCTGTCCGCCATGTCGGCCACCCTGCGCTGAGACCCGCCCCCATGACCCTTTCCCACCCGCAGCCCTTCGCCCTTGCCATCCATGGCGGTGCCGGCACCATCAAGCGCAGCGCCCTGACCCCGGTGCTGACCGAGGGCTACCACGCCGGCCTGCGCCGAGCGCTGGCCGCCGGGCATGAGGTGCTGGCCGATGGCGGCAGCGCGCTCGATTCCGTCACAGCCGCCGTTATGGCGCTGGAGGATGAGCCGCTGTTCAACGCCGGCCGCGGCGCCGTCTTCACCGCCGAGGGCGTGCAGGAGATGGACGCCGCCATCATGGACGGCCGCGACCGAGCCGCCGGTGCGGTGGCCGGCCTGTTCGGCCCGCGCAACCCGATCCTGGCCGCCCGCGCGGTGATGGAGCACAGCGAGCATGTCCTGCTGATCGGCGAGGGCGCGCTGGATCTGTGCCGCCGCCAGGGTCTGGCGATGGAGGAGGCGGCCTATTTCTTCACCCAGCCGCGCTGGGACGCCCTCCAGGCCGAGCTGGAGCGCCGCCGCGCAGGAACTCCCGACGATGGCGACGAGCAGCGCCGCCACGGCACGGTGGGCGCCGTCGCCCGCGACCGCGACGGCAACCTCGCCGCCGCCACCTCGACCGGCGGCATGACCGCCAAGGCCAAGGGCCGGGTCGGCGACAGCCCGGTGATCGGCGCCGGCACCTTCGCCGACAACATCACCTGTGCCGTCTCCGCCACCGGCCATGGCGAGCATTTCATCCGCCGCTGCGCCGCCCACGAGATCGACGCCCGCATGCGCTGGGCCGGCCAGACCCTGGAGCGCGCCGCGGGAGACGTGGTGGACGAGCTGGGCGTGATCGGCGGCTCCGGCGGCCTGATCGCCATCGACCGCGACGGCCGGGTGGCGCTGCCCTTCAACTGCTCCGGCATGTACCGCGGCGCCATCGGTCCGGAGGGGCTGCCGATGACCGCGATCCACCGCGAGGAATTCCGCATCGGCTGACCCTCCTTCCCCCGCTGGACAGGCGGGTGCCGGCGTCCCACGTTGCTGCTTCATGAGTGCAATGGCCGGAACGGAGGATGGCGGCATGCGTGCGATGGTGATTTCGCGGTTCGGCGGACCCGACGTGTTCGAGCTTCAGGACCGGCCGCGCCCGGTCGCGGGTCCGGGCGAACTGCTGGTCCGCGTGGTAGCGTCGGGCACCAACCCGGTGGACGCCAAGATCCGTCAGGCCGGAAGCTGGGCCGGCATCCCCTTCCCGGCGGTGCTGGGCTATGACGTGTCGGGCGTGGTGGAGGAGGTCGGCCCCGGCGCGGCCGGCTTCAAGGCCGGCGACGAGGTGTTCTACACCCCGGAGATCTTCGGCAATCCCAACGGCAGCTATGCCGAATACACCGTCGCCGCGGCGTCCATCGTCGCCCACAAGCCGCCCGGCCTCAGCCATGTCGAGGCGGCGGGCATTCCGCTGGCCGGCGGCACGGCGTGGGAGGCCATCGTGCGGCGTCTGGCGGTGCGGCCGGGCGAGACGGTTCTGATCCATGGCGGGGCCGGCGGCGTCGGCAGCTTCGCCATCCAGTTCGCCAAGGCGGCCGGCGCCCGCGTGCTCGCCACCGCCAGCAAGGCCAACCACGAGGCGATGCGCGATCTCGGCGCCGACGTGACGCTCGACTACCGCGACGCCGACGTGGCGGACCAAATCCTGCGCGAGGCGGGCGGGGCAGGGGTGGACGCGTCCTTCG
>Ga0206117_101466_pt1 | contig 11852 bp, 17 predicted proteins | sample 3A5Ametagenome_FD_177997 | JGI IMG/M metagenome (GOLD analysis project Ga0206117, IMG submission 177997) | Enriched microbial communities from leaf-cutter ant dump, University of Wisconsin, Madison, United States - 3A5A | ecosystem: Environmental > Terrestrial > Nest > Insects nest > Nest dump... | reverse complement strand
CTTGGCCTGTTCCTTCACTTCCTCGGTGCGGATGATCCAGCAGGGCAGTTCATCGACCTGGGGGTGGAGGAGGGCGGCGGCGGCGCGGTGCTGGCCGTCGACCACGGCGAACAGGTCGCCGCCGATCTCCGTCACCGTCAGCGGCTGGCACTTCTCCCAGCGCCACCGTTCGACCATCCGCTTGATCTGCGTCTTCGATTTGTCGGAGAGGTTCCGCTGATAGCGCGGGTCGATCCGCAGGGCATCCTTCGGCAGCCAAGCGAAGACCGGCATCGGGCCGAGGTCCCTGGAGGGCTCCAGGTCGCGGAAGGCCAGTTCGGTCACCTGGACCGGAGCGTCATCGCGGCGTTCGACGACGGCGACCTCTTCCGGGCCGGCGGTGGTGCCGGAGACGCAGTCGGCGATCTCCGTCAGCGACCAGGGGGCGAGCATTCCGTCCATGTCATGGTCCTCCCTTCTCCGGTCAGGCTGCCGGCGCGCTGCGTCGCATGCCGAGCAGCCGGTCGATCTCTTCGTGCAGGGCCTGTTCGCATCCCGGCTCGAAGCGCTCCGCCAAGGTGGAGAAGTCCAGCCGGCACAGTGCTTCCAGTTCCGCCTCGGACAGGCTCTCGGCCTTCTCGGGCAGCATCACGCGGGCGAGGGCGATCATGCTGGCGCCGTAGATGATGCGGACGGCACTGTCCCGTGCCCCATCGGAGAAGGAGGGCAGCAGAGGCACCAGCCTCTCCCGCAGCGGTGGGCCGTGCTTCGCCCGATCCTCGGCAGCCTTCTTCGCCTTGTGCTCCTCCTCTTGCCGGCGATAGCGCTCCGACACTTCGGCGCGATAGGCTTCGACCGCCGTGAGCAGCCGCTGGACGGCGCTGTCCGGGAGGTGGCCCAGCTCGGCCAAGACTGCACGCTCTTCCTCCGACAGGATGGCGCCGGGGGTGAGGCGAAGGTCGCCTTTGTCGTCGTAGACGAAAGCACAGGCGAACGCGCCGTAGGCATCCAGTGAAGCCAGGACGGCGCCCATGCGGTTGGACGCGTCGCTCTGGGCGGCACGGTAGGCCGCAGCCAGGGCGAAGAGTTCGCCACCCTCGGCGAGCGTGAAGAGGCGCAGCAGGTCGGCGGGCTTCTGATCGACGATCTGGTCCGGCTTGGCGGTCAGCGTGTCCCGCCATTCCGCATCGCTGCCGGGGCGCTCGACCGCCGCCGGCTCCACCACGACCGCCAGACGGCCCAGCGCGATCAGGTCCGGCAGAAGGCCGTGGTCGAAGCCCTGGAGCGCATGCTCGTCGCTCTCCAGCAGGCAGCGCATCTTCAGCATGCGGTCGGCGTCCGTCACCGCCGTGAAGCCCGTCACCCGGTCGCGCAGCACCCCTTCCAACTGGTCGGCCGCGCTGCCGAAACTGGACGTGGCGTCCTCTTCGTCCCCACAGGGAAGATCGCCGGTGATCTTCCAGAACAGCGACGACACCGTGTGTGCCCGGCGCCAGTCCAGATAGGCCGCGCGCAGGGCCGGGGAAATCGTCGAGCCGACGAAGGAGGCGGGCGCGTCTTCGGCGACGGGCTTGGAGATCGGCAGCAGGCTCATGCGGTCCTCCCGTTGAGAATGGCGTCCATAGCCTCGCTACCGAGGCGCTGGCGGCAGTGGTCGGTGATCTGGTCGATGGCGTCGGCGCGGTCCGTGGGGGAGGCGAGCGCCAGCAGGCGGAACAGCCGGCGCACCGGCGGGCAATTGGAGCGGTTGGCCTGATGCAGCCAGAAGGGATCGACCGGACTCGCCAGCAGAGCGTCGGCGGGATCGGCCTGGACCGGAGTGGGCGAGACGTAACTCATGCTTTGCCCTCCTCCGGCTTGCGGCTGGCCGCCTGATCCGGGGTGACGATGCCGGCCGGGTTCCCGTCCAGGTCGATGCGGACGGCACCGGAAACCAGCGCGGCCCGGTACTTCGTGCCGAGGCAATAGTCCCGGACGGCACGCTCGATCCGATTGCGGGACAGCGGTTGCCCATCCTCTCCGATGACGCCGCGGGCGATGATGTCGGCGGTGATGCCGACTTTCAGCGGGCGTTTCGGTGCCTTGGACTTCTGGGGATTGAAGCAGGCCGGGAAGCTGTGGGCCAGGGCGCGGCGGTCGGCCCGCAGGCCGGTGCAGCGCTTCGTTCCGGCGGCGGCATCGTCCTCCGCCACCATCCGTTCCAGTTCCAACAGCATCACGCGCTGACGGTCCGGGGTCATGCGGTTCCACAGGGAGGACATGCGGGCGGTGACTGCGAGGCGCTTGTCCGCATCGTCCGCGACAGGGGTTCCGGGGGTGTCGTCCGCCAGCGGCGGCGTGGTCAGCATCTTCATGGGGGAGCCTCCGAAAAGGTCGCGGCCGGGCGTTACGCCGCCGGCTGCGCGGGGTCGGTGGTGTCGGTCAGCTCGGCCAGAAGGTGGCCGTATCCGGTCGCCTCCAGCGTCTGGCGGATGGAGCGGACGGCGTCGGCGAGGCCGTCCTTCATGGCCCGCGGCGTCCGGAAGTTGGCGCGGTCCTTCAGCAGGGCGTCGAGCTTGATGGCGATGGCGGCCAGCAGCCCGGCGAACCGGCCGTCCAGCATGGAAGCGGCTTCCGTCTCGGCATCCTCCCCGGTGCGGGCGGTGATGCTCCCAGGCACCATTCCCGCTTCGGCGAGGACGGCCTCCAACTCGTAGAGATCGGGCATGGCGGAGCCGGTGCGCAGGGCGGTGGTGACGGAGGCGAGGGCCTTCAGCACCATGGGCAGGGCCGACACCATGCCGACCAGATCGGCCCGGCGGGGACCGGTGATCTCCACCAGTCCGAAACCGTCGAAGGTGATGGAGCAGCGGTCGCCCTTGTGGATGGTGATCGGCCGGGGCGGGATCATGCCCGCTTGAGCGGCCGGTGGACTGGTGTCGATCATGGACGGGGCACCTTGCGGGCAAGGGGAGGGCGTTGCCGCGAGCAGGGCGCGCGGCGGAACGCTGTCGGTCGTCGTGGAAAGCGGTGGAGCGCCGGACGGGCGGTCAGTGCGCCGTGTTGCCGGCCGGTGCGAACAGGGCGTCGTAATCCACGCCCAGCTTGGCGGCGATCTCCCGCACCACCTTGTCGTCCCAGTACTTCGCGAGGTCGCGGACGATACAGCGCGGAATGTTGTCGGCCGGGGTGAAGCCGAGGGAATAGGCGCCGGGGAGGTTCATCGCCCTGACCAGCCGGCCCGCCTCGGCCATGGTGCGGGCGTCTACCAGAACGCCTTGAATGGGCCGGCCGAGCATGTCGTTGGCGCTGACATGCCATTGCCGGAACGGAAGGCCGGCCAGTTCCGCTTCCGTGGGGGCCGTGTCGGGCGGCATCGGGTTGACGGGATCGTCCTCCTGCATCTGGGCACATGCTTCGTCGAACACGGCGTTCCAGATGCGGACGAACTCGGGGTCGTCGAGAGGCTTGCCCAGTTTCTGCGACAGGCGCAGTTCGGCGATGTCCGCGTACTCGTCCGACGCCCAGCTATCGCCATCGAACTGGTCGAACTTGGAGGCCAACATCCGGGCGAACAGACGGAGTTCCGGCGAGAGGGTAACTGTGTCGGCCATCGCTCAGACCCTCCGCTCGGTGGTTTCGGGCAAGCTCATCTCGTGCTGGACCTGGGCGTTGGAGAGGTCGATGCGCAGGCCGACCTTGCCGTAGACTTCCTGGATGTTCGACAGCATGGCGCGGGAGCCGCCGACCTTGCCGACCCGGTCGAGCGCCTTGGTGGCGGCGTTCAGTTCATGCACCCGTACGCGGCGCTCCGCGAGGCTCGGGGCGGGAGTCGGCGGGGCGATCAGCCCCTTCTCGTAGGCGTCCAGCTTCTTGATGACGCCGATCACCAGTTCCGTGGCTTTCGGCGTCTCGGACTTCGCCGCGATGAAGATGGCTTGGTTGCGGTTCAGCAGGTATTCGGTGACGGGGTTACCGCGCACCACCCGCGCCACCGTGGCGCACGTACCGAACTGCTGGAGCGGTTCGAGGTGGCGTTCGATCAGCTTGCGAATGTCGCGCGGCCGGTCGAATTCCAGATCGCGGCCGAGAGTGATGTCCCGGATGCGGGCCTCGCCGTCGATGGCGACGATCTCGTCCGTGGTGCCGGCTTCGTCGTCGAAGGAAAGCAGCGTGACGTTGCCGGTGTCGGAGCCGTTCAGGGCCGGCTCATGCCCATCTTGGGAACCCATGTCCACACTCCCGATGATGGGGCGGCGACTCGAAGGTTAGGGAGCGCCTGCCGTGTGAGGATGCAAAGGATATTGCAGGACGCAGCGTAATGCGTCAAGACGTAAATCGCAAAGCGAATTTAGAAATTGCATTCATCGCAATTCGGCCTTGGATCGCCTGGAGTCGACGCCGGGCGGGCGTGGGAATGCGCCCGCCCGGTCATGTCAGGCTGCGATGCCGGACAGGCGTTCCGCGTCCCGGATCAGTTCCCACAGCAGACGGGTCCGGTCGTCGCTGTAGGGCTGGGGGCCGAAGCGGTGTTCGGTGCCGTCCAGTTCGGCGGACAGGTTCCAGGCGAGCCGGAGCCGTACCGCCAGACCGGCCGGCGTGCGAGGCACCAGCACCGCGACTTGGTCCTGCACAGCCGCATAGCGGGCGCACAGAGCGTCGCGGGCCTCGTCGCTGTCGGCGCTGTAGAGGGCGGCGACTAGATCGTCCATCTCCCGGCCGAGCGCCAGCAGGGCGGCGTCGGGGTGGGAAGACAAAATTAGGGATGGAGGAGGGTGAAGGGAGGTTGGCGCCACACAAGCCGTCACTGTTCCCGTCAGGATTCCCCGGCGGGTCAAAACATTCATGTTCATGGGTGCGATCCTCTACTGACGCACGAGGCGCGTTTTTTGCGATCCGAACTCTAGGTCTTCTTGCTGTGGCGCTCCCAATTGACTGAAGTTTTCACAGGTTTTTTGTTGAGCACCCGCGAGGAGCCTATGACGTCGTCGATGAGTTGTCGGTTCAGGGCAGTCACTGACTAACTCCCCTTACAGCGCATGTGCACAATTTACGCACAGGTGCCGATTGTGCGCAAACGCTTTTCGGCATCCTTGCGCTTTTTCTGCACAGCTTATATAGTCGGGATATGGAGATCTCCCCAGCCCAATGCCGCGCTGCCCGCGCTCTAATCGATATGACACAATTGCAACTTGCTGATGCAAGTGGTGTCAGCATTCGAACAATCGTGCATTTGGAAAAAGGATCGCGAACGTTAGTTCCTGCTAACTTCGCAGCTCTTAAGCGTGCACTGGAAGAAGCTGGGGTGGTCTTTATATTTGAAGGAACGCAAGGTGTTGGTGTCAGATTACGATCGGAAAAGCTAGACGAGCCTGAGCGAAAAGGTTTGATCGATAGAATATTTGGGGCGGGTCGTGGCATGCCGCCTCGGTGAGTCGCCTCAACCAATAAGCGTGTCTCCACCGTTCCCGCCAAGATGCTCCGGCGGGTCGAGATATGGCGATGCATAGGCGTTTACTCCATCGCGGGAGCGTGGTGGACGCTGGAGCCGCCCAGGCCGTTGGGGCGGAGAAGGGGCAGGGTGGCCGGTGCGCCGCCGGAACCGCCCAGCAGCTTTGCCAGCTTGGTGAGGCCCTTCGGGGTGACGAAGACCTGATAGACGGCCTTGTCGGACCCGTCCGGCCGCTCGACCGTGTCGGTCTTCATGTAGAGGTAGCCGGCGTTGACCTTGTCTTGATAGGCCATGCGCTGGTTGCCGCGCTTGTAGGTCCAGCCGTTGGTGTCGCACCACTTCATGAACCAGTGCGGGGAGACCTGGAGAGCCTTGGCCGCCAGCGTCATGTTGACGTTGCCGTCGGCGTTGGCGATCCGGTCGAAGGCTGCGACAGTTTCGGTTGCCGCCTCTGCCACCTTCTCGGCTTCGATGGCCCGGCGCTCCGCCTCGATCCGCTTGGACAGGTGGTCGGCCAGCAGGTGTTGCAGGACCAGCGGGTCCGACAGGTCAGGGAGAGCTGGCCCTTCCTTCGCGCGGCGCTCGCATTCGATGAAGTAGAGCCGGGCCTGCTTGCCCTTCTCGTTCCGCTCCACCATGGCGAGTTCCTTCGCCATGTCGATGGTGCCGTGATACTCCTTCGCCGGACGGCCGCCTTGGCTTTCGCTCAAGAATGAGCGGAAGTCCTTACCGTCCTCGAAGCCATAGTCGGCGATGCGGCGGGCGATCCAGTCCTTGAATGCGGTCTGCACCTCAAGGAAGGCGTGCAGGTCGCGTAGATTCACCGTGCGCACCGACTGTCCGCCGATGTCGCTGTCTCCCATGGGGATCAGGCTGTTGCCATTGCCGCCGCTATGTCCCATATTGGAACTCATCACTTGCTCCTTTTGTGAGTGTCAAAGCCGATATCAGCGCCGCTTCCTACGGCCCGCGCTGATGTCGGCTTTTTCGTTTCAGGCCGCCGCATGGCTAGCCTTTGCGTTCTCCGCATCTAGTCCAGCCTTGATGAGACGGCGAACCGCTTCACTGCGGCTCGGTACGCCTGGTTGACGCCCCCTCCAGATATCTATGCATTCCAGCAGAGCCGCGGGAAACCGCATCTCCTGCCGGCGTGAGTGTTCGATGACGATCGGTCTCACCATACGCATCCCACTAGTTACGTAACTTCCGTTTACGGTTATGGCTCCGATTGACTCTCCAGTCAATAGGACTTACGTAACTCCCGTAAACAGGGGGTCGCAGTGTCACAGAAACTCACTGAGCGGTTTGAGATGCGCCTGTCTGAGAACGGCGTGGTGCGCCTTGATGAGTGGCGGCGCGAACAGAGGGATCTACCGTCCAGGGCAGAAGCAATCCGACGGCTGGTTGATTACGGACTTGAGTTTCGCGAAGTTGTTGAGTTCGCAGCCGAAGCGACTAGGCTTCTCCTTGAGTTGAAGAATAGCGATAGGCTAACGCCAGAAGAGTGGGAGCGTTTGGAATCTTTACTGGTCGACTACGCCCGCGGCGTTACCAACGGCGCCATTTTTTCTGTCCCAGGTATGGGCAATGAGCTTAGCCATCGTCTTCAGGCTTACACAGAGATGGCCAGTGTGCAGCGATCTATAGCAGATAGCAAACCAGCGGAGGATGGTAGTCAATCAGGCTTGGAGCGTACTATCGACTACGCTAAAGACTCGCACATCAGCCCTGACGCCTATGTTCGTTCGGTCGGCAAGCCTACGCGCCAGAAGTTTCCCAAGCCGCCGAAGAAACTGTGAAAGCCCTTTAGAGACACTTCAATTTCTACTTTTCATTATGTTTATTCCAAGGTGATCGCTTGCAGAACCCATGGCTTTTACATGTAGATCTCTTCTGGGAGATACCGGTATGGAAGAGGCGTGGATGCTTGTTTAGAATTTCGTAATGAAATAACGCCTAAAATATGACATAACTCGGTTTCACGCTCCCCATTTAGGAGATGCACCGTGACGGATGCAATTCGTTCATATCTCGATGCGCAAGAAAAATATGAGAATGTTTCCAATGATTTGGCAAACATAGTAAATATTCTTGAGAGTGTTTCCAAGAATATAAAGCAAAATCCTGGTGGTTTCAGCTTTTCTAACACAAAATGTGGCCTTCCCCCCTCTGCCATATTTGCAACAATGGGTAACTCTATAAATGCAAATGATTGGAAAAGTGCTGAAGAAATTCAGCAGCTTCTCTCGCAATGGCATGCGGCAAGAGATAGCGTGCGCAACGCATGGAATGCTGTGCCTGTGCAGGATAGGAAGCATCTGCATGAGCCAAAATTCTAGCATGCGCATGGCATGAAGCCGTGAATATGAAGGGCCGCTCCGGTGGAACAGCCCTTCATGTATCAGACACAAGTAGGCCTGTTAGGCAATCGGTGGCAAAGGAGTATGCGTCGGGAAAGTGAGAAGCCGTCGATAGGCCTCCTTTGCGCGTTCAAGCTGCCCACACCGGAGGTCGCGCATCACCCCCTTGATGAGCTGCCCCTCTGGATAGCGCGTGCGCAGAAACGCCGCACAGCGGGGGACGAGGCCATAAGGGACTGACGACGGAGCCATGTGGGACAGGAGGCGGCAGCGCTATTGCTGATACACCAACTATGAAGTCTTTGATCCGACGAATACAATCACCAAATTGGTGATTTTCATCACTTGTGCGTCCAGATGAGGACCGTCGATCTGAGGTGTCCATGAGCGAGAACGACAACTTCCCCAACGACCCGTCTCTGCCCGAGGTGGACGGGTGGATCATAAACCTCAAGGGGAGAAGGGTGCAGCGCAAGGGCAGCCGGGCCTACCTCTCCCTCTATGAACTCGCCGAAGGCGGCTATTCAGCCAGCACGATGTCTGGCGTCGATCCGGCCGCTGAAGATCCTTTTGCGGTCGCCAGGGCCGCGTGGGCAGCTCTTCAGAAATACCTGCATTCTCAGCCGCATTGATCCACCCACGAGAAAGAGCCACTCCGGTAGAGCGGTCCTCCTTATAGCAAGAAAGTTTCTATTCGATACCAAATATTGTTAACGATCTTCCAAATTCACTATCGTTGTTATTGTTTAATCTTCGGCAATACCGTTGAAGAGCGCTCCCGTGCCAACTGATTTCCTCGGTAAGCTTGGAACTTAAATGCAGCACGAAACACTGTCATTGTGCTTGCGGCAGAAAGGAGAATTGCATAAATAAACGAAAGAAATGTTACAGAAAATATAGGTATCGACCATTCTGTTCCCACTAAATTCTCAGAAGCTTGTGACGCGAGGCATAAAATGAAAGAAATTATCTGAATGACTATGAAATGCACAAATGTAGCGAAATTTTTAATGTAATCCGTCAATTCGAGATCTACTTTTCTTTTTCCGTCTTCATCCAAAAAATAGGAGACAGCTCCGCCGGGACCCTGGTCAATTTGAGCATCAACAAATCCCTTATCGCTAAAGGCCAATAAGGCAGCAAAAGAAGCAATGGTGAAGCCAAGAATGGTTGGAATACTTCCAGAAACAATTGAATACCACCCTTTAGAGATCCATACTGGCATGAAGACGATGGTAAGCAGCAGTGCCACTCTAAAATAGGCCGAGTTATAAACTGCTGCTAATCCACCATAAGATTTCCAATATCGCTTATAAACGTTTTTAGTACCTGGAGATCCGCTGAAAATTGCACGATCTACAGCTTCGATCATGATGGAAGCTATCTCCCGTACATGTTTTCTCGGATCTCTCATATTCATCGCCTCAATGTTCCCTTTACGTACTCTATCATAGTGCTAATAGGAGATCTAGTGGTTTCGCTCAACCAAAGCGGGCGTCGGAATGGATGATTAATCGTTGCTTCTTCTACTCGTTTCCCTTGAGCATTATATCCATAGGCCTTCACAAAGCCATTTTCTGAAGCGAGCTCTGCAATAACCTGAGTTTCTTCAGAAGGCTTGATCCCCGGTTCGCCCCTTTGCCTCGAAAGGATAATGTCGGTGCGACCAACGTTTTCATGTTCCATTCTAGCCAAAAATCTTGCTTCTGCGCCGTCGTCGTCGTCAGGGTTTGGGCGAATTACCGAAATATGTATTTTGCTAATATCTGGTATTCCCAAAACTTTGCTTAATGCTTCTTTTGTCGGAGTGACGGTTACCTCGACGGTACCAAAGTCTTCCTTCATTTTCTTAAATATGTCGTGATTCAATATGGAGTGAATTGCTCGCCCAATAATTGATGGCCCCACCCTCTCTCCACTCTCATCCTTTGTAATGAAATAAAGTCTATGAGTTTTTGCGATAAAAAGAAATCTTACTTTCTTTAATCCAGGCTTCAGATGTTCTGGTATATTCAGCTCTTCTAGATCTTCTTCATCGGCGGAATCATTTTTCTGTGTATTGAGCCAATCACTATTAAAGTCAATGTCAGTATACAGGAAAATATATCCTGTCAATGCTCGGGTCCCTTGAATGTCTTCTACTTCGCGAAGGGATCCTATCATGGCTTTTTGGTCGCCACGCACTTTACCTACAAGCCCGTTGCGGTATGCAGCGTTCAACAAATCGATATATCGATCTGGGGAGTGTGGCTGAGTAACGATGTTAAGAGAACTGATTTCAATAGTTTTAAGGCGTGCCATATCAACCCTGCTTCTGGCCAAATTCAGCGGTGCTCGCGATCTTACTAATCCTCTAAAGTCTTTGCAATCAGGCGACACAAATTTCAGCGAATTGTAAACCCTTGGGGGTGGCTTGTAAGCAGATCGGCGGAGCAGCAAAAGACCGCCTCGGCCAAGGATGGTACCTTGCTGGTGCGTTGTTCAGGATCACCTCATCACATCCGCCGAGCAAACCACACCACGCGCCCGATGATGTTCACTTCGTCGGCCGTGCGCTCGTAGCGGCCATGGCGCGGGTTGTCGGACGCGATGACGACCCGCGGCGGATCGCTGTTCGGCACAAACTCCAACCGCTTCACCACCACGCCGAAGCCGTCCCACAGGGCGAAGATGCCGGGCGGGGAGGGGAAGCGGTCCTCCAGGTGGACCATCACCCGGTCGCCGCTGACCAGCGTCGGCTCCATGCTGTCGCCCTGGACCGGGATGATCCGGGCGGCTCCGTTGCCGATGCGCAGCTCCTGCCGGAGATAGTCCGGGGGGAACTCCCACAGGCCGGTGATCTTCTCCGTCTCGCTGTAGCTGCCGCCGTCGCCGTTGGGCTGGTAGTCGAGCAGGGCCTCGCCACCGGCGCCCATGCCGGCCCGCACGTCGATCTCGGGGACTGGGATGGTGTCGTCGCTCTCGCCGGCCAGCCGGCGGTCGGCGGGCGGGGCGGGCGGCTCCGGCGGGGTCGAGGCGATGGCGGCCGGGCCTTGGCCCTCGCCGGTCAACAACCAAGCGGCGGAGACGCCGAGAAGCGAGGCGTAGCGGTCGGCAACATCGGCGCGCAGGCCGCGCTCGCCGCTTTCATGCAGGGCATAGGTCGGCTGCGGCACGCCGTGGCTGGCGGCGAACTCCTTGGCGGTCCGATAGCCGGCCGCGGTGCGCGCTAGGCGCAGACGCTGTGCAATGTCACGCTTCATGGAAGTGAGCCTAAAGGTAAGCGGGGCTTACGCAAGCAGCGATAAATTGCGTTACGCATAGCATGGGGTTGACAGAGGAATTGCGTTAAGTCACTCTATGCTGCATGAAAACCTTCATCGACATCATTGCCGAGTGGCCGAGCGACCAAGCCTTTGCCGAGGACGCCGGTGTGACCGCGTCGCTGGTGGTGGTCTGGCGCCATCGAAACAGCGTCCCGGCCAAGTGCTGGCGCAAGCTCGTGCGTGGTGCGGTGCTGCGCGATCTGCCGGTGACGCTTGAGGCGTTGGCGATTGCTGCCGAAGACCGGCCGAACTGGACCCGTCGCGGCAAGGGCGCCCGACGCTCGGCCCGCAGGCCAGCGGCCCGCCGGACCCGGAGAAAGACAACGGCGCCCCAGGGGACGGAAACCCAGGGCGCCGCGGTCTGATCAATCGTGCCGGCGGCGGGTACGAACCGTCCCGGCACATGAGGAAGGAGGATCGGGTGGGTGCCTTCCCAGGACAGATTTGCCGCTTCGCCCGGTCCAGGGCAATGCGCGCGATGGTGGTGCGGCCGGTGCAAACGGCTCAGCCCCTCTCACGCACGCGCACGCGGTCAGTGGGCCGCCGGCCTGCGGGTCGCCCGCTCCGCCAGGACCTTCACGCGCCCCTTCAGTGCCAGCAGGTCTCGCCGCTCGCCGGCCGGCAGCAGCTCGGCCATCAGCGTCATGCGGGCCAGGACTTCCTCGGTGTGCTGGGTGAACTCGGTGCCCAGGCTGTCGGTCATCGTCGCTGTCTCCATCCCGGTTCGGCCGGTCCATCCGGCGGCTTCGAAAAAGGCGCCCGTCCGAAGACGGGCGA
>Ga0206117_101464_pt1 | contig 11860 bp, 9 predicted proteins | sample 3A5Ametagenome_FD_177997 | JGI IMG/M metagenome (GOLD analysis project Ga0206117, IMG submission 177997) | Enriched microbial communities from leaf-cutter ant dump, University of Wisconsin, Madison, United States - 3A5A | ecosystem: Environmental > Terrestrial > Nest > Insects nest > Nest dump... | reverse complement strand
TTCTCTATATCTAAAGCTTTTATAGCTTCACTATACTTTCTAGTTAAATCTTCAGTTCCTTCTCCTGGCATAAAGGTTATATATTCTACATTTTCCTGTTTTCCAAAAATCATTTCTGAGGACTTAACTAACTCTTCAGAAAATCTTCCATGGGTTGCAACAACTACTGCTGGCATAACCGCTCCTCCTTTTAGAACTTTATATTCTTATTTTATATACGTTATTTATTACAGCAATATCCATGCCAAAAAAAGTGTATCAATGAATGTAAGCCATTTCAACTAAGAAATATCACTACCTTGATACTTTCTTAAGGTGAAAAATACATTTTGATACACTTCTATTTATAAGCTAATACACTTTTCTTATTTTTTCTAATACTGTATCAAATTATTTCACAAATATGATACACTTCATCTTCTGTTAGTATTATTCTGAGACTATCTTCGAATACTTTTACTGAATTTTTAACAGCATCTAAACAATTTGCAGTAAAATTCTTTTCTCCTCTATAAGTTAATCCTGAATTTAATACCATTCTTTCTATAGCACAAGCAACATGTATTATTAATCTAAGCTGTTCTGCATTAGATAAATTTTTATTTAAACCTTCCTCTAACAATCTAATAAAGTCCATCAAAAGCCCTATAATCTTTTTAGGATTAAGATATGTTAAATACTCTTCTAAATTTTCTTCACACAATTCTCTAATTAAAAGGCTCCTACTTTCCTCTTCTCTTACTTCCACACCAGATATTATTCCTCTTAATACATTTGCACCACTTCCACCTATAAAGGATTCAAGTGAAATAAATGGTATATCTTTACCTACGTTTTTAACCCCTACTATAGCAATGACATTTTTTGTGCTCTCAAGATTTTTTACATTTTCTTCAGCACCTTTTATACCTATAGGGATAACCTCTATTTCTTCAACTGAAATATCTTCAATTATATTCTTTACTATCTCTTTAAGTTTCTCTGCTGTTCCAACTCCAGAAGAACATACGGTTATAACTGTTTTTGGTTTTGAAGAACCTTGTTTATTAGAGTTGGTATTTATAATATTACTGTAGCCATTAAATTCTCTTAATGAAAAATATATTTCATCCAACTCTTCTGAAAATAAATGCCCTTTTCTAACAGCTTCTATAACTAAAGGAGTAGACACCATATCTAAAGTTCTAGTTTTTATATTTGTCCTCTCCTGTATTATCTGCCCAAAGGTTACTAGAGAACCCATGTCTACCATTAGAAGTACACCTTTTCCTTCGTTCATTTCAACAACTTTTTCCGTAACCTCCTCTAATATACTTTGTGGGCTAACATCAAGTGGCATATCTACAGCTTCAATAGGTCCTTCTTTTCCGAGTAAGTCTACTGCTACATTAACCATACTTAAGGCAGTGCTACTTCCATGAGCGATTACTAATATACCTACTTTTTCATTAATAACCTTCTCTTCTTCTAAATTCTTTAATAACATGGCTAAATATATAATTTCTATTTTAGGAACTTTAACTCTAAATTTGTTTTCTATTTTATTAGCTATATCCTCCGCAACTATATACTCCTGCCCATCTTCATCTATGGAATAACCCATTCTATCTATTTTTTCCTTTGTTAAATGATCATCAGCTCTTTGTTTTAAAAATACACTTAAATGCAAACTTACAGCATATACGAATCTTTCCCCATATGTTACATTTAGCCTATCTTCAGTAAACTTTTTTATATATTGTGTAAATTCAAATACATCATTATCTACAATAGATAAAAGTTTTTCTTTTACATTATTATCTTTTCTAATTTTTTTGTAGAAAGTTTTTAATTGGGCATCAATATCTTTCATGACCAAATCATGAATCACTTCTTTATTCATACCTTCATTTTTAAGAATTTCAGATTTATCTTCTATAATTCTATATAGATTAAATGGAAGCTCATAATCATCATTTTTTAATAAACTAATCTGACCCTTAGGACTAATAATCATATTGTTATCTATAATAGATGAAATTTCTTCGAAATCCTTTCTATTATCAGAAATAACAAAAAGTCCTTTTTGAATATTAGGCGGTATGCTTTCAATATTAATTTCTATTGCATCTCCTGATTCTAAACTATTTAAAAATGCAGTTGCACATATTAATTGTATATTCGACTTTAGCTTACCTATGTTCCCTGTATAAGAACTACCAACCAAGGCTTTTATAACTTCCCTAGCTACTATAACCTTTTTATTTACTCTATTGGCTTCAGCTGAAAACATATGTTTTATCAGTTCCAATCTTTCTTCCAATGGTCTTTTTTGAAGTGATGGTATTGTAATTGTTACTGGAATTCTTCTTAAAAAAGTTGCTAACAATGATGACTTAGGTTCTTCAGTAGTTGCTCCAATAATAAGTACATTTGCTCTTCTTTTTCTATCGCTTTCTCCTAATTTATTATAAGTTCCAGTGTCCATGAAGTAGAATATCATTTCTTGTCCTTCTGGACTTAATCTATGAATCTCATCTAAAAATAATATTCCTCCATCTGCCTTTTCTACGATTCCCTCTTTTTCTGTATCTGCACCTGTAAAAGCACCTTTAATGTGTCCAAATATATGAGAAAGAAGTAGTTGAGGATTATTTCCATAATCCGCACAATTAAAAACTATAAATGGTGCATTATCTTTAAATCTTTTAGAGAATTTAGCATAGTTAAACATCATATTTGCGAATAAAGTTTTCCCTACCCCAGTTTCTCCTAATATTAATGTATGTAGTCCATTTGGAGGATACATTATCGCTGCCTTTGATTGATTTATAGCTTGTTTTAAACTCCCCTCAGCTCCTATTAAGTAATCAAAAGGTGAATTAGTCATCTTACTTTCTTCACCAAATAGTTCACTAAGCTCGCGTATCTCCACTTGTCTCTCTACTATTTCTACATTTAATAATTCCTCTAACCTTCTTTTGCTGAAATATTTAACAGGTCTTTCTTTTATCTTAATCACTAAATCGGATTTATACAGTTCATTTAATTCTTTACTTACATTATTTCTTAATATATCTAATCTATCTGCTATCTCTATTGCAGAAAACCCTTTAATTTCTTTAAAGTCTTCTACAGTAAAGTCTTTAGTTTCATTCATTAAAAAATTATAGATTTTATCTATTCTTTTCATTGTTTCACTAATCACTTCCTTCTAATTGGATATACTAATAATAGCATTAATTCCAAAAAAATAAATCCTCAAAATATCGAGGATTTATTGAAATTTATTTTTCATTATATTCATTTACTATTTTCTGCACTAATTTTTTAATAACACTTGCTTGCGCAATCAAAGATAATACTAATAAAAATATCTTTATTCTTTCTTCATCTTTGTCTTCCAGATTTAAATTTTTTACTATATTTTCTAATTTTGAATCATGTAATACAGATGAGTTTTTTATATCATTAAAACTTTCACTTTGTATATCTGAAAATATTTTATAAGCAGACTCCCAGTCAATTATATCATCTGCTCTAAGATTTATTTCATTAAATGCTAGTTTAAATACCTTTTTTATTTCCTCTGTAGTAAGTACTGGTCTCATATAACTAAGTAATACTAATTGTGCTAAATGAACTTTAGTATATCCTCTTTTTTTACCATCTTCTGGCTTAGTTATAACTTCACTTTTTATATAGTTCTGAACTATATTATTTGTATATTTATCGTCAACAAATTTATCATTTAAGTAATCTATAACTTGTGATAAAAATAAATCATATTTAGGTAAATCATCATAAGATATCATACTATTTTTAGACATCTCTTCTGCCAACTTCGCAATGTATTCTTCATCAAATCTTTTTTCATCCATAAGAGTACCTCCACATTAAAATCCACTATATCTGTTATTATATAGTATACCAAAACTCTTTACAAGTTATCATCCATTTATTAATAATATTTTATTTTAATAAATCCTTATTTTAAGACACTTAGAGTTACAATCCACAGTTACAAACAAGTTATCAACATATATTGTGGATAACTTCAAAAATTATGTGAATATAAATTTATTACATCCACATAATTCACATTTACCCTGTGGATTATCTGTTTATTACTTGTGGAACACCTGTTGAATAGTTAGCTATTTATCAACATTTTTCTCTAATATGCTTTTGTCAATATAAATACTTCAACAAATAATTTTTTATAAAACATGAGTTTTTATATTTTTTTAATATTTTGATTATAATAATAAAAAAAATTTATATATATTGTAATGAATTATATAATAAATTGTTACATAAAATAACTATCTTAGTATTATTCGTCAAACTAACTAATTATTTATTTATATTTCTGTAACTTATACTTTTTATTGACATATAATATATAGAATCATTGTTAATATAATCCTTATTTTATATACACTTTCGACATATAATCTTTATTTATGGTAAGTTATTACTTTTTTATCACAGAAATTTAATTTTCTAAAAATATTATTATTCTTCATATATCCAACTATATTATATCCCTAAAACCCTTATAAATACTTATTTTATTCATTTCATCTATATAATATTATTACCATTTATTTGAAAACTATACTATTGACATTTCAATTATTTGGTATTATATTAATCTTAGATGTTATTTAAGTAAGAAATTTGTAAATATTGCAGTTATTTAGAGAAAATGTATTGACTTTAAATTACATCTTTGCTAATATTAATATACGAAATGTCGAATGTTGTAAAACGAGGAGGAAATTTATATGAAATCAACAGGTGTAGTAAGAAGAGTTGACGAGTTAGGAAGAATAGTTATTCCAATAGAGCTAAGAAGAACATTAGATATCGCTGAAAAGGATGCTCTAGAAATATATGTAGACGGTGAGCAAATCATATTAAAGAAATATGAGCCAGCTTGCATATTCTGCGGAGATGCAAGAGATGTTACTAACTACAAGGGAAAAAATATATGCAAGAACTGTATGGCTGAATTAAAAAAATAATTAACATTATTTTTAATCCATAAATAAATCAATATGTATATATGGTTAAAAAAGCACTTCAACCCCAAGAAGTGCTTTTTTTATTATAGATCAGTTGAATATTTATATACCTCTGACTTAGGCATACTTCTTTCTTTTGCAACTAATTTAATTGCTTCTTTTTTACTATATCCTCTATCTACATAAAGTATTATATGTTCTTCCACTGTAGTGTTTTCCCATTTAGCCTTTTGTTCTAAGTCTATTTCCTCTTGACTTTTCCCTTCAATTACAACTACAAACTCTCCTCTTGGGTTATTTGTATTAAAATGTTCTATAACCTCTGAAATTGATCCACGTACTATTTGTTCATGAAGTTTAGTTAACTCCCTACAAATAGCCACTTTTCTATCTCCTAATTCATCATGAAGAAAACTTAAGGTTTCTTTAATCCTGTGTGGAGCCTCATAAAATACCAGTGTTTCTTTATGGTTTTTTATTTCACTAATTAATACTCTTCTTTCTTTATTTTCTCTAGGTACAAAACCTCTAAAAGTAAACTTAGTTGTATCTAATCCTGAATTAACTAACGCTGTTATTATTGCAGTTGCCCCTGGTAATACTTCAAATTCAACTTCTTCTTCTATACATCTTTTAATAATCACACTTCCTGGATCAGATATCCCCGGAGAACCAGCATCACTAACTAAAGCTACAATTTCTCCACCTCTTACTCTATTTATTATCTCTTCCGATTTCGTTAATTCATTATGTTGATGATAACTTATCAGTTGTTTTTTGATACTAAAATGATTAAGAAGTTTTATTGTTTGTCTAGTATCTTCAGCCGCAATAACATTACACTCTTTCAAAACATCTAAAGCTCTTATAGTTATATCCTTTAAATTACCTATTGGAGTAGGTACTATATATAATTTACTCATTATCTTTCTCCCTTCCATATATACGCTCTATTTCCTCGCTATAGCCTCCACAATCATTATATACATATAAAGGCGCTTCCCACTTAAGAAAGGCCCCTCCATCCCTCTGCGCCTCAATTAACACTATATTGGGAGGTTTTTTTGTATTGGGATGAATCATTCTAATTCTTTTAGGTTCTATTTTATGCTTTCTCATCAAACATAAAATATCTGCCAATCTTTCTGGTCTATGTACCATATATAATTTGCCATTATCTTTTAATAAAATCCTAGCGCCTATTATTACATCCTCTAATGAGCATAAAATTTCATGTCTAGCTACAGCAAGTTTATCACTGCTATTTATTATTCCTGATGAATTAAGTTTGTATGGGGGATTTACTGTTATAACATCAGCTTTCTCTATTGTCTTCATAAGCTTTATATCCTTAATATCCCCTTTAATAAACTTTACTTTCTCCTGTGCATTATTTATTTCTACACTTCTTTTTGCCATTTCGACAAATTCTTCTTGTATTTCAATACCGAGAATACTCTCAGGAGATTTTTTCCCATATATTACAAAGGGTACTATTCCTGTTCCAGTACAAATATCAATTACTCTATGCTTTCTTTTTACTTCTGCAAAATTAGCTAATAGTACCGCATCTATCCCAAATCTAAAGGCTTTCTTTTTTTGAATAAGATGAATTCCATTAAGCTGTAGGTCATCAAGGGTCTCATCATCTTTAATAAAGCTATTTATATCCAAATTCATCACACTCCAAATATCTATTACTTATCCATTATAAAGATTAATTATAAAAACTTCAAAAAAAAATTAAGAGGATGTTTTAAACACCCTCTAAAATAAACTATATTCTATTTCACTCTTCTAGCTGTGTAGAAGGTCCAAATATTTGATACTTTAACTACATCTCCTGTTTGCGGAGCATGAATCATTTGACCTCCTCCTACATATATACCTACATGATGGGGACTAGTAAAGACTAAATCTCCAACCTGAAGGTTAGAATAACTCACTGGAGTCCCATTACCAACTTGAGCATAGGTATCTCTCCCTATAGATATACCGGCTTGTCTAAACACATATTGAGTAAATCCAGAACAATCAAATGAATTAGGTCCAGTTGTATTCCAACGATATGGCACTCCTAATTTACTATATGCTATAGAAAGAATTGCTGAATCCGATGCAGATCCTGCTCCATCACCTCTACTTAAGCTTGGTGCTGTTTTTTGCTGAACTAAACTTTTAGCTTTTTCTATTAAGTCAAATAATTCACTATCAGCTTGAGAACTCTTAACATTCTTTCTTAGAGATCTTAATGTTGTTATAGCATTATTTAAATCATCAACTGAACTACTTGAATTATTTACTATATTAGCAAAAGGCCTATATAGATTTCTTTCAACTGTAATTAAATCATCCGCTATCTTATCATATTCTGCTTTAGCTTGATCAACATAAACTTGTTGTTCTGCTTTTTTAACATTTAGTTCTTCTAATTTCACTTTATTATCTTTATTTAAATCTTCAAGTTCTTGAATCTTAGTTTTCAACGTCGCAATGTGTTCATCATATTCTTTTTTCTTTTCATTAAGCTCATCTATGATTTGCTTATCTAAGCTCATTATCTTACCAACTGCCTGAGCCTTAGAAACAAAGTCTCCTAAGCTATTAGCACTTAATAAAAGTCCTATGTAGCTTTCTTGTCCACCTGATTTGTATAGAGCTCTCATTCTAGCTCCAAAAACCTCTTCTTTTTCAGCTAATTCCTTTTGACTTTTTTCAATTGCTTTTTTAGTATCATCAATTTCTTTATTTGTATTTTCTATCTTAGTATTATTTTCATCCATAGCTATTGCTATTGGTTGAATTTGAGCATCTAATTCATCTACTTTATTCTTTAACTCCGAATACTTACTTTTTGCATCTGCCGCCTTTGCACCCTTTTCGTTAAGTTCCTGCTGTTGCTGTTCTGTTAAAGGTTCTGCCCATACTTGTACACCTGTTCCGAATACTAGCGAGGCTGCAAGTAAAGCTGATATTGCCTTCTTCTTCATAAACACCTTGGCATTACTAATCGAATAAGTAATACCTTCCCCCCTTCAATTAATTAGTAAACTGTTATAAGTATAACACTTTTCCTATTTACAACCAATCCCAATTCGTCCAATAATCAAAATTTTACAATTTATTAAAAACTGCCACAACCTATTTAACATTAAAGTTGTCAGATAAAATGTTTACAGTCCATTGTATTTATAAATACAAACATATCGTGAACAAAATATTATTAGTTGTTTTACCTATTATAATTCTATGCTCCATGTAAGTATATTATAATATTTAGTTAAATATCAAGCGTAAAGTGCTACAAGTCAAAAGACCTTGCTTCTTAATAAGTAAGCAAGATCCTTAGTCATTTATTTATATTTAGCACTTAGTCTTCCTTGGATTAATCCAGCTGATATCATAATTACAGCATAAGCTCCCACTATGTACAATGAATACTCTTTAAAAAAGTAATCCACAACTCCTAATAGTACACCTATTCCCCCTAAGCATAAATTAAAAAACGCATTAAATCTAACATAAGCTGTTTTATCATTAGCGATACTTGCACTCTCTATAATACCTCTTACTTTTTTACTTAATAAAATGCTTGTTCCTAATATTAAAAACCAAAGGCTCGCTAGTACCATGATCACAGTAGTTCCCCTCATAGCAATTTACCTCCCTTTATTTTATAAACTAAAGGTATTATATACACTGTATAAATAAAAGTAAATACAGTATTAGAATATTTTTCTTAAAATTATTGACATCTTTAAAGAAACTATTTATAATAATCTATGTGCTACGGGGTGTAGCGCAGATGGGAGCGCGCGTGGTTTGGGACCATGAGGTCGCAGGTTCAATCCCTGTCACCCCGACCAAAAAAAAGAATTGCTTAGGCAATTCTTTTTTTATATAACAATACTTCTTAATTTACTTATTACATCTAAAATATCTTCTATAGTTTGCTCATAACTCTTATTTTTTTCCTGTAATGACATGTTAGTTGCATTTAAAGCATCTTTAAGTTTTTTCTCCTGTGCCAAAAATCCTTCTACTGAATTAATGTATATTTTTAGTTCTTCAGTTCTGCTTTTAAGCTTTTCTATATCACTAATAATACTACTAACTTCCTTTTTTAGTCCTTCAACACTATCATCATCATTTACTAACTCATCGTTATAGTTATTCCCATCATTATTATCATCAAGTTTTATAGGTGCTATCCCCTCTTCTGAGTAGCTTGACTCTATTTCCTTAACTAACTCTAACACCTTCATTCCATAGTCATCTAAAGGTGACCAATTTCCCGATAAATCCTCTATATATTTCGCTTTACCTAATAAATAAGGAAAATGTCTAGGATCCCTACTTATTCTTTTAGGATAAATAACGCCTCCTGCATAAAGTCCTAAATGATCTAAATGAGCCTCAACACCACTTGTCCAATTGTTAAATGTTGCATATCCTCCATTTTCATCATTTATATCATTACTTATCCTTAATCCACATGGATTCTTGTACTCTTTCTTAAAAACCCGATTAAAAGTTCCTAAATTAGTTTCTATAGCACTTTGTGCATATGCTACTACTGGATTTACTCCAGACTCAATAGAGGTATTCCAGTAAATTTCTGCAAGTGCAATAAATTCCTCTGTAGCTCCCTTTTTTCTAGCCCATTGAAATGCTTGATACTTTGTTGCAGTAGGTATTGATATTATAGAGGTTTTGGAATTAATAACTATGTCTTCATCAATTCCCATAGAAATTTCTTCTCTTCCAATATGTCTAAGAAATCCATTAGCTATAGAAAGCGCTATTTTGTCTCTAAAATAGTCTTCTTTAAGCAACGCTTCTTCTTTTGAGTTGCTAATGAAACAAGTTTCTACCAAAATTGCTGGCATCTCAGTTTCTTTTAGAACTGTAAAATTAGCAAATTTTACACCTCGATTTTTTAAACTAACACCAGAGACTATCTTATCTAATACATTAGCTGCTAACCTCTCTCCTTCATCACCTTTAGTAAATGTATAAACTTCTGTTCCCTCAGCACTATCTACACCTGAACTATTAATATGAATACTTATAAAACATCTAGCTTTATTCTTATTAGCAATTTTAGCTCTCTCTTCTAAAGTCACATATCTGTCATCATTCCTAGTCAAAATTACAGATATCTGTTTCTTATCCAAATACTCTTTAATCTTGTTTGCAATGTATAAGGTTAAAGATTTTTCTACCAAAGAGCCTTCTCCTCTAGCCCCATAATCTGATCCTCCGTGACCCGGATCTATAACTAAATCTACCATATCCACCTTCCTAAATAAATTACTACATATAATATATATTTTGTAACTTACATAATTATTTCACTTCTTCCTTATCAGACATAATATTTTCATAATATTTTTCGCTTTTTGAAGCAGCTACACAAAGACTCCAAAACATAAGTATTAAAAATATATAAATTCCTATCAATATTTTCATAAGTTTTCTCTCCTAAAATCATAATAGTTATAAATAATGGTTAATCTAACAAATAGAAAAGTTTACTAAATTAGTATTTACACTTAGGAGGAATATTATGAAAAAAATTTACGAAGACTTATTTAAAGAATTAGTTAAATCCTATTATGATGGGAATTTTAATTCAACCTTAGAAAATATAATGAATTCTCCAAACTTTGATAAGGTTGAAGCTATGTCTGTAATCTCTTCATTATGCGGTGTTGATGTTAAAGCTGATGAAAATTTCATTTATAATTTAAAAAAAGCTATTACAAACTATAAAGTTAGAGAAAAAATAATTGAAAAAGTTTCCTCTTGTTCTAGAGATTGTACTTCTGAAGCTGGTGAGAGAACTAAGTGTCAAACCGCCTGTCCTTTTGATGCTATTTTAGATGATCCAATAAAAGGAACTACTTATATAGACACTGATCTTTGTACCGACTGTGGCATATGTGTGGAAGCTTGTGATAGTGGTAAATTTATAGATAGGATTGAATTTATCCCCATAATAGATTTACTAAAAAATAACAAAAAAGTAATAGCAGCTGTTGCTCCTGCAATATCTGGTCAATGGGGAGCTGATGTAACAATGGACCAATATAGAGCTGCTTTTATAAAAATGGGATTCTCAGACATGATAGAAGTTGCTTTTACAGCTGATATGTTAACCATAAAAGAAGCTGTAGAATTTAGTCATCACGTTAATAAAGATGGTGACATTATGATAACCTCTTGTTGCTGTCCTATGTGGGTTGGTATGTTAAAAAAAGTATATCATGATTTAGTTAAAGATGTTTCCCCTTCTGTGTCTCCTATGATTGCAGCAGGAAGAGTTTTAAAAGAGTTGAATCCAGATGTTAAGGTTGTATTCATAGGTCCTTGTATAGCTAAAAAAGCAGAGGCTAGAGATAAAGATATCTCAGATGCTATTGATTACGTGCTTACCTTTGAAGAATTAAAAGGAATATTTGAAGTTTTAGATATTAGACCAAATGAACTTCAAGGAATCCCTTCAATAGAATATGCTTCAAGAGGAGGAAGATTGTATGCAAGAACTGGTGGAGTTTCAATAGCTGTATCAGAAGCAGTTGAAGAACTTTTTCCTGAAAAACATATAAAACTAAAAACTGCTCAAGCTAACGGGGTAAAGGAATGTAAAGAAATATTAGAAAAAGCTAAGGCTGGAGAACTAGATGCCAACTTTATAGAAGGGATGGGTTGTGTTGGAGGATGTGTAGGTGGCCCTAAAGCCCTAATTCCTAAAGAACATGGTAAAACTTCAGTTGATGAATTTGCCTACAATTCAGCCGTTAAAGTAGCTACTCATAGCGATATTATGAAAGAAGTTTTAAGTAAGG
>Ga0206117_101460_pt1 | contig 11928 bp, 12 predicted proteins | sample 3A5Ametagenome_FD_177997 | JGI IMG/M metagenome (GOLD analysis project Ga0206117, IMG submission 177997) | Enriched microbial communities from leaf-cutter ant dump, University of Wisconsin, Madison, United States - 3A5A | ecosystem: Environmental > Terrestrial > Nest > Insects nest > Nest dump... | reverse complement strand
CTCGCACCGCATGGTCCGGCAGCCGGCCCTGGCGGCGGGCGGCGATGGCCGACATCGGCAGGGCGATCAGGATGGAGAGGAGGACGCTGGTCAGCACCAGCATCAGCGTCGGCTCGATGCGGGTGGCGATCAGCTTCAGCACGTCGATCTTGTAGAGGATCGACTTGCCCATCTCGCCGCGGCCGAGGTTCTCGATGAAGTAGAAATATTGCAGCCAGATCGGCTCGTCGAGGCCGTATTGCTCGCGGATGCGGGCGATCGCCGTCGGCGTCGCCCTTGTGCCGAGCAGCACGCGCGCCGGATCGCCGGGGATGAGGCGCACCAGCACGAAGGTGATGATGCTGATGCCGAACAGGACGGGCAGCAGCTGCAGCGGCCGATAGAGAACGAACTTATATCGATGCATCTGTCCGGTGTTCGCCTTTGTCTTGCGGTGCGCGATGGCGGCTCCCGGCCATCACGACGACCTGTGCCGGGCGAGGAAATCGGTGAGCGCCGCGTAATAGTCCTGCGGATTCTCGTAGAAGGGCATATGGCTCGAATTGCGGAAGACGCGCAACTCGGCATTCGGCAGCGCATTCTTCATCCGCATGGCGCAGGCCGGCGTCAACTCGTCGTGCTCGCCGACGGTGATCAGCACCGGCACGTCGAGGCCCGGCAGGTCGGGAATGCGGTTCCAGTCCTTCAGATTGCCGGTATAGAGGAACTCGTTCGGCCCCTGCATCGTCATGTAGGGCCCCATGTTCCAGTCGTCGAGCGACCGGCGCACCGGTGCCGGCCATTCCGGCAGGCGGCAGACGTGACGATAGTTGAGGATGGTGATCGCCGCCAGGTATTCCGGATGGTCGAGCGTGCCCTGAGCCTCGTGCTTCTGCATCATCGCCACCGTCTCCGGGCCGAGGGCCGCGCGCAGCCGCTCCAGCTCGAAGACGAGATGCGGCATGTCGGCGACGGTGTCTTCCAGGATCAGCGTCTTGAGATTCTCGCGATATTTCAGCGCATAGTCGATGGCCAGCCACCCGCCCCAGGAATGGCCGAGGAGATGGACCTTGCCGAGGCCGAGCCGGCGGCGCACCGTCTCCGTCTCCTCGACATAGCGGCCGATGGTCCAGAGATCCGCATTCTCCGGCCGGTCGGAGGCGCCGGTGCCGAGCTGGTCGAAGGCGACGACGCGGTAGCCCTGGTCGATCAGGCAGGAATGGGCGTCGCGCAGGTAATCGCAGGGAAGGCCCGGGCCGCCGTTCAGGCAGAACACCGTCTCCTCGCCCCTGCCGAAGAGATAGGCCACGAGCGTGAAGCCGTCGACCTCCACCTCGACCCGCTCGTCGGGAACGATCTCACGCCACATGCCGGGCCATCCTTCTGAATTTACTTGACCATTTTTTGAGCATGGCTAATTTTACCGCATCGCATCATGGGCGCCAGCTATAAGAAGTGATAGGGTACGCGGACCGCCGCCATGCCGGAGTGAGGGATGCTTGAGGAAATCGGTGCCATCGCGGAACGCTTCTTAGCGCGCAAGACGCTCGACGACCGGATCGACGAGGCCTTCCGCGCCATGCGCCTCATGGGCTTCGAGGCGCTGATCTACGACTACACGCCGATACCCTGCGACATCGGCGGACGGGTCGAGATCCCCTCGCTCCTGAAGCTGCGCAACGTCGCCGGCGACATGCACGACTACTGGTGCAACCGCGAATATTTCCGCATCGACCCCGTGCAGCGGCTCGCCATGCAGACCTCCGTCCCCTTCTTCTGGAACTACGATCCGGACGTGGAGACCCGCATCAGCCGCTTCCTGACCGACGAGACCAAGCCGGTCAGCGACTTCCTGCGCGAGCACGACATGCTGGCCGGCGTCACGGTGCCGGTGCACATGCCGCGCGGCGACTATGCGACGGTGACGGGCGTGCGCTACGGCGCGCGGCGCGAGTTCATGGGCGACGCGATGCGGGTGATCGCCGATTTCGGCCTGCTCGCGCAGGTCTTCCACGAGGCGGCCTACGAGCTCTTCGACGACACCGTGTTCCATGCCCGGGTGAAGCTCACCGAGCGCGAGCGCGAATGTCTCGCCTATTCCTCCTACGGCCTCTCGGCGAAGGAGATCTCCCGCATCATCGACCGGTCGGTGCCGACCGTCGTCATGCACCTGAACTCCGCCGCCCGCAAGCTCGGCGCGAAGAACCGCACCCAGGCCGTCGTGCGCGCCACCCAGTGCCGGCTGCTGGAAGGAACCCCCTATAAGTTATGATAGCTGCCGTGCCCGATCCGGCGCCGCTATGGTCTCCTCCCGCAGCGACAAGGAGATCAGGCGTGGGAGGCATTCCGTTGCACGAGAGCTATCTGCCGTTTCGCGGCCACCGCACCTGGTACCGCATCACCGGCTCCCTCTCCTCGGGCCGCCTGCCGCTCGTCGTCGCCCATGGCGGGCCGGGCTGCACGCATGACTATGTCGATTCGTTCAAGGAGATCGCCGCGCTCGACGGGCGGGCGGTGATCCATTACGACCAGCTCGGCAACGGCAACTCGACGCGCCTGCCGGAGAAGGGCGCGGACTTCTGGACGGTCGACCTGTTCCTCGACGAGCTCGACAACCTCCTGTCGCATCTCGGCATCAAGGAGCGCTACGCCTTCCTCGGCCAATCCTGGGGCGGCATGCTGGGCGCCGAGCACGCCGTGCGCCGGCCCGCCGGCCTCAAGGCGCTGGTGATCGCCAATTCGCCGGCCAGCATGAAGACCTGGGTGGCGGAGGCCAACCGGCTGCGCGCCGACCTTCCCGCCGATGTCCAGGCGACGCTGCTGAAGCACGAGGAGGCGGGCACGCTCACCCATCCCGACTACGTCGCCGCCTCGCGCGTCTTCTACGAGCGCCACGTCTGCCGCACCGTGCCCTGGCCGGCCGAGGTGGCGCGCACCTTCGCCATCATGGACGAGGACAACACCGTCTACCGCCACATGAACGGCCCGACCGAGTTCCACGTCATCGGCACGATGAAGGACTGGACCATCGAGGACCGCCTGCATGCGATCGCCGCCCCGACGCTCATCATCTCCGGCCGCCACGACGAGGCCACGCCGCTCGTCGTGCGCCCCTATGCGGAAAACGTCCCCGGCTGCCGCTGGGTGGTCTTCGAGGAATCGAGCCACATGCCGCATGTCGAGGAGAAGGACCTCTGCCTGAAGACGGTCTCGGACTTCCTGCGGGAATTCGACTGAGAGCGCGGCCGTCCTCCATTTTCGAAAACGATGCGGAACAATGGCCCCGCCGCGCGGTTGGGGAGCCACGGGCCTTTCGGCCTGCCGTTCAACACCGTCTTCCGGGAGGAAAAAGCCATGGCAAGGGAATGGGAAAATCGTGAGGGCAGCCGCCGCTACGAGGAACGGGGCGACGAGCGCCGGTTCGGCGCCGGCCGCGACTGGTCCGACCGTGCGGAGGACGAGGCGCGGTCCTGGTTCGGCGACGAGGACGCGGAACGCCGGCGCATGATGGACGAGCGCGAGGACCGGCGCCATTTCGGCGGCGGCGGCTACGACCGGCAGGACCGGCACTACGGCGGGACGATGCGCCCCTTCGCCGGGCGCGATCCCTACCGGGGATCCGAGCGCGCCTCGCCCGGCGAGCGCGACATGTACGGCTATCCGCGCCGCCAGTCGGACGACCGCTGGCGCTATCGCACCTCCGGCGGGCAGGGCTGGGACGAGGAGCGCGGCTTCCTCGACCGCGCCGGCGACGAGGTCGCCTCCTGGTTCGGCGACGAGAACGCCGCGCGGCGCCGCGAGATGGATGCCCGCTATCGCGGCCGCGGCCCGAAGAACTACACGCGCTCCGACGAGCGCATCGCCGAGGACATCAACGACCGCCTCTCGGACGACGGCTATGTCGACGCCTCCGGCATCGAGGTCTCCGTCAGCGGCGGCGAGATCACGCTGAACGGCACCGTGACGGAGCGCTTCGCCAAGCGGCGCGCCGAGGACATCGCCGAGAGCATTTCCGGCGTCAGGCACGTCCAGAACAACCTGCGCGTCGCCACCCCCGCCGACACGGGCGCGGAAACGGCGCGGACGGGCAGCCGCTCCACCCCGGAGGCCGGATCGTCCGCCACCTTCCGCCACTGACCCGAGCGCCGGCCCTGCCGCCCGCGGGGCCGGCCTCCTGCCCGGAGGCTTCGATGCCCGACTACCAAGACGCCCGCCACCGGATGGTCGAACGCCACCTCGCCCGACGCGGCGTCGAGGACGGGCGCGTGCTCGACGCGATGCGGCAGGTGCCGCGCGAGGCCTTCGTCGAGCCGGGCTTCGAGGAATTCGCCTACGAGGATTCGCCGCTGCCGATCGCCGAGGGCCAGACCATCTCGCAACCCTATATCGTCGCCCGCATGGCCGAAGCCGCCGGGATCGAGCCGACCGACAACGTGCTGGAGGTCGGTGCCGGCTCGGGCTATGCGGCCGCCGTGCTCAGCCATCTCGCCAGCCGGGTGTCGGCGATCGAGCGGCATGCGGCGCTCGCCGACAAGGCCGCCGAACGGCTCGCCGCGCTCGGCCGACGCAATGTGGAGATACGCACGGGCGACGGCACGAAGGGATGGCCACAGAAGGCGCCGTTCGACGCCATCGTCGTCTCGGCCGGAGGGCCGGCCGCGCCGACGGCGCTCAAGGAGCAACTGGAGATCGGCGGCCGGCTCGTCATCCCGGTCGGCCCGCAGGCGCGCTCGCAGCGGCTTATCCGCATCACCCGGCTCGCCGCCAACCGCTACGAGGAGGAGGATCTCGGCGGCGTCCTGTTCGTGCCGCTGATCGGCGCGGAGGGATGGAGCGAGAACCGTCCGCAGCCCGCCGCCCACGCCCACAAGAGCCTGCCCGCGCTGATCGGGGAGGCGGGCGAGACCCTGCCCGACCCCGACGATCCCGCCTTCGCCGACGCCTTCGAGCGGTTCGCCGACCGCCGCGTCGTCCTTCTCGGCGAGGCGAGCCACGGCACGTCGGAGTTCTACCGCGCGCGGGCGGCGATCACCCGGCGGCTGATCGAGCGGCACGGCTTCACCATCGTCGCCGTCGAGGCGGACTGGCCCGATGCTGCCGCGGTCGACCGCTTCGTCCGCGGCCGGCCGGACACGGGCGGGGAGACGCCCTTCCGCCGCTTTCCGACCTGGATGTGGCGGAACGCCGACGTCGACGCCTTCGTCACGTGGCTGCGCGATCACAACGCGGGGATGGCGGAACCGGACAGGGCCGGCTTCCACGGGCTCGACATCTACAACATGCGCGGCGCGATCGCCGCCGTGCTGTCCCATCTCGACGCCGTCGACCCGCAGGCGGCGGCGGTCGCGCGCGAGCGCTACGGCTGCCTGACGCCGTGGCAGAACGAGCCCGGCACCTATGGCAGGGCGGTGCTGACGGCCGGCTACCGGAGCTGCGAGGCGGCGGTGATCGCCCAGTGCCGCGACCTGCTCCGGCGCGCCCTCGACCGGGGAGAGGCCGACGGCGACGCGCTTTTCGACGCCGCGCAGAACGCCCGCCTCGTCGCCGCCGCCGAGAAATACTACCGCGTGATGTATTATGGCGGCGCGCGCGCCTGGAACCTGCGCGACCGGCACATGTTCGGGACGCTCGAACACCTGCTGGAAAGGGCGGGGCCTACGGCGAAGGCGGTGGTCTGGGCCCACAATTCGCATATCGGCGACGCCCGGCACACCGACATGGGCAAGGTGCGCGACGAGATCAACATCGGCCAGCTCTGCCGCGAGCGGTTCGGCGCGGAGGCCGCGCTGATCGGCTTCGGCACGGACAGAGGGACCGTCGCGGCGGCGACGGACTGGGACGGCGAGATGGAGGTGAAACCCGTCCGGCCCTCCCACGAGGACAGCGTCGAACGCTGCTGCTATCTTTCCGGCGGCAAACGCTTCCTCCTGGATTTCGCCCGCCATCCGCTGCTGGCAGAAGCGCTGTCGGCGGAACGGCTGGAGCGCTTCATCGGCGTCATCTACCGGCCGGACAGCGAGCTTCTCAGCCACTATGCCAATGCAGCACTTTCGCGGCAGTTCGACGCCTATGTCTGGTTCGACGAGACCCGCGCCGTCGTTCCGCTCGCCACGCAGGCGCAGGAGGGCCGCGTTCCCGAGACCTTTCCGTCCGGATTGTGACGCCGGCCTCTACTTCTTGTCGTAGAGGCGCTCCACCGTCTCGTCCTGCATGCGTTTTTCCGCCGGGGGAAGGCGCCGCTGGCGCGCGACGGCAAAGGCGATCGCAAGCCCGAGAAGGACCGCCCCGCCGGCAACGACGAAGAGCCAAAGATAGTCGGCCATCGTCCGGTCTCCTTTCCTCTATCGTCGGCTTTCCCGGTCGCGGCCCCGCAGGATGTTGCGATCGTCGGGATCGACGAGATCCCGTGCCGGGGTTCTCAGATCGGCGGCATCCGCCCTGGCGTTCCTCAGGTTCTTGGAAGCCTCAAGGTCCTCTTCGGCCGGAAACCGGTCGCCGCCGCCCTTCGTCGTCTCCTGCCGGTTGATGATCCGCTGCTGCTGCTCGTGCGTTTTCCGTCCGGTCATGGCGCGCCCTCCTATCGGTTGGCGCGCTGCCGGTCGCGCGGATCGATGCCGCCCCAGCGGTTGGTGTCGTTGTCCGTGTCGCCCTCGAACGTGTTGTCGCCTTCCAGGCGCTCGGCGTCCTCGGGCGAGCGAAGCCCCGCGGACTGGCCGATGCCGGGATTCTCCTTCAGGTCCTTGTCGGTGGGCTTGCCTGTCTTCTCGTGTTTCGGCGATGTCATGGAAACCTCCATCGGTCGACATGCAACGCCAACCGCCGAACGCGCTTTAGGTTCCCGTCCGGCGGCTAGTCCTTGACCGCCCCGTCGGAAATCAGTTGCTCAATCGCCTCGCCGTCGAAGCCGGCTTCGCGGAGGATCTCCCTTCCGTGCTCGCCGTAGCGCGGGGACGGCAGGTCGGCATCGTCCCCGTCGTCGCAGGAGACCGGCGAGCGCAGCATGCGGACCCTGCCCTCGCTCGGATGATCCACATCGCAAAAGAAGCCCACGGCCTTCAGATGCTCGTCGGAGAAGATCGTCGTCAGGTCGTGCATCGGCATGACGGGGATGTCGTGACGATCGAGCAGATCCATCCATTCCCGCGTCGTGCGCTTCGCGAACTCGACCTCCAGCTCCTCGTAGAGCGCATCGATGTGCTTCAGCCGGGTCACGATGTTCGTCCGCCGCGGATCGTCCGAGAACTCCTTCTCGCGATCCAGCGCCCTGGCGAAGGCATTCCACTGCTTGTCGTTGTAGATCAGGGCGCAGACGTAGCCGTCGCTCGTCCGGTAGGGGCGGCGATACGGCGAGAGCTGGCGCGCATAGCCGCCGCCGTCGAGGGGCGGCGAGAAGGTCAGGCCGCCCATGTGATCGCCGAGCGTGAAGCTGACCATCGTCTCGAACATGGGAAAGTCGATGCGCGTGCCGAGATCGGTCACCTGCCGCCGGTGGAAGGCGGCCAGGATGCCGCCGACGGCATAGAGCCCGACGATGCGATCGGCGATGGCGGAGGGCACGTAGCGGGGCCTGTCGCTTCCCGACGAGGCCATCAGCGCCGAGAGCGTCGACGCCCCCTGGATCAGGTCGTCATAGGCGGCCTTGGCCGCATAGGGACCGTCCTGCCCGAACCCGAACAGGCCGGCATAGATGATCCTCGGATTCACCGCCCTGACGGCCTCATAGCCGAGCCCCAGCCGCTCCATCGCCTGCGGGCGGAGATTGTAGACGAGGATATCGGCCGTCTCGACGAGCTTCAGGAAGGCCGCGCGGCCGCCCTCGCTCTTGAGGTCGAGCCCGATGCTGCGCTTGTTGCGGTTCGCGTGCAGGAAGACCGGCCCCATTCCGTCATGGCGGCCGGGGCCAATCTGCCGGGTCACGTCGCCGCCCGGCGCCTCCACCTTGATGACGTCGGCACCGTAGTCTCCGAGTATCTGCGTCGCATACGGTCCCATCAGGACCGACGTCAGATCCAGGACCCGGACACCTTTCAGCAGATTGAACATTTTGCTCCCGATATCGAAAGGACGCTCCGGCATGCGTTCTGGTCGCAGGATGCTCAGCGCCCCTTCCAGACCGGCTTGCGCTTCTCGGCGAAGGCCCGCGGCCCTTCCTGCGCGTCCTCGCTGAGATAGACCGGCGCGAAGATGCGGTCCGCGCTCTTCAGGGCGGCCGACCGGCCCATCTCGCCGGCCATGTGGATCATCTCGCGGCAGGCGCGGGTCGTCAGCGGCGCATTGGCCGCGATCTTGCCGGCAAGGGCGAGCGCCTCGTCCAGCAGGCCGGCGAGCGGCACGACCTTGTTGACGTAACCCAGCTCGTAGAGCCGCTGCGCGGTGACGAACTCGCCGGTCAGCAGGATCTCCATGGTCACGCGCTGCGGAAGCATGTGGAGCAACGGCACGGCCCACGGCGTGCCGCGCCCGACCCTGGCCTCGGTGATCGCGAATCTCGCGTGGTCCGCCGCGACGCAGAGGTCGCACATCTGCGCCATGAGCCAGCCGCCGGCCATGGCGACGCCGTTGACCGCGGCGATCGTGCATTTGGAAACCTTGAGATCGTCGCCGATGACGGGCACGCCGCCGGGGCCGCGCGGCGGGATCTTCAGGCCCGTCTCCGCGGCCTCCTTGAGATCCATGCCCGCGCAGAAGGCCTGGTCGCCGGTGGCCGTCAGGATGGCGACCTGCAGGTCCGGATCGGCCTCGAAGCGCTCGAAACCCTCGCGGATCCCCAGCCGCACCGCGGCGCCGAGCGAATTGCGCCGCTCCGGCCGGTTGATGGTGATGATGGCGATGCTGCCACGCGTCTCGTAGAGTACTGCCTGTTCCATGCGAGCCTCAATAGGATTTCGGAAGGCCGAGAACGCGTTCGGCGATGTAGGACTTGATCATGTTGGGGCTGACCGGCGCGATCCAGGGGATCATGATCTCGCGCAGGTAGCGCTCGACATGGAACTCCTTGGCGTAGCCGAAGCCCCCATGCGTCATGACCGCGGTCTGGCAGGCCTTGAGACCCGCCTCGGCGGCGAGATATTTCGCGGAATTGGCCGCGGCGCCGCAGGGCATGCCGTTGTCGTACTGCCAGGCGGCATAGAGCATCATCAGCCGCGCCGCCTCCAGCTCCATCCAGTTCTCGGCGAGCGGATGCTGAATGCCCTGGTTCTTGCCGATCGGCCGGTCGAAGACGATGCGCTCCGAGGCATAGCCCGCCGCACGGCGCAGCGCGGCGAAACCGATGCCGATCGCATCGGCGGCGAGCAGGACGCGTTCCGGATTGAGCCCGTGAAGGAGATAGCGGAAGCCCTCGCCCTCCTCGCCGATACGGTCCTCGACGGGGATCTCCAGGCCTTCGATGAAGAGCTCGTTGGAATCCACGGCCTTGCGGCCCATCTTCTCGATCTCGCGGACGCTGACCTTGCTGCGGTCGAGGTCCGTGTAGAAGAGGCTCATGCCGAACGTGTGCTTCCTGACCTCCTCCAGCGGCGTGGTGCGCGCGAGAAGCAGGATCTTGTCGGCCACCTGCGCCGTCGAGATCCAGACCTTCTGCCCGTCCACCACGTAGCGGTCGCCCTTGAGGACCGCCCGCGTCTTGATCTGCGTGGTGTTGAGGCCCGTGTTCGGCTCGGTCACGCCGAAGCAGGCCTTGACCTCGCCCTTCGCCATCGGCCGGAGCATGCGCTGCTTCTGCTCCTCGCTGCCGAACACCGTGATCGGATTGAGACCGAAGACATTGGCCTGGATCGAGGAGGCCGCCGACATCGCCCCGCCCGATTCGGCGACGGCCTGGTTCATGATCGCGGCCTCGGTGACGCCGAGGCCGACCCCGCCGTATTCCTCGGGGATGCAGATCCCGAGCCAGCCGCCATCGGCCATCGCCCGGTAGAAGTCCTCGGGAAACCCGCCCTCGCGATCCTTCTTCAGCCAGTACTCGTCGGGAAAATTCTTGCAGATCGCGGCTACCGCGTCCCGGATAGCCTCCTGATCCGCCGTCAGCGCGAAATCCACATGCCTCTCCTAAAAGTTCGTGAGTAAGAAAATATCGTCCATATATATGCATTGTCAATGAGGGTCGACTGAAAAGACGTCGTTTTTCAAAGCAGGAAGGAGGTTTTTTCGCCTGAAGGCATAGGCCGTGCCGAAATGCGCGGACGCACGCGCGCCCTGCCGTCAGGGAGACGGCGCGGCGTCCGGCCGGAATGTCGGGAATACGATCAGCCGGGCCGCTCTTCCGCCTCGATCTCGGCCAGCAGCAGGTCGACCCTGCGCTTCACCGAGGTGCCGAGCTCGTGCATGCGCGGCTGCATGCGGAAACTCGGGCCGCCGATCGCGACGGACATCTTGCGCCCCATGATCGGCAGCACGAAGGCAAGTCCGCAGACATCGGGCGTGAACTCGGTGTTCGCCTGGAACCAGCCCCGGGACAGCGAGATCTCGATTTCCTCCAGCACGGCTTGCCGGCTCATGAGCGAATTGGGCTGGTAGGCGGTGAAGCTGACCTTGGCCAGAAGCGCGTCGCGCGTGGCCGCGGGCATCTGGCTCAGCACCGCCCTGCCCGCCGCCGTCGTGTGGATCGGGAGGAGCTTGCCCACGGCGGCGGAATAGCGGATAACGGATTTCGACTCCACGACATGGACGAGCGTGACGTTCAGCCCCGCCGGCGCCGCCAGGGAGACGGTCTCGCCGGTCTCCTCCGCCAGCGACGCGATGAGCTCGTAGACCCGCGCGGGAATGGGCGCGGCGCTCGTGATGGCGTCGGCGAGCAGTTGCAGCCTCGGCGAAGGATAATATCCGAATCGGCCGTCCGGCGTGTAGATATAGCCCCGCTGGAGCAGCGTATCGACGATATTGAACGTGCTCGACCTCGGCCAGCCCAGATCGTCGGAGATTTCGGACAGGGTCGCCGGTCGGAGCCGCTGGGAAAAATACTCGATCAGTTCCAGTACGTTTGCCGCTTGCCGAACGACCATGTGGTCAACCTCACGCCATGACGAAGCGAATTGCCCGCCCGAAATTCTCACTCAGGAATTTTTCTAACAGTTGATCCGGACGATGTCATCCGCCAATCCTTTTCCTACGGCCCCCGGCGGCGAAGGATCATGTCGGCCGCCTTCTCCGCGATCATCAGGGTCGGCACGTTGATGTTGCCGGACGGGATGGCCGGCATCACCGACGCGTCGACGACGCGCAGCCCCTGAAGGCCATGGACCTCGAGCTCGGGGGAAACGACCGCGGAGGGATCGTCCGGGCTTCCCATGCGCGAGGTCCCGCACAGGTGATAGGCCGTGCCGCCCTTGCGCCGCGCGAAGTCCAGCAGCTCGTCGTCGCCTTGCGTCGCCGCACCGGGAAACACCTCACCGTCGTTGAACGGCGCCAGCGGCGCCGACCCGAGCAGGCGCCGGATCAGCCGCAGCCCGCCGATCACCGCCCGCCGGTCGAAGTCCGAAGCGAGGTAGTTCGGCTGGATGCGGGGCATCGCCCCGGGGTCCGGCGCATCGATCCGGACATAGCCGCGGCTGGACGGCCTCTGCTGGTAGATGCCGCATGTCATGCCGGGAAACGCGTCCAGCGCGCCGAGATGGCCTTCGCGATAGCTCCCCGGCGTGAACGAGCATTGCAGGTCCGGCTCCGAAAGCGCCTCGTCGGACTTCCAGAGCACATGGACGAGCGACGGGCCGAGGTTGAGGATGCTCCTGCGGCCCAGCCCCCATTTGACGACCTCCCACCACAGGCGCGGCGGGCGGGCGATCTCGTTGATCGTGCGCGCATTGCGGACCCTGGCGACCATGCGGACGGCATAGTGATCCTGCAGGTTCTCGCCGACGCCGGGCAGGGCATGGATCACCGGCACGCCCGCAGCCGACAGCACCCCGGGATTGCCGACGCCGGATATCTGCATCAGCCGCGTGGTGTTGA
>Ga0206117_101456_pt1 | contig 11946 bp, 10 predicted proteins | sample 3A5Ametagenome_FD_177997 | JGI IMG/M metagenome (GOLD analysis project Ga0206117, IMG submission 177997) | Enriched microbial communities from leaf-cutter ant dump, University of Wisconsin, Madison, United States - 3A5A | ecosystem: Environmental > Terrestrial > Nest > Insects nest > Nest dump... | reverse complement strand
CGCTGGGCGTGGCGCTGCTGGTCGCGGGGCTCGGCGCGCGGCTGCATGGCCGGCTGGGGCCGCGGCTGCGCCGGATCGGGCCCTGGGCGGTCGCCCTGGCCGTGCTGTTCGGGGCCTGGGAAATCGCGACGGCGAAACTCGGCCTGCTGCCGCGGCCGTTCTTTGCCCCGCCCCAGGCGCTGCTGGAAGTCTACCTGGATGACTGGCAGCGGCTGGGGATCAGCGCTGCCCATTCGCTGGCCCTGCTGGGCAGCGGTTATCTGATCGGGGCGGTGCTGGGATTCCTGACCGGGATCGCCATCGGCTGGTCGCAGGCGATCGGCTATTGGGTACATCCGGTGCTGCGCCTGATCGGGCCGCTGCCGGCCACGGCCTGGCTGCCGATCGCGTTCTTCGCCTTTCCCACGTCGGGCTCGGCATCCGTATTCCTGATCGCGCTGGCGACCGGCTTTCCGGTCACCATCCTGACCTGGTCGGGCATCGCCTCGGTCAACCGCGCCTATTACGACATCGCCCGCACCCTGGGCGCCAGCCCCGCCTTCCTGGTGTTCAGGGTCGCCATTCCCGGGGCCATGCCGCATGTCTTCGTCGGGCTGTTCATGGGGCTGGGCACGTCGTTCTCGGTGCTGATCACGGCCGAGATGCTGGGGGTCAAGGCCGGTCTCGGCTGGTACCTGACCTGGGCGCAAGGGTGGGCCGCCTATGCCAACATGTACGGCGCGCTGCTGCTGATGGCCGCGATCTGCTCGGGCCTGATCACGCTGTTGTTCCGGCTGCGCGACCATCTGCTGGCCTGGCAGAAGGGGCTGGTCAAATGGTGACCGCGCTGCAGGTCGATCACGTCAGCCACCAGTTCGAACTGTCGGGCAAGCCCCTGCCGGTATTGGACGAGGTGGGTTTCCAGGTGGCGCCGGGCGAGTTCGTGGCGCTGCTGGGCCCGTCGGGCTGCGGCAAGTCCACCTTGCTGCGCCTGGCCGCAGGGCTGGACGCGCCCAGCGTCGGCGCGGTGCTGGCCGACGGGCGGCCGGTCGACCGGCCCGATCCGTCGCGCATCCTGGTCTTCCAGGATCCGACGCTGTACCCCTGGCGCACGGTCTATGACAACGTCGCGCTGGGGCTGGAGGCGCGCGGCACGCTCAGGCGTGAACGCCACCGGGTCGACGATGCGCTGCGCCTGGTCGGGCTGGAAGGTTTTGCCGCCGCCCTGCCGCACCAGCTGTCGGGCGGCATGGCCCAGCGTGCCGCCCTGGCCCGCGCCCTGGTCAACGAACCCAGCCTGCTGCTGCTGGACGAACCGCTGGGCAAGCTCGATTCACTGACGCGGCTGGCCATGCAGTCGGAACTTGTGGCGCTGTGGCAGCGGGCGGGTTTCACCGCGCTGCTGGTCACCCACGACATCGAGGAAGCCCTGTTCATGGCCAGCCGGGTTATCGTGTTCTCGGACCGGCCGGCACGGGTCAAGGCCGAGGTGATCAACGATCTGCCCTATCCGCGCCATCGTGGCGATCCGCTGCTGGCCGAACGGCGGCGCGAGATCCTGGGCCTCATGGGCCTCGATGCGACCTGGTAGGCTGCTGGCTGGGCTGGGGCTCGGGCTGGCGATCGTCGCCAGCCTGGCCGTGCCGCTGCCCGACGGGCGGTGGCCGGTATCCACGCCATCGGGCCATATCGACATCGCCTCGGTTGCGGCGGGCGCCCGGGTCTTCCGCGCGGAATTCCCGACCTGCGTACGGCCCGACGGCACGATCGAGCCGCCCGACGCCGTGCTGGCCGATGCCGCCTGGGACGGCGGGGCCGACGACCTGGCCCGCTGGCTGCGCGACGATTTCGGCGGGGCGGCGCTGCCCGGCCTGGCCGGCCGGCTCAGCCCCCGCGACCAGGCGGCGCTGATCGATTTCCTGCGTGTCCACCTGGCGGGGCGCGAGATGGCGGTGTGGGGGCGCTGGCTGCATCCGCTGCCGGCACCCGACGTCTCGGTCCGTTGTCGCGACGACCAGCCGCGTTCCCTGGCGGCCTGGCGGGGCCAGCAGGTGCGGCTGGTCGCCGGCGACGGCACCTTGACGCTCGGGCCCTGCACCGTCGTCTCGGACGGTGCCTGGGACCTTTATGCCCTGATCGCCGGATTGCCGCCGGACCTGCTGTCCGGCACCAGCTTCGTGATCGACGGGAACGGCATGCTGGCGGGGCGCGACCTGCCGGGGCCGGGCCTGTCGCTGGCGCGGTTCGCCACGGCGACGCCGGCCCGACCCCATGATCACCGCCCTTCTTCCATCACCAACCCTTGAGGAATAGACGATGCGTTCCGGATTGACTGTCGCAGCCACCCTGCTGGCCGCGGCCCTTGCCACGGCGTGGCCGAGCCTTGCCACGCCGCGCGATACGCTGGTCATCGGCCTGCAGCAGGAGCCGACCTCGCTCGACCCGACGACGGATGCCACCGCGTCGATCGATTCGGTGATGACCGCCAATGTCTTCGAGACGCTGACGACGTCCAGCGGCCGGGGCGAGGTCAAGCCGCTGCTGGCCAAGTCCTGGGAGGTGTCGCCCGACGGCACGGTCTATACCTTTCGCCTGCATGACGGCGTCCGGTTCACCGATGGCGAAGTCCTCGACGCCTCGGTCGTCAAGTTCGCGTTCGACCGTGCGATGGCGCCCGACAGCGTCAATCCGTCGAAGGGTATCTTTGCCCCGATCGTCGCGGTCGAGACGCCCGATCCGCTGGCCGTGGTCATCAGGCTGAAGCAGCCCGACGCCTATTTCCTCAACAACCTGGCCGCCGGCGATGCCGCGATCGTCCACCCCAAGACCGCCGCGACCAACAAGTCGAACCCGGTGGGGTCGGGTGTCTACAAGCTGAAGCAGTGGTCCAAGGGCGACCGCGTCGTGCTGGAACGCAACCCCGATCACCGCGATGCGGCCAAGGCCGCCTTGCGCGAAGTCACCTTCCGCATCATGCCCGACCCGACGGCTGCGACCGCCGCGATCATGGCCGGCGACATCGATTCCTTCCCCGCCATTCCGGCGCCCGAGACCATCGATCAGTTCCGCAAGGACAAGCGCTTCAAGGTCGTGGTCGGCACCACCGAGGGCGAGGTCATCCTGGCGCTCAACAATGCCAAGAAGCCGTTCGACGACATCCGCGTCCGCCGCGCCATCAGCCATGCCCTGAATCGCCAGGACATCAACGACGGCGCGCAGTTCGGCCTGGCGACGCCGATCGGCAGCCATTTCCCGCCGCACAACCCCGCCTATGTCGACCTGACCGGGCGCTATCCCCACGATATCGCCAAGGCCCGGGAATTGCTGCGCGAAGCCGGCCTGCCCAACGGGTTCGAGGCGACGCTGCAGCTGCCGCCCTTCGCCTATGCCCGCCGGTCGGGCGAGATCATCGCCCAGCAGCTGGGCGAGGCCGGGATCAAGGTGCGCGTCCAGAACGTCGAATTCCCGTTCTGGCTGGCCGAGGTCTACAAGAAGAAGGCCTACGACATGACGATCATCGCGCATATCGAGCCGCGCGACATCGGCAACTATGCCCGCGACGCGTCGTACTACTACGGCTATGACGGCACCCGCTTCGCCGAGAAGTTCAACGACTTCCGCCGCACCGTCGACCCCGACGAGCAGAAGCGCAAGCTGGGCGACCTGCAGCGGTTCATCGCCGACGAAGCCGTACACGGCTTCCTGTTCCAGTTGCCGGCGATCGGCGTCTACAAAGTCGACCTGGCGGGGTACTGGACCAACGCGCCCGAACTGATCACTCCGTTGGCCGAGATTCACTGGACGAAATAACCGACATTGCGGCGGCGCGGGCACGGTGGCAGTCTCGGGCGCGGGGGAGACGCGATGCGCGTCCGCGTCGCAGCTCCGATCCAGGACCAAAGTATGCCAGGACTGAAGTACAAGGACGGAGATTGACAATGAAGAAACTGGCCAGCGTCGCCGCGATGATGGTTCTCGCCCTCGGTCTCAGCGCCTGTGGTGGTGGCGGTGCCGATTCCAGCACCTCGGTCACGACGACCACGGTCGGCCAGCAGCTCACCGATCTCAAGAAGGCGCTGGATGCCGGCGCCATCAACGAGAGCGAATACGAGCGTCAGCGCCGCAAGATCCTGAACCAGTGACGATCGGGGGCGGCGGGTCGCCCGTCGCCCTTCGTTTCCGACGGGGGAGGGACCGCCGATGGCGGGCAAGGCCAAAAAGGCCGACAAGGCCAGCGATACTGCGGCACCGGGATCGAGCCGCGATTTCGGCCGGGCGGCACGCGCGGCCTGCCCGCGGACATCGCATGGCGAACTGGGCCTGCGCGACGGCAGGCGCGATCCGGTCGCGCTGATCGAGCAATCGAACCGGGACCGCCTGGAAAACCTGGTGCCGGTGCGCCACGGCCGGATGATGGAATCGCCCTTCGCGTTCTATCGCGGCACCGCGCTGATCCAGGCCAACGATCTGGCCAATACCCCTGATTCCGGCATCGTGGTCCAGGCCTGCGGCGATTGCCATCTGCTGAACTTCGGCGGGTTCGCCACGCCCGAACGCAACCTGATCTTCGACCTGAACGATTTCGACGAAACCCATCCCGGCCCGTGGGAGTGGGATATCAAGCGCTTGGCCGCCAGCCTGGTGCTGGCCGCCCGCTGGCGCGGCTTCGACCAGGTGGTGGCCCGACAGGCGGTCATCACGGCGATCACGGCCTATCGCGATGCGATGGCGGGGCATGCCGATGCCTCGGTCCTGGATACCTGGTATGCCCGCATCACCTGGGACGACCTGCGCCGCAACGCCAGGTCGAAAAGGACCGCGGCCAAGCTCGAGGCCTATATCGCCAAGGCACAGACCCGCACCTCGGAACATGTCTTCAACCGCATCACGACGGAAGAAGGCGGCCGGCCGCGCATCGTCGAAGAACCGCCGCTGCTGTACCATATGCCGCGAATCAAGGGCGTTGACGTGGACACCATGGTTGCGAAATTCCTGGGCGACTATGCCGCGACCCTGCGCGACGATCATCGGGCCCTGTTCGAACGCTTCGAGTATGTCGACGCCGCGATCAAGGTGGTCGGCGTCGGCTCGGTCGGTACGCGCTGCTTCGTCGCCCTGATGCTCGACCGCACCGGCAACCCCCTGTTCCTGCAGGTCAAGGAGGCACGCCCCTCGGTGCTGGCGGGTTACGTCCGGCAGAAGGGTGCCAGGCATCATGGCGAACGCATCGTGACGGGCCAGCGCCTGATGCAGGCTGCCAGCGACATCTTCCTGGGCTGGACCCGCGGGCCGGGCGGCCGCGACTTCTATATCCGCCAGTTGCGCGACATGAAGGTCGCGGTCGAGGTGACGCAGCTGGGGGTCGAGGGCCTGGACCTCTATGCCGGGCTATGCGGCCGCACCCTGGCGCGGGCGCATGCCAAGGCCGGGCCGGCAGCGGCGATCGCGGGGTACATCGGCGGCGGCGATGCCTTCATCGATGCGGTGGCCCGCTATGGCCTTGGTTATGCCGACCAGGTCGAGCGGGACTACGACGCCTTCCGCATCGCCGTGCGATCGGGCCGGCTGGCCTGTGACCCGATCCCTTCCGCCCTGGAACAGCAGCTGCACTGAACCTTATTTCAGCTTGTCCAGGAAAGCCTGGGCCGCCGCCGGGTTGCGTTCCTTCGCCCCGGCGATGAAATAGGCGAAACAGTCGCGTTTCTTCTTGGGCGCCTTCTTCGGATGGATCCGCTCCAGGTCGTCGGGTTCGCCGCCATCGGCCCAGGTCCGGAAACGCTCGACCCATTTGGCGATGCCCTTGGGCGTATAGCCCGTCGGCTGGTCGGGTTCGGTGCGGCGCAGCCGGGCATAGACGAAATCGGCAGTCACGTCCGGGATCATCGGATGGTCGGCGGAATCGACCAGGCAGATCGCCACCTTGTGCTTGCGGGCCAGGTCGATGAACTCAGGCACCAGGAAGGTTTCGTGGCGGGCTTCCAGTACATGGCGCAGCGGGCGGCCGTCGATGGCGTCGGGCAGGAAGCCCAGGAATGCCGCCATCTCGTCCGGATTGAACTGCTTGGTCGGCGCGAACTGCCACAGGATGGGTCCGAGCTTGTCTGCCAGTTCGGTGATCCCCGATTCCAGGAACCGCTGCACCGAACTCGCCGCCTCGTTCAGGTCCTTGCGGTGCGTCGCGATGCGCGGCGCCTTCATCGAAAAGACGAAATCGTCCGGCGCCTCGTCATGCCACTTCTTGAAGGTCGCGGGTTTCTGCGAGCCGTAGAACGTGCCGTTGATCTCGATCGCCGTCACATGGCGGCTGGCATAGTTCAACTCGCGCGCCTGGGCCAGGCCCTTGGGGTAGAAATTGTCCCGCCAGGGCGCGAACACCCAGCCGCCGATGCCCGACCTGATCCTGCCCATGCCCCGTCCCTCGATCATTGTGGTTGGCCACAAGTAGTTGGGCTGCGGGTGATGCTTGTCAATCGCCCCGGGAATGCCCAATGTCCGATCCATGAGCGGGGATCAGGGCAGGGCGACCGACGATATCGCGCAGGCAAGGAAAGCCCTGCGCCATCGGCGCATCATCGAGATCGTGGCCAGGCGCGGTTTCGCCTCGGTCGAGGAACTGGCGGCAAGCCTTGAGGTCACCACCCAGACGATCCGCCGCGACCTGGGCGAATTGTCGGGCGCGGGCCAGTTGCGCCGCTATCACGGCGGGGCCGGGCTGTCGGGCGAGATCGACAGCGCCAATTATCGCCGGCGCAAGGAAGAACAGGCCGAGGCCAAGCGGCGCATGGGCCGCTGCATCAGTGACATGATCCCCGACGGGGCCAGCTTGTTCCTCGATACCGGCACGACGCTCGAGGCGGTGGCCGAGGCATTGGCCGAACGGCGGCATCTGCGGGTGGTGACCTATTCGCTGCGCATCGCCAACTACCTGTCGGAACGCACCGACTTTGCGCTGTCGATGCCGGGCGGCCAGGTGCGCAATGCCGACGGCGCGGTGTTCGGCGACGGGGCGGCGGCCTTCCTGCGCCGGTTCCATCTCGATTTCGCCGTCATCGGGGCCAGCGGCATCGACGATCGGGGCATGATGAGCGACGACGATTTCGAGGAAGTCGCCCTGGTCCGTGCCGCCATCGCCCAGGCCCGCACCGTGATCCTGGCCGCCGACGCCACCAAGTTCGGCCGCAGCGCGGCGGTGAACCTGGGCCCCGTGGCCGACATCGCCACGCTGGTGACCGACGCGGCCCCGGGACCGGCCTTGCGGGCGATCCTGGACGCCGCCCACGTCCGGGTGCTGGTGCCTTAACCGGCCCCCCACAATGCCGCCTCGATATCGACGATCGACGGCAGGCACAGATCGGCCAGCGGGCGCAGGGTGTCGCGCGATCCGGTGCCGGTCAGCACCCCGATCGTCAGCCCGACGCCGGCCGCGCGCCCCATGGCCAGGTCGTGGGTATTGTCGCCGACCATGGCGACCTGGGCGGCCGTCAGGCCGGTGGCGCGGCAGAATGCCTCGACCATGCCGGGCTCCGGCTTGACGCCGTGGCCGCTGTCATACCCCGCGATGAAATCCAGCATGCCGTCGATGCCGAAATGCCGCGCGGTCGCGCCGATCGACGCGGCATTGTCGGACGAGGCGATGCCGAGCTTCAGCCCGCGCGCCTTGTAGCCGCGGAACAGGGCGGCCAGGTCCGTCACCGGCACCACCGATGTCGCCGAACTATGGAACAGCGCGTCCAGGTCGCGGGTCAGGCGGTCGGCGGCAAAGGGGCTGCCGCCCCTGGCCCAGGCCGCCGCGATCTCGGCCGTATTGGCGGCCGCCAGCAGGCTGTCGGCGGCGGCCAGATCGGTGGCCGGATCGACGCCGGCCTGCACCAGCAGCCGTTCGGCCAGGGCCAGGTCGCCGCCGGCCGCCAACAGGGCGGCACGCCGGTTGATCGGCGCCCAGCTCGCCGCGTAATCGAGCAGGGTGCCGTCCTTGTCGAACAACAGGCCACGGATATCGGTCATCAGCGTTGCGCCGCCTGCCAGTTGTCGGCCTGGTAGACCGGGGCGTTCGACCGCGCCAGCGGCGGTTTGCCCAGGATGATGTCGGATGCCTTTTCGCCGATCATGATGGTCGGCGCGTTCAGGTTGCCGGTGGTCACCGACGGCATGATCGAGGAATCGACAACCCGCAGGCCTTCCATGCCGATCACCCGGGTTTCCGGATCGACCACCGCCATCGGATCGTCGGGCCGGCCCATCTTGCACGAACAGGACGGATGATAGGCGCTTTCGACCTTGGCGCGGACGAAATCGTCGATCTGTTCGTCGGTCGTGACATCGGCGCCGGGCTGGATCTCGCGCCCGCGATAGGGATCGAAGGCGGGTTGCGCGAAGATTTCGCGGGTCAGCCGCACGCAGGCGCGCATTTCCACCATGTCGTCGGGATGGCCCAGGTAGTTGAAGAATACCTTGGGCTTGACCCGCGGGTCGGGCGCGGCCAGCCGCACCCAGCCGCGGCTTTTGGTGCGCATCGGCCCGACATGGGCCTGGAAACCATGCTCGGTCGCCATCGACGACCCGTCATAGGTCACCGCGATCGGCAGGAAATGATACTGGATGTCGGGGTAGCGGATGCCCGCCCGGCTGCGGATGAAACCGCAGGATTCGAAATGGTTGGTCGCGCCCAGGCCGTCTTTCCGCAACAGCCAGCGCGCGCCGATCAGCCCGCGCGAGATCAGCCCCATCGACGAATACAGCGTGATCGGCTGGGTGCAGGCGACCTGGAAATAGAATTCCAGGTGGTCCTGCAGGTTTTCGCCGACGCCGGGCAGGTCGTGGATGACCGGGATGTCCATCGCCTGCAATTCGGCCGCCGGGCCGATGCCCGACAGTTTCAGCAATTGCGGTGAATTGATCGGCCCGCCCGACAGGATGACTTCGCGCCGCGCCGTCACCCGGTGGACCTGGCCGTCGCGTTCGTAACGCACGCCGACCGCCCGCCGCCCCTCGGTCAGGATCTGGCCGACCAGGCAATGGGTGCGCACCGTCAGGTTCGGCCGCGACATCGCCGGTTTCAGATAGGCGTTCGCCGCACTCCACCGCCGGCCGTTCTTGACCGTCATGTCCATGCGGCCGAACCCGTCCTGCTGGCCGCCGTTGACGTCCGATGTCGCGGGATAACCCGCCTGCTTTGCCGCCTCGATAAAGACGTTGTACAGCGGGTTTTCCAGCCGGCCGTAGGTGGTGCCCAGCGGCCCTTGCGCGCCGCGATACTGGTCGCCGCCCTCCTGCCGGCTTTCGGCCCGGCGGAAATAGGGCAGCACGTCCTGATAGGACCAGCCGGCGGCCCCTTCGTCCTGCCAGCGGTCGAAGTCATGCGGGTTACCGCGGATATAGACCAGCCCGTTGATCGACGACGACCCGCCCAGCACCTTGCCGCGCGGGCAATGCATGCGCCGGCCGTTCAGCCCGGGCTCGGGCTCGGTCTCGTAGAACCAGTTGTATTTCGGCATGTTCATCGGGATCGACAGCGCCGACGGCATCTGGATGAAGATCGATTTGTCCGACCCGCCATATTCCAGCACCAGGACGGAATTTTTTCCGTCGGCCGACAGCCGGTCGGCCAGCACGCAGCCGGCCGAACCGGCACCGACGATGATGTAGTCGAAACTTTCCATGGGCTGCCCTCAGAGGGTGGTAGCGCCGATCGTCATCCCGGCGCAGGCCGGGATCCAGGGAGGCATGGTGCCGTTTGCGGCGCCCTTGCCCTGGGCCCCGGCTTTCGCCGGGGCGACGGCGGATGGTTCGGCTCGGGCCTCAATACGGCGCATCGATCGGCTGCAGCGCGACATAGACCGACTTGATCTGGGTGTAGTGTTCCAGCGCCGCCTTGGAATTCTCGCGGCCCAGCCCCGATTGCTTGACGCCGCCGAAGGGCAGTTCGATCGGGGTGATGTTGTAATGGTTGATCCAGCAGGTGCCGGCCTGCAGGGCCGCCACCACCCGATGGCCGCGCGTCAGGTCGCGGGTGAAGACGCCGGCGGCCAGGCCGAATTCGGTATCGTTGGCGCGGGTCACCACCTCGTCCTCGTCGTCGAAGGCCAGGATGGTCATGACCGGGCCGAAGATTTCCTCGCGCACGATCGTCATGTCGTCGCGGCACTCGTCGAACACCGCCGGCCGCACGAAGAAGCCGCGATCCAGCCCGCCGTCCGTCACCCGCTCGCCCCCGGTCAGCAGCCGCGCGCCAGATTCCTTGCCCGCGGCGATGTAACCCAGCACCTTGTTCATGTGGTTTTCCGAGATCAGCGCGCCGACCTGGGTGGCCGGGTCCGCCGGATCGCCGACCGTCATGCGGTTCACCCGGGCGATCAGCTTGTCGACGAAGGCCTGCTTGATCGAGCGGTGGACGAAGACCCGCGTGCCGTTCGAGCAGACCTCGCCCGCCGAATAGAAATTGGCCAGCAGGGCGCCCGAGACGGCGTTGTCGATATCGGCATCCTCGAACACGATCAGCGGCGACTTGCCGCCCAGCTCCAGCGTCACCTGCTTCAGGCTGGCGGCGGCATCGGCCATCACCTTGCGGCCCGTACCGACCTCGCCGGTCAGCGATACCTTGGCGATGGCGGGGTGGCGGGTCAGCAGCCGGCCGGTATCGGCGAAACCCTGGACCACGTTGAACACGCCGTCGGGCAGGCCGGCCTCGGTGAAGATTTCGGCCAGCCTGACCGCGGTCAGCGGCGTCAGCTCGGCCGGCTTGAAGATCATCGCATTGCCGCAGGCCAGCGCCGGGGCCGATTTCCAGCAGGCGATCTGCAGGGGATAATTCCAGGCGCCGATGCCGGCGACGATGCCCAGTGGCTCGCGCCGCGTATACCCGAAACCGGCGGCACCCAGATCGACATGCTCGCCGGTCAGCCCGGCGGCAAGGCCGGCGAAATATTCCAGGCAATCGGCGCCCGAGATGACGTCGACCACGGACGTTTCCTGGATCGGCTTGCCGGTGTCACGCGTCTCCAGCGCGGCCAGTTCGTCGTTGCGGGCGCGCAACAGGTCGGCGGCGCGTTTCAGCACCCTGCCGCGTTCGGTGCCGGTCATCGCCCCCCAGCGCTTCTGCCCGGCACGCGCCGCCGCGACCGCCTGGTCGACCTCGGCCTGGCCGGCGATCTCGATCTCGGCCAGCACCTCGCGCGTGGCCGGGTTGATGGTGGTGAAGGTTTCCGCCTTCTGCGCGGCGACGCTGCGGCCACCGATATGATTGCGGATCAGGGGGATCTGGGACATCTGGTGACCTGGGCTGGAGGGCAGGGGGGCGGCATGGGCCGCAATCAGGCTGTCGGCATAGGCGGCGACGATGCCGCGGGCGGTGGCGCTGTCGATGCCGTCGGGGGCGGACAAGGTCGCCTTCAGCCACAGCCCGTCGATCAGGGCGGCGATCGACAGGGCGGCGGGCGCCGCCTGGCCGGGCCGCATCAGGCGGCGCAGCGCATGGCGCAGGTTCGACAACAGGCGCCGTTCATAGACGTTCTGGATCCGCTTCAGCCGGCGGGAATGCGGCACCTCGCCCCAGAAGGCCAGCCACACCGAACAGGTGCGGCGGTCGAATTCTTCCGGGGCCAGCACCGAATCGATCACCGCCTGGATGCGCGCCCGCGGGCCATCGGCCGCCGCCAGCCGCCGGGTCGAGGCCCGGGTCAGGCGGGCCGACATGCTGCGCAGCGTCGCTTCCAGCAAACCTTCCTTGTCGTCGAAATAATGCGCGACCAGGCCGGGCGACACGCCGGCCCGGCGCGCGATATGGGCCAGCGACGTGGCGGCAAAGCCAAGGTCGGCCATGGTATCGATCGTGGCCTCGATCAGTTGCCGGCGCCGGTCGTCGTCCGCCCCGGCGCGGCGCAGGCTTGCGCGTTCCATCAGCCAGCTTTCCCCAAAGGAACGCCCAGTCTAGCAGCCGTTGAATGATCGTTCAATGACGCGGCCTGGCCA
>Ga0206117_101455_pt1 | contig 11957 bp, 8 predicted proteins | sample 3A5Ametagenome_FD_177997 | JGI IMG/M metagenome (GOLD analysis project Ga0206117, IMG submission 177997) | Enriched microbial communities from leaf-cutter ant dump, University of Wisconsin, Madison, United States - 3A5A | ecosystem: Environmental > Terrestrial > Nest > Insects nest > Nest dump... | reverse complement strand
AGCGTCGGTGTAAAACTCTCGTCCCTGACCAGCCTCATGCCGACAAGAGCGTCAAGGCGCAGCAGGTCGGAAATCCAGACCGGCTGGAAGATGGGCGAGCCGCCGAGATCGTGCAGGGCATCGACGGCGTGACCTTTGCCACGGCTTCGGGTGATAATGACGGTCGAACCGCTCTTCGGGTGGATCAGCCTCATGGCCGGGAGCATGTCGCCGCCGATCCGCGCATTCTCCGCCAGCAGGGCCATCGTGTCGGCGGGGAAGGTTTCAGCCAATCGGCCCGTCTCGTCCATCTCATGCACGGTCAGCGCTTTTCCGTCTTCCAGCGCAAACAGCATGACCGCACGCCATGAGAGGCTTGAGAGAAAGGTCTGGTCCCGCAAATGCCCGTCAAGCTCGTATCGGACCCGGAAGGGGCGTTTCGCCTTCAGGCGATGAAGAGACACACCGCCGATATGCAGGTCGGCAAGGAACAGGAGAGCGAGGCCCATGGCGTCGGGGGAAATATTGCTCTCGCTGCCTTGCTGCATCGGGCCTCTGCTGGTTGCAGCGGAAGCAAAGCGCCAGCCCCTTCAAAGGGCGAGCCGAGAGTGCGAGGGAGGGCAATCTTGTCTGAGGGCTTCAAGGAGCGCGCCCAAGGGCGAGGCAGTTCCACGTTAGCACCCCGCCCCGGATGCGCGTCCACGACGCTCCATGAGGGCGGGGCGATGCTGCTACCGGGCCAGCAGCCGTTCCACGAAGAGCGGAACGGTTTCCTCCGCCGGCCCCTCGATGCTGTCGGAAAACAGATCGGTGCCGGGGCTCGTCGGTTCGAGGTTGAGTTCGACCGCCATCGCCCCGCGCCTGCGTGCCTCGACAGCAAAACCGGCGGCGGGATAGACCGTGCCGGACGTGCCGATGGAGACGAACAGATCGGCACCGGCAAGAGCATCCTCGATCTCGTCCAGGTGATAGGGCATTTCCCCGAACCACACGATATCCGGCCGAACCCGGCCGACCTCCCCGCAAACCGGACAGGCCGAGGATACGTCCATGTCGGCGGTCCAGTTCGTTCGCTCACCGCAGGCCCGGCAGAGGGCGGAATTGAGCTGGCCGTGCATATGCAGAAGCCTTTGCGATCCCGCCGCCTCATGCAGCCCGTCGACATTCTGCGTGACGAGCAGGAAATCGCCCCGCCATTCCCGTTCCAGCCAGGCCAGGGCGACGTGCGCGGCGTTCGGCTGGACGGAAAGAGCCTGACGGCGACGCATGTTGTAGAAGGCATGCACCTTGCCGGGATTGCGGGAAAAGCCCTGAGGTGTGGCCACCTCGCGATAGTCGTATTGCGCCCAAATCCCGCCCTTGTCGCGGAACGTGTCCAGTCCCGACGCCGCCGATATGCCGGCCCCGGTCAGGATGACGATGGAATCGATGCTGGAATAGCTGTTCATGTACCCTGCTTTCATCTCCGGAGGTTAGGACAAACGGAAAGAGCGGGGAACAGGCCCCGCTCCGCAATCGATGATGACCGTCATTCAGCCGGCCTTGCGCCGCATCGCCTTGCGCGCTTCCAGCGCCGCGAGAAGCTGCTGGTCGAGTTCACCGGCATGGGCGGCATCGCGAAGCGTATCGAGAATAGCGGGCAGAGCCGAAAAATCGCCGACCTCGACGGCGTTCCTGTCCTTGGCGAATTCGATGGTCCTGCCGGCATAGCGCAGCGCGAAGAACGTCTTGCCGGCCTTGTCGGTGAACCAGCCGGGACGCAACCGCTTGCGCGCCTCGACACGAACGCGGTTGCCCGCCTCGTCCTTGCGCGTGACGACATGGACGGCGACATGTTCCGAGCCGGCGATCTTCGCCTCGGCCATGGCCTTCTGCTCGCAAAGGGCTGCGATTACGGTTTCCCGCGCCCGCTCAATCGGATCGGCGGGGAGACGGGCGGGCTCGGCATTGGCGAGCTTGAGGGCCTTCAGGTGCGACATGCTGTATTCCTTTCCGAAAGCGTTGACGTGCCTTCGGGATACAGCCGCCCGCCAAAAGGGCGAGCGAAGAATGAAGAGGTGGCTTGAGCCTCGCCTGCCGACCCCTTGGCCGTCAGCGGAACAACTGCATGATGTTCTCGGCATTCGCGTTGGCGATGGAAAGCGACTGGATTGCCAGTTGCTCTTGCGTTTGCAGCGCCTTGAGCCGGGTCGATGCCGCGTTCATATCCGCATCGACAAGGCGGCCGACGCCTTTGTTGATGGTGTCCATCAAGGCTTCCGCGAAACCCTGTTGCAAATCGATACGTGCCTTCAGTGCCCCGAGTGATGATGCGGCAGAGGTCAAAGTTTGTAGCTGCTGTTCCACCCATGTCAGGAAGGCAGGTAGAATGTGAACTTCATCGATCCCGGCATTTGCTGCGATGGTCGCTGTTTGCGTGAGATTGAGCGTGACCAGGGAGAAATCAAACTCCACCAATCTCGGTTCCACCTCTTCAATCGAGACTTCTATCGCATAGTAGATCGTGCCGTCTCCGACGCTCAGGAATTCGTTCTTCGTATCGCCCGCCGGAGCAGTCGTTGACACCTCCACCCAGTCATCGGCACCTGTGGCGTCAGCGTAGATTTTCGATCCGTTGCTGTATGTGGAGCCAACTTTTGTGAAACCAAGGGCCTCCAGTGTTTTCTGGCTTTTTGTGGGAACGGTCAAATTGCCTGCCGTGGGAGGGTTTGGATAGCTGTAAAAGTTCATATTAGCGTCGAAGATTTTATGGCTTCCGGTTTCATCAAGGTATGGCTGCACATTGAGGCCGGTGCTGATCAGGTAGGCAATATTTCCTGGATGTATGGGCTCGATGCGTATCCAAAGAGGCTCGCCGCTACCATTCGTCTGAACCGTCCCGGTTGCGTCCCTTAGCGGCGCATATCTCTGCCCCGACAGCGAATAACTTTCCGGATAGGGGCCAGATGCCGATAAATGATACGCTCCTTCAGCAATCAGCTCGGCAGCCGTTGGGAGGGTGAGTGGATAGTTTGTTACGCTCAACGCCATCGTTGGCGGCGGCAAAGTCATTACAACCCCCGCAACTTTATCGAGAATACCGAAATGTTCTCCCGTTACAGAAGGCGACGTATCGAATAATGTAGTTTTGGCGGTAAGCTCATAATCAACCGTCTTGACGGCGACATTGCCGTCTCCGCTGCGAACGAACGATGCGACGACAGACTTTCGCTGCGTTGCATCTTCCGCTCCCAATGGAGCCTTCAGCCAGTTCTCCCCGCTGAACGATGCAGCATTCGCAATCTGCCGCAACTGGTCCTGATGCTCACTGACTTCGGCTTGGAGCTTTTGCCTGTCCAATGCGGGATCGGTGGCCGCGACGACGATGGCTTTGATGCGCGATACCGTTTCGATGGCCGCTTCCATACCTGCATAGGCAACGTCGATCTTCGCCGCGCCAAGACCAAGCGCATCCGACACAGCGGAAAGCGCCTTGTTGTCCGAGCGCATCGTCGTGGAGATCGACCAGTAGGCGGCATTGTCGGCAGCGACCTGAACCCGCAAACCGGAGCTTACATGCCGTTGCGTTTCGGCCATGCTCGCACCGATCGTCCGCAATGTCTGGAGAGCGGCCATCGCCGAGGCGTTTGTCAGGATGCTGGTCATGAATTCTGCCTGCGCTTTGGGTTTCGCCCCGCAAGCCAGTCCACCGACCTGATAAATGCGTTTACACTTCCTTCACGTTAACCATTTGTTAACCATTTCACCGATAGTACTCACGGTTGAAAGCTGTGTGTTCTGCGTCGGTTTGCAACCAAGACATTTCGGGGAACCAACCCCCACCCTGCAAGCCACGGCCCCTCACTATTCCCGCCGTTTGCACCACATCCCGCTTGGCTCCTGCCCGCCGCCGTCTACGATGCCGGTATTTCGATGCAACGGAGCGGCACATGCACAGGATCGACAGGGACAGGCAGGAAACCGGCCCGCTTCGGGCTTTCTCCTATGTGAGGATGAGCACCCGCAAGCAGCTTCGCGGCGATAGCCTGCGCCGGCAGCTTGAGCGGTCCCGCGCCTTTGCCGACGAACATGGCCTGATCCTCGATGACAGCCTGCGGGACATCGGCGTCAGCGCGTGGAAGGGCAAGAATTTCAGGAGCGGCGCGCTCGGAAAGTTCCTCGCCATGGTCGAGAACGGCGAAATCCCGAAGGGCAGCTACCTGCTGATCGAAAGCCTCGACCGGCTCTCGCGCGAGGCGGTTCCCGATGCGCTCACCCTGTTCATGGCCCTCATCAATGCCGGCATCGTCATCGTGACGCTCGGGCTGGGGGACCGGCAAATCTACAGTCGGGACAGCCTCAAGGGCGACTGGACGAAGCTCATCATCGGACTGGCGGTGATGTCGCGTGGACACGAGGAAAGCCAGACCAAGAGCGAGCGCATCCGCGCCGCCAATCGCCGGAAGCGGCAGAAGGCGCGCGAGGGAACGGGACAGATCACCAGCCTGACGCCCACATGGATCGATGCCCGGCGCGGGAGCGGGAGCCACTACCGCTTCGTCCTCAACGATCACGCCGTCACCGTCCGGCAGATTTACGAGATGGCGGCGCGCGGTCTCGGCGCCACCGCCATTGCGCGCAAACTCAATGCCGAGGGCGTTCCCGCCTTCAAGAGCCGGGACGGCTGGTATCAGAGCATCATCAAGAGCCTGCTGTCCCGCCATGACGTGATCGGCACCTTCCAGCCGCATCGGATCGAGGACGGCAGGCGCGTTGCCGATGGCGATCCCATCGAGGATTATTTCCCGGCGGCCATCGACAAGGGCCTGTTCCTGCGCGTCCAGTCGATGCGCGCGCTGGTCGGCAGGCCGGGACGGCGGGGAAAGAGCTTTGCGAACCTGTTTTCCGGGGTCAGTCATTGCGCCCATTGCCTCGGGCCGATGACGATGAAGCTGAGCCGGGTCCGCGAGGGCGTGACGGGGCGATATCTCGTTTGCAGCAACTATGTCCGGGGTCATCGCTGCACCGAGGGCCGCCGGCATTTCCGCTACGAACCGTTCGAGGCGGCCGTGCTCGATCACGTCCGGGAACTGAGCTTCGCGGACACGTTGCAATCGGCAACGCAGGAGCGGGCCGTCAAGGGCGTGGACGAGGCGATTGCCGAATTAACCATCCGGTGCGAAGAACTTTTCCGCAAGGAACGGCGGTTGGCGCAGGCGGTGGAGGACAACGGAGAGACGCTGGAAACGATCCTCACCCTGCTTCGGGCGCGGCAGGCGGAACGGCAATCGGCAGAAGTCGAACTCGCCAGGCTACGCGAGGAACGCCACCGGCTTCTGGCGCGGCAGCACCGCCCATCCTCCATGAACGACCGTCTCAAGGTGCTGCGCGAGGCTTGGGAGGCGGCGGAGGATGACGACACCCGCTACGCACTCCGCTCGGAGGCTCACGCGGCCATTCGGGAAATCCTCGCGGAAATCACTTTCGACAGTGTCAGCGAGACCGCCCTGTTAGTGGTCGCCAACGGCGCGCGCAGCTACATCATCCGCAACGGCAGGATCGAACGCAGGTTCGATGCCTTCGCCGCCTGATGTCGGCTTCTTCGGGGAACGCAAATCATTCTCTTGCAGCTTGCGGGTTTCCCGGTTGAGGGCGGCAACCCTGTGGTCGGTCGCACGCTCTGCGGGGTCGAATTTGGCTTCGGTGTACCAATCCTCGTATCCGCGCCGGAGGCTGTCCTTGATCTGCTCCGTGCTGACCTGTGCGTAATGCTTGTCGATCATGGCAATCGAGGTGCGCGTGTTGCGGGCGATGTCATGGACCGGAACGCCTTCCTCGATGCGAGAGGAAATATAATAGTGTCGGAGGGAATAGGGGGTGCGCCGCACGCCACGGTGATCGCGCTCCAGATTGGCCGCCTTCAATGCTTCCGCGAAGCCGCGCTTGAACGAACTGATCCGCTTCCCCTCGTGATTGGCGAAAAGAGGTTCATCGTCATTGGGCTCGCGTCCAAGCTCCTGCTCGAACAGGTCCCACAACATGCCCAAAGCGTAGATCGCGCTCGGAAGAGGCACGCTGATGCCGTGCTTTCCCTTGCCTCGCACCTGCAAACGGGCGTCCTTCTGGTGGTCCGGCTTGTTGCGGGTTTCGCGGAAGAGTAGGATGTTGCCCCATGTGAGATTCTTGGCTTCTGTCGGTCGCAGACCCGTGTTCCCCATGAGAAGGATATAGGCATAGAGCCGGACGCGGTCGGCACGAATATGCTTGCTCGGCGGCGGTAGCTTCCATGTCCTGCCGTCCTTTGCCTCCACCTGCCTTCCGCCGGTGAAACTCTCATACATGCGTTTCTCGCAAACGCGGAGCAATGCGTTGTACTCCGGCCCTGTGAAGCTCGGACGGCGATTGTCCACGCGCTTGCGGGTTTTGGTCGAGGGCATGACGAGGGGCTGGCAATAGCCCCAGCGAGCCGCCTGCTCGAAAATACCACGCAGGATGACCATCTCGCCGTTCAGGGTACTGAGGGCGGCGACCTTGCGAGGCGCGGCGCGGCTATAGACGCGGCCGTTGCGCTCGCAGCGGATTTTCTCGATCTTCGAGCCGGGGCCGGATGTCCAGTAGGTCTTTCGCCATAGCAGATAGCGTTCCAGATCGGCCGAGGTGATGGTGTCGATGGGCTTGTCGCCGAAATAGGCCATCGGGAAACGGCGGATGATCGGCGGCCAATAGATCGGATGGTATTTGCTGCGCTCGTCGGCGGAAGCCTCGAACTCGACCTTCCTGATGAATTCCTCCGCCACCTTGGAGAAGGGCTGTTCCTCGATGGTGAGACCCTGCTTCAACCGATAGGTCTGTTCGTGCCAGATCTGGTTTGCGAGGCGAAGGGCTTCGGCTTCGTCAGGCGTTTGCAGGGATTTTTTGATCTGCCTACCGTCCATGCTGTATCGCATGGACCAGTTTTTCGTGCCTGGGCGCTGGAAAAGGACGAATGGCTGCTTGGTACGCTGTAACATGAACCCGGTTTCCAATGGTGTTACTACGATAGCGCGGCTGCGCTAAGTCTGTGCTAACGGGCGTCCTGCACAAATCTCACCGGCATTGAAAAGCTTGAGTTTTTTCGAACGCAAAAATGCGACTGGGCTAGGACTGCGCTAGCTTATTTCTGGAATATCAGAGATCAAGAGAAGACTGATAAATCAATAAAATCAAGTAGTTCGGTGGCGCACCCGACAGGATTCGAACCTGTGACCTTTGGAATCGGAATCCAACACTCTATCCAGCTGAGCTACGGGTGCATCCGTATGACCCGGCGGGCCGGGCTTGCGGGTTCATAGCGCAGCTTGGCGGCGGGTTCAATGGTGGCTTGGCGTTTATTTCGGGCGCCTGCGGCATGCCCCGGACCGAAACCGGGGCATGCCGTCTTTCGGGTCAGGCGAAGTCGACCGGGCGGTCGCCGTTCTCGTCCTGGATGCGCGTCGGCAGGCCGATGCGGTTTAGGATAGCGATGAAGGGCTTCGGCGGCAGTTCCTCGACGTTGGCCATCCGCTTCACGTCCCATTCGCCGGTGGCGATCAGCATCGCCGCGGCGACCGGGGGAACGCCGGCGGTGTAGGAGATGCCCTGGCTGCCCACTTCCTCGTAGGCTTCCTTGTGGTCGGCCACGTTGTAGATGAAGACGGTCTTCTCCTTGCCGTCCTTCAGGCCCTTCACGTAGTCGCCGATGCAGGTCTTGCCTTCGTAGTTCGGGGCGAGCGAGGCCGGGTCGGGCAGGCAGGCCTTGACCACCTTCAGCGGCACAACCTCCTGGCCTTCGGCGAGCTTCACCGGCTGCTCGGAGAGGAGCCCGATCGACTTCAGCACGGTGAAGACGTTGATGTAGTGGTCGCCGAAGCCCATCCAGAAGCGCACGTCGGCGCCGTCCATGTTCCTGGCGAGCGAATGCACCTCGTCATGGCCGCAGAGATAGGCCTTGCGCTTGCCGACGACCGGCAGGTCGTATTCCTTGCCGATCTCGAACATCTTGTTCGTCTGCCACTCACCGTTCTGCCAGGAATAGACGACGCCGGTGAATTCGCGGAAGTTGATCTCCGGGTCGAAATTCGTGGCGAAGTACTTGCCGTGGCTGCCGGCGTTGATGTCGACGATGTCGACATCCGTCACCTTGTCGAGATATTCGTCCTTGGCGAGCTTGGCATAGGCGTTGACGACGCCCGGGTCGAAGCCGGCGCCGAGAATGGCGGTGATGCCCTTCTCCGCGCATTCGGCGGCGCGCTTCCACTCGTAGTTCCCGTACCACGGCGGGGTCTCGCAGATCTTGCCCGGCTCCTCGTGGATCGCCGTGTCGATATAGGCGACGCCCGTGTCCATGCAGGCGCGCAGCACCGACATGTTGAGGAAGGCCGTGCCGACATTGATGACGATCTGGGCTCCGGTCTTGCCGATCAGCGCCTTCGTCGCCTCGATGTCGAGCGCGTCCAGCGCGTGGCCTTCGAGAACGCCCGGCTGCTTCATCGCCTTCTTCTCATGAACGGACGCGATGATCTTGTCGCACTTCGCCTTGGTGCGCGAGGCGATGTGGATGTCGCCGAGCACATCGTTGTTCTGGGCGCACTTGTGCGCCACGACCTGCGCGACGCCGCCGGCGCCGATGATGAGCACGTTCTTCTTCATTTCGGGGGGAAACTCCTTCTGCCCTTTAAATCCAAGCCTCAGGAGAGGCTCTGTTCGTAGTCCGCGTAGGAAAACTCGCGGACGGTCCTGATCGTGCCGTCCAATTCACGGATAGCGATGGCCGGCATCTTCACGCCGTTGAACCAGTTCTTCTTGACCATGGTGTAGCCGGCCGCGTCCTGGATCGAGATGCGGTCGCCGACCTTCAGCTCATGCTCGAAATCGAACTCGCCGAAGATGTCGCCGGCAAGACAGGATTTCCCGCAGACCATGGTGCGGTGCGGGCCGGCGTTCGGCGCGACCTTGGCGCTCTCGCGGTAGATCAGCAGGTCCAGCATGTGCGCCTCGATGGAACTGTCGACCACGGCGAGGTTCTTGCCGTTGAAGAGCGTGTCGAGCACGGTCACCTCCAGCGTCGTCGACCTGGTGATCGAGGCCTCGCCCGGCTCCAGGTAGACCTGGACGCCGTAATCGCCGGCAAAGCGCTTCAGCCGCTCGGCGAAGCGCTCGACGGGATAGTCGTCGCCGGTGAAATGGATGCCGCCGCCGAGGCTCACCCATTCGGCCTTCTTCAGGAGGGCCGCGAAGCGCTCCTCGATGGTGCCGAGCATGCGGTCGAACAGGTCGAAATCGCTGTTCTCGCAATTGTTGTGGATCATGAAGCCGGAGATCCGGTCCATGACCGCCTCGAGCTTCGTCACGTCCCATTCGCCGAGACGGGAGAAGGGGCGTGCCGGGTCGGCGAGGTCGAAGCTGGAGGAGCTGACCTGCGGATTGAGGCGCAGGCCGCGCACGATGCCTTCGGCCCTGTCGGCGAAGCGGTCGAGCTGGCCGATGGAGTTGAAGATGATCTTGTCGGCGTGGGAGACGACCTCGTCGATCTCGTAATCGGCATAGGCGACGGAATAGGCGTGCGTCTCCTTGCCGAAGCGCTCGTGGCCGAGGCGCACCTCGTTGAGCGAGGAGGAGGTGGTGCCGTCCATGTAGTCGCGCATCAGGTCGAAGACGGACCAGGTGGCGAAGCACTTGAGCGCCAGCAGCGCCCTGGCGCCGGAGGCCTCGCGCACGCGGGCGATCCTCTCCATGTTGCGAAGGAGCTTCGCCTTGTCGATGAGGTAATAGGGTGTGGTCAGCTGCATTCTGGCGTGCCCGTTCGATTGCGGAATGGTTTGCCGCGACTTTGTATCGGCGGTGTGACGTCATCGTGAACGGGCGCCAGGCGCTTGCGGCTCACGAAAGGGTATCGACTGGAAAAGCCGGCGTCAGGACGGGATCGTGCCCGGAACCCGGCGCTCTATCAGCGCTTTCGCGCTGTTGCCCCGCAGGCGTCGCGCCGCGCAGGCGCGCACGGAAAACCCGGGCCGCGTCCGTTCCCGGACGAGGCGTGCGATGCGGGCACCTGCGCGAAAGGCAGGCCTCGCAAGAAAATCTTCCGTTCGGGGGGCATCGACCGAGCCCATCCCCGATTGGAAGAAAGCGTCGTCGGACATGGCGCTCTCCCCAACCAGCAGATGAAACCTGCAACAAAGTGGGGGGCCTTTAGCACGAGATCGCCACCGGTTTCAACAGAAGAGAATTTTCTGCCCCGGGGGGCCTTGCACCTCTAGTCCCTAGAGGTCGTAGAAAGAGAACCAGTGAAACGAGGGAACGGACGATGACCGAGGCAAGACAGACGCGTTTCCGGGTGGACGGCATGGACTGCGCCTCCTGCGCCGGCAAGATCGACACGGCCGTGCGGCGCGTGGCGGGCGTGCGCGATGTCGCCGTCTCGGTGACGGCGGGCACGATGGTCGTCGATCATGACGCCGCAAGCGACCTCGACGCGATCCGCCGGCAGGTCGCGGGGCTCGGCTATGCGGTGGCGCCGGCAGGCACCGAAGGCCATCGCCACGACGCCGGCTGCGGGCATGACCACGGCCACGAAGACGATGCGCACCGGGGCCTGCACGGTCACGATCACGGATCCTCCGACGGCCCCTGGTGGGCCGGGCGCAAGGGACGGCTGACGATCCTTGCCGGCGCGGCGCTCGCGGCGGCCTACGGCGTCGGCCTGCTTTTTCCCGCCGTCGCACCCTATGCCTTCACCGTCGCCATGCTGGTCGGGCTCGCGCCGATCGCGCGCCGGGCCTTCATGGCGGCGCGGGCCGGCACGCCCTTCTCCATCGAGACGCTGATGACGATCGCCGCCGTCGGCGCGGTGATCATCAACGCGGCGGAAGAGGCCGCGGCGGTCGTCTTCCTGTTCCTCGTCGGCGAATTGCTCGAAGGCGTGGCCGCGGGCAAGGCGCGCGCCGGCATCTCGGCGCTTGCCGCCCTCGTGCCGAAGACCGCCCTCCTCGAAGAGGACGGCAGGACGCGCGAGGTGGCGGCCGGGACGCTTGCCGTCGGCGCGACGATCCTCGCGCGCCCCGGCGAGCGCATCCCGGCGGACGGCACGGTCCTTGACGGCGAGAGCGCCGTCGACGAGGCCCCCGTGACGGGTGAAAGCGTGCCCGTGCGCAAGGGTGCCGGCGACACGGTCTTCGCCGGCACGGTGAACGGCGATGCGGCGCTACGCATCCGCGTCACGGCGGCGGCCGAGGACAACACCATCGCCCGCGTCGTCCGGCTGGTGGAGGAGGCGCAGGAATCCAAGGCGCCGACCGAGCGCTTCATCGACCGTTTCTCGCGCTGGTACACGCCCGGCGTGGTCGCCGTCGCGGTTCTCGTGGCGGTGCTGCCTCCGCTTCTCCTCGGCGGGCTGTGGGAAGAATGGATCTACAAGGGGCTGGCGGTGCTGTTGATCGGCTGCCCCTGCGCGCTGGTGATCTCGACGCCCGCGGCGATCGCCGCCGCGCTCTCGGCCGGCGCGCGGCGCGGGCTCCTGATGAAGGGCGGTGCCGTGCTGGAAGGGCTCGGCCGCCTCACCGCCGTCGCCTTCGACAAGACCGGCACGCTGACGGAAGGACGGCCGACGGTGACGGACGTGCTCCCCCTCGGCCGCCCGGTGGACGAGGTGCTGCGCCTCGCTGCGGCGCTTGAGACCGGCTCCAGCCATCCGCTGGCGCTCGCCATCCTCGAACGGGCGGCGAAGGACGACGTAATCCCTCCCCCGGTTGCCGGTGCCCGGTCGCTCGGCGGCAGGGGCGTCGCCGGCACGGTCGAAGGCGTCGAGGCCTTCCTTGGCTCGCCGAAGGCGGCGGCCGAGCGCGCGCCCCTTTCCGAGGAGACCCGCGCGGCGGTGACCGCCCTCAACGATCAGGGCAAGACGGTCTCCCTCCTCGTGGCGGACGGAGTACTCGCCGGCGCCGTCGCCATGCGCGACGAGCCCCGGGCCGACGCGGCAGCGGGCC
>Ga0206117_101454_pt1 | contig 11970 bp, 13 predicted proteins | sample 3A5Ametagenome_FD_177997 | JGI IMG/M metagenome (GOLD analysis project Ga0206117, IMG submission 177997) | Enriched microbial communities from leaf-cutter ant dump, University of Wisconsin, Madison, United States - 3A5A | ecosystem: Environmental > Terrestrial > Nest > Insects nest > Nest dump... | reverse complement strand
GCATATCTCTTTGATGCTCCAGCATCTGGATAAACTAGATATACATTTTCATCATTTAATTCTTCTATTAATTTCTCTGTAAGTTTCTTAGACATATTTACTACTTTAACTCTATCTATTAGAGCAACAGATACCTCAGAATGTGGTTCATAAATTGTTACATTTTCAAAATCTAAACTATTAATTAACTTACACAAATACTTTAAAGTAAATACTGTTACACCTTCTGTTCTATCCATTCTGCTGTAAGGCATATAAGGAAGTACTAAACTACACTTTACTCTTAACTCATCTAAATGTCCTTTTAAAAATATCAAATTAGTTATATCTTCATTATTTTCAAACTTAACCTTAATCTCATTATTATCTTTTATATTTAAATCACCACTATGAATAAGTGCCTCACCATTAGGAAACTTTTTTATATCTATTTTTTCACTATTAAAATAAATCATTTTGCATTCCTCCTAAATCTTAATACTTATTTTCCTTTTGATATTATCAACTTGTTAATATGTATTTATAGTACATCTTATTAAACTTTCTGTCAATATGTTCTTGAGATTTTTTGTAAAATAAAAAGAAGTTCTTAAAATTAAGATACTTCTTGTTTTAAATAATCTGGTACAGGAAAACTTTTTATATGTTTAAATTTTTCAACTTTCACTTCTCTAGGCTCTATTCTTATTGTTATATCATCTATCCCAATAGTATTATGTGCTCCTATAAATGGTCTTACCTCAACCGTAATAACAAAGGAAAAGCTTCTATATCCATTTGGTCTTTCTATCTTTAAAAATTCTATATTAAACAAATCATATTGATATTTTTTCCCATAGTATTGTTCTATTTCTTTAGTTATATATGGTTCTATAAGTGTAGCTATTATATCTTTATACAATTCTTCTATAGATCCTTCTTCTGGTGTATATTTATATGGTAATCCTAACTTTGCATCTGTTGTTTTTTCAACACTCATGCCTTATTTTGAAATAATAAAATAGATATACTAATTATTAAAGATGTTACCGCTAATCGTCTTTTCATAGCTATAATCCTCCTTAGGAAAATTAATAATCCTACATAATAATATTATTTCACTATTTGTTTATTAATATATTGAGAATATTTGAAGTATTATGCTTATCATCCCAGTAGCTATTAATCTATAAGATATTTATTCTTATTTTCCTTATCTCTTAGTCGGCTATTATGGTCTTTACCGAAGCTCCAGTCATTAATGAATGTATAATACTTCCCATTTTTTCATCACTTTCTTTCATTCCGCTTTTAGCCCATTCTATTAAAATTTTGTATAGTCCTCCTGAAACAAATTCAATTATAAATCTTTGAACTTCTTCTGGATGAGGATTAGAACATACTACTTCTTTAGATAAGGAATAGAATATGTTAGTACATCTTTCTAGTATTAAATTAGCTAAATTAGCTTTAATTAAGTTGTCGATTAATTTTTTATGTTCTCTAAAATATGAAAAAAATCTTATTAGAATTTCATTATTATCATTTTTTTCGCATATAACTAACTCTTTATATGACTCCTCAAAAAATTCATCTAAATAGTCAGTTATAATATCTTCTAAATTATTATAATTTCTATAAAAAGCCATTCGTGATACCCCAGCTTTTTTAGTTAATTCTGTTATTGATATTTCCTTAAAATTCTTTTTCTCCATTAAAATCATTAAAGCTGTGAAAATACTCTCTTTTGTAATTATGTTTTGTGAATTATTATTTCCCATAAACAAATCCCTCTCTTTTGTAACACTTCCATCTTAAGATATTGATTTTCGCTATTTTCTTATATTATACTATATCCAACATAGCGTTACAATTGTAACACTACTAAGAGGAGGAACCTATGAAAATTTTTTATTTTACAGCAACAGGTAATAATTTATATGTAGCAAAAAGCTTTGAAGCTGAGTATTACTCTATCCCAAAACTATTAAAAGAAAATAACCTTAATTTTGAAGATGATAAAATAGGTATAGTTTTCCCAGTATATCATAGCGGCGTACCGAAGATAGTTGAAGAGTTTTTGGATAAAGCTAAACTTAAAAGTAATTATTTTTTTGGAATAGCTACTTACGGAATGTATGCAGGAGCATCTACAATACATCTATTAAAAATAGGTGAAAGAAACGGAATAAAGTTTTCTTACGTAAATGAATTAATAATGGTAGATAACTATCTTCCTGGGTTTGACATGGACAAACAGATAAAAACTCAATCCAAAAAAAATATCGAAGGCAATCTTAATAAAATTATTGAAGATGTAGCTTCAAATAAAATTTACTTGAAAAAACACTCCAAGGTTTCTGAAATTGTAAGATCTCTTAATGAAAAATTATATGACCCGACTTTTGATAAAAAATTTATAGTTGATGACAGTTGTATAAGTTGCAAAATTTGTGAAAAAGTATGCCCAGTTAACAACATAACGGTTGCCACTAAACCTAAATTTAATGGTAACTGTCAACATTGTTTAGCTTGTATTCAAAACTGCCCTAAAAAAGCTATTAAACTAAAAAATCAAAAAAGTGATTCTAGATTTATAAATGAAAATGTTACTTTAAAAGAGATAATAGATTCAAATAACTAATTATAAAAGGAAATAAGCACCAAGTATTTTGTATGCTAATTGGTGCTTATTTCCTTATCTATTCTTACCCTATTCTATTAATATCTTTAAGATATTTGAGGTGTTATGCTTATCGTCCCAGTAAGCATTAACCTCAAAAATATATTCTCCTTCTTTTTCAGGAAGCAGTATTGTTACTGAATTTGAAATATCCCCTCTAATTTCTTGATATACCTCTCTATTATCCTTATCTTTCCATACTGAAACTATAAGTTTTTGAGGTGGACAATTTATAGGCTTAGTCTTAAAAGTTATATCCATATAACCACTTGCAATACACTTTATAACCTCTAATTTTTCACCAATTTCATATGAAGATCCTGCTAGATAACTATTTCCACCTTCTCCGTTTATCCAATTATGCTCACCTTGAGATGAGGTTATTTTTTTACTCTTATATTTAAAATGAACTTTGGGTATTTCATAGGGTACATCAGATTTAGAATATAGTTTATATAAATTAAAACCTATAATAAAAATTAAACCTATTGTAAACATACAAGCTATAAATCTCTTCATAAGCATTCCACCAACCCCATTTTCACTATTATATTAGTATTTCTACATGTAATTTTAATTTCCTTTAAAGTAAATAAAAATAGCCCTACAAAAGTAGGACTATTCACTATTATATTAAATTCTAGAATCTATACACTTCAACATTATCCACAGCTTCTTTAACTAAAGCATCGATATCTAAAGCTTCTTCTGATTTTCTTATTGGCTCTACTTGTGGTTTAGTTTTAGGATGTTTAGGTACAAATATTGTACAGCAATCTTCATATGGTCTTATAGATATATCGTAAGTTCCTATTCTTCTTGATATATCCATTATGTCTTCTTTATCCATTGATATTAATGGTCTAAATACTGGTCTATCAGCTACATCTGTTGAAACTATTAAACCTTCCATAGTTTGAGATGCTACTTGACCTATACTTTCACCTGTAGATACTGATTGAATTCCTTTTTGTTCAGCCAATTCACAAGCTACTCTCATCATAAATCTCCTCATGATTATTGTAAGCTCATCTTCTCTACATTTCTCAATTATGCCCATTTGAATCTCTGTAAATGGAACTACATATAGATTAACTTTTTCTGTATAGCTTGCTAATACTTTTGCTAAATCCTTAACTTTATCTTTAGCTCTTTCTGAAGTATATGGGTGAGAGTGATAATATACACAGTGAAGTTCTACCCCTCTTCTTGCCATCATATATCCAGCTACAGGTGAATCTATTCCGCCAGATAACATAAGCATAGTGCTTCCATTAACTCCATAAGGAAGACCACCTTCTCCTTTTACTATGTCTAACTTAGTATATAGATAAGCCTTATCTCTTATCTCAACCTTAACTAAACATTCAGGATCATTTATTTTAACTGAAAGCTCACCTTCATAGTTAGTTAAAACATATCCTCCAACTTCTCTTGAAACTTCCATAGAGTTTTTAGGAAATTCTTTATTAGCTCTATTAGTTTCTATTTTGAAGTTTGATGCTTTAGCTTCTATTACCTTACTCAAAGCAAGTTTTTTAATTTCTTCATAATCTCTTTCTATTTGAGTTACTATACAAACCTGAGTTACTCCAAATACTTTTCTAATTCTACTACAAGCTTCTTCTAAATCCTCTGAATATACGAACCATCTTCCCATGTCTGTGATGAATTCATATTCTATTCCTTCAAGTTTTTTAGCTATATTCTTTTTTAATAGTCTCTCGAATTTATTTCTGTTTAGTCCCTTTAAAAATATCTCAGGGGCACTTTTTATAAGTAATAATTTTTTCATTTTCTAACTCTCCTTAAAAATAACAATGATTTCTTAAGTGCTTCATTGGATAAATCCACTTCTTCTATGGTATTGAATCTTGAAAAAGAAAATCTTATAGCACCATCTATGTCTTTATAATCTAAACCTAAAGCTTTTAATACATGACTCTCTTTGCCACCTCTTGATGAACAAGCAGAACCTGTGGATACAAATATCCCATTTTCCTCAAGGGCATGTAAAAGAACCTCTCCTCTTATACCAGTAAAAGAAACATTTAATATGTATGGACTTATGTTTTCCTTTTGAGGAGAATTTATTTTTATATTTTCTATTCCTTTAAGTTTTTCTATAAAATGTTCTTTTATTTCCCAAACCTTTTTATAACTTTCTTTAATTGAGGCTTGTGCCATCTTTGCTGCTACAACCATTCCCATTACTCCAGGTAAGTTTTCAGTTCCACTTCTAAAACCAGACTCTTGTCCACCACCTGAAATCAATGGTTTTAGTCTTAAGCCTTTTCTTATATAACAAAAACCTACTCCCTTAGGTCCATGAAATTTATGAGAACTTACAGTTAAATAATCTATATTAGCTTTTTTAACATCAATAGCTATTTTACCATAACTTTGAACTCCGTCTACATGAAATTTTGCTCTAGTAGAATTATCTTTAATTATTTTCCCTATTTCTTCAATAGGCTGAATAGTTCCGATTTCATTATTAACATGCATTATGGATACTAATACAGTATTTTTATCTATAAAGCTTTTTAGTTCTTCTAAATCAACTTCACCATTTTCATCAAGAGATAATTCATGTACTATAACTCCCTGTTCTCTTAATTCATTTAAGGCATTTAAAACAGATGGATGTTCAAACTTGGTTGTAATTATATTATTACCTGGTTTTGAAATCCCTTTTAGTACAAAATTATTTCCCTCACTTCCTCCTGAATTAAAAAATATTTCATCTGAAGTAGCATTTATAGTCTTGGCCAATTCTTCTCTACTAGTTAATAACATTCTTTCTGCATTTAACCCTAACTTATGAAGAGAAGATGGATTGCCATAATATTCTTTCATTCCTACTACTACTGATTCTATAACTTCTTCTGTATGTGGAGTAGTTGCTGCGTTATCAAAATATATACTCACTCCTATCACCCTTTCTCTATATTACTCTCTTCCTTAAAAAGACTCTAATACAAGATTAATTAAAAACCTTCATTATGTCAAAGGTAAGTTTCATTTAAAATAGGTAAAATCCACTATGAATATATCATAATGGATTTTTAATTAATCTATTTAACTTATTTTTGCTAGTTTTTCCATAAAAAATTTCTTTAACATCATACATATTCCTAAACCTACTACCATTATAACGGATAAAATTATTATAATGTGCATGTTCCCTGTAGCTATATTAGCTCCATAAAAAGAAGATATAACTAATGCTGGCATTCTTCCAAGTGTTGAGTAGATTAGAAAATCTTTAAAACTGATTCTAGATAGAGCACATAAAAATACTGAACTATCCTTAGGTATTCCTGGAATTAAATATATTAAAAATACTATTAAGTTTATCTTCTTAGCATTTAAAAGCTTTTCAAATGGTCGTTTTAACTTTTCAGGTACAACTTTATCCACTAAAGAATTCCCGAACCTTCTTGTTCCAAAAAATAATACTGCTGAACCTAAATTTATTCCTATAATAGAATATAGTGTTCCAAGAAATGTTCCAAAAATATATCCTCCAGCTGCCTGGGTGACTTCCCCTGGTATAAAGAATATAACTACTTGAGTGACTTGAAGTAAAATAAACATTAACACTCCAAAGTGACCATAACTTTCTATATATAAACTAATTGCTTTCGGATCTTTCATTAAGTTTATTGCTTGAGCTAAACTCTCTCTATAAATAAATCCATAAAAAGAAAGTACAATAATAATCATAGCTGTAAGAAGTTTTCCCCAATGATTTTTCAATATATTTTTCATTGATAGTCCTCCGTTTTAAGTTTATGATTATATCTTATCGTACTTTTCTTAAATATATCTGCTTAAATTCTTAATTACTTCTTAAATTTATTCCATTGCGACAAAATCTACCTTTTCCACTCCATCTACCAAGTATAAATCTTCTAAAAGGTCTGTTGCATCCCCTTCTAAAGAAGTTATATCCATGGTAATACTTACATTCGCTAGATTGTTTATAGGAATTCCTTGATCTATTGTTAGTATATTTCCACCTTTTTCAGTTAAAAAATTCAATAAACTTGAAAGAACTCCTTTTTTATGAGAAATAATCATATTAAAGGTAAACTTTCTTCCATGTCTGCTTTCTGCAAATTCAAAAACATAATCCTTATATTTATAATATACACTTCTACTAATTCCAACTACCTTAGCAGCCTCAGTTATTTCCTTAACTTTCCCATCTTTTAATAATCTCTTTGCCTTTAATACCTTTTCAAATACTTCTGGCAAAACCCTTTTATCCACAAGTATATAATTACTATTCATCTTAACTCACCCTTTAATTATTTCGGCCCCTATATTATTTTCCTTAAGTGCTACAACTGACCACTCTTTTTCAAACTTAATCATATGAGCCTTTATTTTATCTTTAGCGGTATTATCCTCTTTCTTAACTATACTCATAATAGTTGGACCTGCTCCGCTTAAAAAAACACACAATGCTCCCAAATCCAAAACTTCTTTAGTTATCTCCTCAAAGTTAGGTATAAGTTTGCTTCTATATGGTTCATGAAGTTTATCCTTACAAGCATACTTTAGCATATCATAATTGCCTAAATAGAAACAACTTAAAGTAAGAGCAGCTTTTCCAACATTATAAACTCCATCTTTAAATGGTATTGTAGCTGGAAGTGCTTTTCTTGCCTTCTCTGTAGATAACGTAAAACTTGGAATAAATGATAAAAATTCTATTCCCTCTTTTATATCCACCTTATTATAATAAGCTTTCCCATCTTCCATAGAAGAAACTACAATCCCGCCAAAAAAAGCTGGCGCTACATTATCTGGATGCCCTTCTATTTCAACTGACATATTAAAAAGTTCCTCTAAGTTGAAGGGAGAACCCATAAGTTCATTTGCCCCTAAAAGCCCCCCAACTATACAGCTAGAGCTGCTTCCAAGACCTCTTGAAATCGGAATATTCTCTTCTAAAATACTTATCTTAAGTCCAGTAGGCTTATAATCTGCTCTATTAAAACATAACATCATGGCTTCATATATGATATTATCTTTATTGCAATACTCTTCTTTTACACCTTCAAACTCCAAACCCTCTTTAATCTCTTCAAATTCAAACACATTAAAAAGCTCAAAAGCTAATCCCATACAATCAAAACCAGCTCCAAGATTTGCAGAAGTAGCAGGTACTTTAACCCTAACCATACTACTCACCTACTTTTAATATCTTCTTAAGGATATCTTCCATCTTATCAGCATCACACTCTAAGTTATGCACTACAGGAAGGTCTTTTAATTCCTTTAAAGCCATTGGTATCTCTAGTGAGGTTTTTTCTGATAAAGTATTTAATAATTCTAAATCATCCTTATTACCAGCATCTATTCCTAATGCATTGATTATACTTCTATTAAACTTAAATGGACTTGCAGTTGATGCAATTAATACTTTTTTATCGTCGCCTGTTTTTTGTGCGTATTTTTTATAAACACTATAAGCAACTGCTGTATGTGTGTCCATTAGATAATTTTCTTTCTCATAAACATCTTTTATAACTTCATATACCTCTTCTATATCAGAAAAATCTCCATAAAAATCTTTTAACTTTTCTTCCATAGAATTAGTTATAGAATACTTTCCATCCTTCTGCAGCGAATCCATTAAGTCTTTAACCAAGCTGCTATCTCTATCAGCTATTTCAAACAAAAGTCTCTCAAGATTTGAAGACACTAAAATATCCATTGAAGGAGATTCTGTTAATACAAGTTCCCTGTTTTTATCATAAATCCCTTCATTAAAGAAGTCAGTTAACACGTTATTTTCATTAGATGCACATATAAACTTATCTATAGGAAGTCCCATCTGTTTTCCATAATAAGCTGCTAAAATATTTCCGAAGTTTCCTGTAGGTACAACTACATTGATTTGTTCTCCTTCTTTTATTTCTCCCTGCTCTATAAGTTTAAAATACCCATAAAAGTAATAAACTATTTGTGGTACTAATCTTCCTATATTTATAGAATTTGCAGAAAGCGCTACATTATTTATATCTAATTCTTCCTTTAATTCACTATTACTGAATATAGTTTTTACTCCTCTTTGTGCATCATCAAAATTACCTTCTATAGCTACTACATAAACATTATCCCCTTTTTGAGTTCTCATTTGCTTTTCTTGAACCTCTGAGACTCCATCTTTTGGATAATATACAACTACTTTAAACCCGTCTACATCCTTAAAGCCTTCTAAAGCAGCTTTACCAGTATCTCCTGATGTAGCAGTTAAAATTACTATATCCTTACTAAAATTGATTACTTTTTTAGCTCTTTTCATTATTTGAGGAAGAAACAAAAGTGCTGCATCCTTAAAAGCAGAAGTTGGTCCATGATATAATTCCAAAAAACCATTTTTAACTTCAACATTAAATCTACCAGTATACGCATCTTTAATAGCCTCTTTTAAATCTTCACTCTTTATGTCAGTAAAATATTGCCCTATAATTATTTCAGCTAATTCTTCATAATTATAATTTGTTTTCCCCTTTAACTTTGAATAAACCTCTGGAAAACTCTCAGGAACAAATAGCCCTCCATCCCTTGCAATTCCTTTTAATATAGCCTCTGACGAGGATAAATTACTTTCTAATCCTCTTGTACTTTTAAATAACATTTAAATCACCCCAAGTTTACATGATATAACAATTACGTTAAAAAAATTATACCCTGTCCCCTCATAGAATACAAGTGTTTTTTATTTGTAAACATTCTACATTCTTATATTATTAGAAAGCTTTTTAAGGTATCGTAAAATCTCTTTATAATTTGCGTTTCTTACAAGAAAATCATATTTCTTTCCATCTTTCATGGTTATTATAGCTTCTGTTTCTAAATCTGGTTCTATTCCACTTATTATTAGTGCTATTAAGGCAACAACTCTAAAAATAATCTTTCCCTCAAAACCTATATCAAAATCATATGCCTCAAAAAATCTATTTGAAAATACTCCAAGACCAAATGCCATGGAAACAAATCCTCCAGGCGTTGAGACTATATTTTTAAAGAAATTTTTAATTAAGCCTTTCTTTGATCTATCCAAAACTCTTTTAAATCTTATATTTTTCATTTCTTCTCTTGTATAAATTCTAGTTCCCAAAGCTTTGTTAAAATAATTAGAATTTACTACTATTAATCTTTTATTAGTAATAAACATAATATATCCAAAAGAATAGTCACCTGAAAGCAAGAAAGCTCCTGGCATAAACATACCTAAAAAAGCAAAGTACACTATAGCATCTCTATCAGTTCCTTTTATTACAGCTTCTGTATATTCATCTTTTTCCATAGTGCTTTCAATAAATTCACCACATTCTCTAAGCGCTTTTCTAGCAAGTTTAGTCTGTATATCTCCACTTATTTTATTAAGTTCATCTTCACTTATTTCCGCCCAATTTAAATAATCATCTATTTCTTCATTGCTATACTCTATTCCATTAAGTTCATTTATTAATTCCGCTTCTAACATCTAAATCCCCTCCAATCTTTCTTTGATTTTCTTTCTTCCTCTGGAAAGTTTATTATAAATATACTCTTTCGATAGGTTTAAATCTTTTGATATCTTTTCCATAGATTCATCTAAAAGATATCTTCTTATAAATATCTCTTTATCCTTTTCCTTTAACTCTTTTATTAAGTTATAAAATCCCTCTTGATCATTTATATCAATCTCATCTTGAAACTCTTCTTTCCTTAATACCTCTTCTTTAAGTTCTATAACATTATTTTTTTTCTGAATCTTTCTTTTATAATCTATAGCTTTAAACTTAGCAACTGAAATAATAAAGTTAATAAGTTTACCTTTTTCCTCTTTATAAAGATACATATTCTTCCACAAAGTCATAAGAATATCATTAAAACATTCTTCAATCTCCCATCTTTCATTAGAAGAGTTTAGAATCTTATTAATTACACCAAAAATTAGTTTTCCATATTTATTTATTAAATCTTCTATAGCTTTAGGGTCTTTTTCAATAATCTTTTGGACTATTTCCTTATCCTCCACACTATCCCCTCCTTTTACCCTATATACGAAATTGTCATAGCTACTTATATCATTCTACCAAAATTTTCTCAATGAGATTTACTAAAAAACTAGATAAATAGAGCTTAACCCGCATGGAAACTATATATAGTTATATAGATATATAGTTTTATATATGAAGGTAGATTTTAAAATAATTTTAATGAAACTTAAAAATTCTTCTACAGTATCGCAGTGTATGGTACAATTTGTATATTAATTAATATAGGAGGTCTGTTATGAAATCAGAAATTAATCTTATTACAATTTGGACAGATAACTTTAAAGAAATGAAAAATTTTTACAACGAAGTTCTTGGTTTTAAAATTAAAAATGAACTTGATAGCTATGTAGAATTTGAAAATCCAGGAGCAAGATTTGCTATTTGTACTAGAGATGTTATGTTTAGTCATAGCAGCAGGTATAAAGAAAAAGCTACTGGTCAGTCTTTTGAGTTAGCTTTTCCATGTGATAACCCTACTGATGTTGATGAATCTTTTAAGAAATTAATTTCTCTTGGCGCAACACCTATACATGAACCAGAAAATATGCCTTGGAATCAAAGAACAGCATTATTTGCAGATCCTGATGGAAATATTCATGAGATATTTGCTGAGTTATAAAAAATGAATTCAGATTTAAAAATGATTTTCTTTGATTTAGATGGTACTTTAATAAATCATAAGAAAGCAGAAATTCTAGGAGTTAATGGTTTCTTTTATAAATATAAAAATTATTTCGATATGAACGAAACTGTCTTTTATGAACACTGGATTAGATTATCTCATAAATACTTTTTGAAATATTTGAATGGAGATTTCTCTTTTTCTCAGCAACAAATTGAAAGAATTAAAAATCTATTTTTATTATCTCATGTTACTTTACCAGATAAAGAGGCTTCCTTAATATTTAAAGACTATAAAAACATCTATGAATCTAATTTGTTTCCTTATGACGATGTTATTCCCTGCCTAGATAAACTTAAAAATAAGAGATTAGGTATCATAACAAATGGTGATTTATCTCAGCAATTATATAAAACAAATAAAATAGGTACTTACTTTGAAATGGTTATTGCCGCAGGAGATATTGGAATATCCAAACCTAATATTGATATTTTTAATGTTGCTTGTGAAAAAGCTGGTATTTATCCAAGGGATTGCATGTATGTTGGTGATGACTTAAAAACTGATATACTATCTTGCAAACAAGCTGGTATGAAGGGTATATGGCTAAATAGAAA
>Ga0206117_101453_pt1 | contig 11971 bp, 9 predicted proteins | sample 3A5Ametagenome_FD_177997 | JGI IMG/M metagenome (GOLD analysis project Ga0206117, IMG submission 177997) | Enriched microbial communities from leaf-cutter ant dump, University of Wisconsin, Madison, United States - 3A5A | ecosystem: Environmental > Terrestrial > Nest > Insects nest > Nest dump... | reverse complement strand
GCATCATCATCGGTGCCGCCTTTACGGGAATCGTCAATTCCCTGGTCAAGGACATCCTGATGCCGCCCATCGGCTGGGTCATGGGCGGCATCGACTTCTCCAATTATTTCTTCAGCCTGTCCGGCGGCCAGTACGATTCGCTGCAGACCGCCGAGAAGGCGGGTGCGGCCACCATCAACTACGGCCGCTTCATCAACGCCTGCATCAATTTCCTGATCGTGTCGGGCGCCCTGTTCATGATCGTCCGGCAGGTCAACCGGCTGCATATCCTGCACAGGGAAACGCCGAAGGCGCCGCCGCGCCAGGAACAGCTGCTGGAGGAAATCCGCGACGCCTTGCGCGCCCAGGCGGACAATAAGTCCGTTCCCCCGCCCGCCGACCGCTTGCCCTGATCCCTCGCCGAGCGCACCGACTGCCATCACTGCGGGAGCTTGTCACAAGCGCGCGAGAACCCTTCGTTGCCGCAGCTTGTCGAACGGGTTACCTTCTTCGATAAGCTGGCGATGGCGGCGAGGAGATGGCCTCGCACGCCTGCGCTGTCCATGACCTCGGCAAGGGCCATGTCCATGTCCGCCACGCGCTGCCCATCGACTGTTCCGGCCGGGGCGCCTCCATGAGGCCCAAGGTTACCCCCAAGGCGTTTCCCTTGGCGATCCGTAGCGCGCGGACCGCGGTCTCGCGGCTGCTGGCGGTCCTGCTGCTGTCGCTTCTGGCCGGCGACCCGGCCGCGGCGATCAACACGCCGGTGCCGGCAGCGCTTCCGGAGGCCGGCCCCCGCCCGGCCGAGATCCGGGTGACGCTGGACAACAATTACCCGCCCTACAGCTTCCACACGCCGGACGGCGCCCATGTCGGCATCGTCAGGGACATGTGGATGCTGTGGTCGCAGAAGACCGGCATCCCGGTGCGGATGATGCCGCTCGACTGGGGGCTCGCCCGGCAGGCGATGGACAGGGGCGACGCCGACGTCATCGAGACCATCTTCCGCAACAGCGCGCGCGAGGCGATCTACGACTTCTCCAAGCCCTATGCCCGCGTCGATGTGCCGATCTGGTTCAGCGCCGACCTCAGCGGCATCACCGGGGTGGAGTCGCTGCGCGCCTTCACGGTCGGGGTGAAGGACAGCGATTTCTGCATCGAATGGCTGACCGACCGGGGCATCACCGCCTTCCAGCGCTATCCCGGTTTCGAGGCAATGGTCGACGCCGCCTCGCGCCAGGAAACACGGGTCTTCTGCATGGACGACCCCTCGGCCCGCTATTACATGACCAAGCGCGGGGTGCAGGGGCGCTTCCGCTACACCGACCCGCTCTACACCGGCGAACTGCACTGGGCGGTGCGCAAGGGCAACGCCGCCCTGTTCCGCCTGATCGCCGACGGCTTCGCCCGCATCGCCCCGGACGAGCGCAAGGCGGTGGAGGAGCGCTGGCTCGGCCGCCCGCTCACCGGCATGGTCAGCCCGCAGACGATGGATCTGCTGGTCAAGCTGCTGGCAGGGCTGGCCGTCCTGGGCATCGGCGCGCTGGTCTGGGTCCTGCTGCTGCGCCGGCAGGTCGAAAGCAAGACCGAGAGTCTGCGCACCGCGGTCACCGCCTTGACCGCCAGCGAGGAGCGCGTCCGCACCATCTTCGACAGCGTCACCGACGCCATCTTCATCCATGACCTGGACAGCGGCGCCATCCTGGAGGTCAACCGCCGGATGCGGGAGATGTACGGGGTAGAGGGCGTGCCGCTGTCCGACCTCACCGTCGAAAAGCTCAGCTCCGGGGTGCCGCCCTACACGCGGGGCGACGCCGCCGCCCGGATCCGCAAAGCGGCGGACGGCGAGCCGCAGCTGTTCGAATGGCATGCCCGCCGGCTGGACGGATCGACCTTCTGGGTGGAGGTCAGCATGCGGCGCGCCGTCATCGACGGCAACGACCGGCGGCTGCTGGTCCTCGTCCGCGACATCACCGAACGCAGGGCCGCACAGGAGCGGATGGAGTATCTGTCGCGACACGACGCGCTGACACTGCTGCCCAACCGTGTCCTGCTACAGGACCGCACCGAGCAGGCTCTGGCCCGGTCGGAGCGCAACGGCCGGCTGGTGGCGCTGGTGGCCTGTGGCCTGGACCGCTTCAAGACCGTGAACGACAGCCTCGGGCACGCCGTCGGCGACGCGCTGCTGCGTGCGGTGGCGGACCGGCTGAAGGCGGCGGTGCGCGACACCGACACGGTCAGCCGCGGCGGTGGCGACGAGTTCATCCTGCTGCTGTCCGGCCAGTCCGACGTCGATTCGGTGGTGGAGATCCTCGCCTCCCTGCATGAGGCGATGGCAGAGCCCTTCCAGGTCGGCGGGCAGGAACTGATCCTCACCCTGTCGTCCGGCGTGGCTCTCGCTCCCGCCGACGGCAAGGATTTCGCCACCCTGCTGAAGAACGCCGACACCGCGCTCCACCACGCCAAGGCGGCCGGCCGCGACACCCACCGCTTCTATGCAGAGGCGATGAACGCCGAGGCGGTGGCCCACCTGTCCACCCGCAGCGGCCTGCGCCGCGCGCTGGAGCGGGGGGAGTTCCTGATCCATTACCAGCCGCAGGTCAGCCTGGAGACCGGCGCCGTGACCGGTGCGGAGGCGCTGGTGCGCTGGAACCACCCGGAGAAGGGCATGGTCCCGCCCGGCGAGTTCATCCCGATCGCCGAGGACAGCGGACTGATCGTGCCGATCGGCGCCTGGGTGCTGACCGAGGCCTGCCGGCAGGCGGCGCAGTGGCGCGCCCAGGGGCTGCCGCTGTCGGTGGCGGTCAACCTGTCGGCCTTGCAGCTTCAGCGCAACGACCTCGTGGCCACGGTGACGCGGGCGCTGAGCGACAGCGGGCTCGACCCGCTGCTGCTGGAGCTGGAGCTGACCGAATCGATGCTGATCCAGAACACCGACTTGGTGATGGACAATCTGCGTCGGATCAAGGCGATGGGGGTGCAGGTGTCGATCGACGATTTCGGCACCGGCTATTCCAACCTGTCCTACATCGGCCGTCTGGCGGTGGACAAGCTGAAGATCGACCGCGGCTTCGTCGCCGACCTGACCAGCAACCACGACAGCGCGAAGATCACCGCCGCCGTCATCCAGATGGCCCACAGCCTGAACCTGACCGCCGTGGCGGAGGGCGTGGAGGACGCCGAGACGCTGGAGGCCCTGCGCGGCCTGCACTGCGACTTCGCCCAGGGCTATTTCCTCGGCCGCCCCGGTCCCGCCGAGGCGGTGGAGCGCGCCGCCCGGCAGGTGAACCCCTTCAGTGTCGGGGTGTAGAGTGCGATCGTTTCAGACGGAATCGTCTGAAGCGTGAATCGCACGGGAAATCGAAAGGCTCCCTTACATCGTCTTTGCCAACGCGACCATCTGATCGAGCGCGGCGCCCCATCCGTGGTGGAAGCCCATCTCCTCGTGCTGCGTCTTCGACGCCTCGTCCTTGTGGAGCGCCACGGCGGTGTAGAGGGTGCCCGCGGCCGTCGGTTCGAAGCTGACGGAGGCGGTGAGGAAGCTGTTGCCGGTGGGGCGGTAGCCCGGCCCGAGGGCGGAGGTGAAGACCAGCAGCGTCTCCGGCTCCACCGCAAGGTAGCAGCCGACATTGTCGTTCTTCTCGCCGTTCGGCCCCTCCATGACCGTGCGGAACAGCCCGCCCGGCTTCAGGTCGATCTCGCAGGCCGTGGTCCGCCAGGGCGCCGGCGTGAACCATTTCATCAGCAGCTCCGGCTCGGTCCAGGCCCGCCAGAGAAGCGCCGGCGGGACCGGCACCTCGCGCTTCAGTTCAAGGTCGAGCCGCGGATCGAAGACGGCGGCGGTCGAAGCTGTCATGGTGTCTCTTCCTCCCGTTTGTTCAGGTCCAGCACCAGGCTGTCCAGTTGGTCGAGCCGCCTGGTCCAAAGGCTTCGCTGGGCTTCCAGCCAGCTTTCCGCAGCCGCCAGCGCCTCCGGCTTCAGCGTGCAGGTGCGCACCCGCCCCTGTTTTCGCGTTTCGACGAGTCCGCTCTCCTCCAGCATCTTCAGGTGCTGGAGAAAGCTCGGCAGAGCCATGTCGAAGGGTTTCGCAAGATCGCCCACCGTCGCCGGGCCACGCCCGAGCGCCTGGACGACCGCCCGGCGCGTGGGATCCGCCAGCGCACGGAATGTCAGGTCGAGTGCCGCATCCATGACGGCACCCTACCGATGAAAAATACTTAGGTCAATGCCTAACCATTGCGATCACGCCGGCCCGCTCGCCATGTGCAGGCTGATCACCCCGGCGACGATCAGGAGGATGCCGACCACCTTCATCACCGTCAGCGATTCGCCGAACACGAAGACGCCGATGGCGGCGATGGCGGCGGTGCCCGTCGCCGACCAGATGGCGTAGGCGATGCCGACCTCCATGCTGCGCAGCGCCTTGGCCAGCAGCAGGAAGGCGATGCCGTAGCACACCACCACGACCGCCGCCGGGCCGAGCCGCGTCATCCCGTCCGACATTTTCATCGCCGAGGTGCCGACGACCTCGAACAGGATCGCCACCACCAGATACAGCCAGCTCATCGCCCCAGAACCCCGCCAACTCCCGCAAGGCCGATTCCGCGGGGCGCGCAGGATGGACCGGGCGAAAGGGTGCCGCAAGACCCACCAAAGACGTCCCCCGCCAGGCATCCTCCGTCGAACATCCATGCCAGCCACGCCGGAGACGCCCAAGGTTGACGCCAAGCCCGCCCGGCCCTAGGGTCTTTGCCCTCATTCCCAACTTTATCTTTGTGGTTTCGAAAGGGTCCGACGATGACCGGCGAACGGGATCTGGCGTTGCAGGCGAAGGCATGGCCGTTCGAGGAGGCGCGCAAACTGGTCGCGCGCTTCGCGAAAGCTCCGCCCGCCAAAGGCTATGTCCTGTTCGAGACCGGTTATGGTCCGTCGGGCCTGCCCCATCTCGGCACCTTCGGCGAGGTGGCGCGCACCAGCATGGTGCGCCACGCCTTCCAGGCCATGAGCGACATTCCGACCAAGCTCTTCTGCTTCTCGGACGACATGGACGGGCTGCGCAAGGTCCCCGACAACATCCCCAACAAGGAGATGGTGGCGGCCAACCTCGGCAAGCCACTGACCCAGGTGCCCGACCCCTTCGGCACCCATGACAGCTTCGGCGCCCACAACAACGCCCGGCTGCGCGCCTTCCTCGACAGCTTCGGCTTCGAGTACGAGTTCCAGTCCTCCACCGACTGGTACAAGTCGGGCCGCTTCGACGAGGCGCTGCTCGGCATCCTGCGCCATTACGACGAGGTGATGGCGGTGATGCTGCCCACGCTCGGTGCGGAGCGTCAGGCGACCTACAGCCCCTTCCTGCCGGTCTCCCCCTCCACCGGCCGGGTCCTCCAGGTGCCGATGCTGGAGCGCAACGTCGATGCCGGCACCATCGTCTTCGAGGACGAGGACGGGAAGAAGGTCGAACTCCCCGTCACCGGCGGCCATGTGAAGCTGCAGTGGAAGCCCGACTGGGGCATGCGTTGGTTCGGCCTGGGTGTCGATTACGAGATGTACGGCAAGGACCTGATCCCGTCGGCCGAGCTCGCCGGCAAGATCTGCAAAATCCTCGGCGGCACCCCGCCGGAAGGCTTCAATTACGAGCTGTTCCTCGACGACAAGGGCCAGAAGATCTCCAAGTCGAAGGGCAATGGCCTGACGATGGAGGAATGGCTGGCCTATGCGCCGCAGGAAAGCCTCGCCCTCTACATGTTCCAGAAGCCGAAGTCGGCCAAGCGCCTCTATTTCGACGTCATCCCGCGCGCGGTGGACGAGTATCTGACCTTCGTCGACAAGGTCCATGGCGAGGAGCCGGCCAGGAAGCTGGAGAACCCGGCCTGGCACATCCACAACGGCAAGCCGCCGGCGGTGCGGTCCGACGTGTCGTTCAACCTGCTGCTCAATCTGGCCGGTGCGGCGAATGCCGAGACCAAGGACGCCATGTGGGGCTTCATCCGCCGCTACGCGCCCGACGCCACGCCGGAGAACAGCCCGTTCCTGGACAGCATGGTCGGCTATGCCGTGCGCTACTATCAGGATCAGGTGAAGCCGACGAAGCAGTTCCGTGCTCCCACCGACGCCGAGCACGCGGCCCTGCAGGACCTGCTGGTCAAGCTGGACGGTCTGCCGGCCGATGCCCGCGCCGACGCCATCCAGAACGAGGTGTTCGAGGTCGGCAAGACCCACGGCTTCACCGAACTGCGCGCCTGGTTCCAGGCGCTGTACGAGGTGCTGCTGGGCCAGACCACCGGCCCGCGCATGGGGTCCTTCATCCAGCTCTACGGCGTCGAGGAAACCAAGGCGCTGATCCGCGAGAAGCTGGCGGCCTGACGCACCGGCCTGCACCGGATGGATAGGGGGGCATCGCACGACGCCCCCTTTTTCGTTTGCGAACATTCACAGGCGCGATGATTTTCGAATGTGATCGTTCGCCCGTCCCGCAAGCGGCCACGTGCCCATGAAACGGGCAGAAAACTGCCTTCCCGCATAGGGGCTGGGCAAACCAAGCCCTATTCCATACCGCGCTATGCGGATGTCGCACCGCACCAATACGAAAACCGTGGTACCGCTAACACGGCTGTGGGCTTAAACTCCGCCTCGTTACTGCATTTTGCAGTGCGTTTCCTCCCTAGACTAAAGGCCGCGCCCATTTGGGACGCGGCCCTTTTTTTTACCCATAACGAGCCGCCCTTTCCCTTGGCCCCTCTCCCGCCCTTGCCCTGTGACGGCCGTCACAGCCAGGATAGATAAAATACCGGATAAATTGTTCCGGTAACCGCGTCCGGCCCATACGCCGGCCGGCTGGGATGCACCGGGAGGGAGGGCGTGGGATGACCGCCGATCAGCCGCCGTTCGAACGCCACCATCGCACGGCGCAGGCTCTGGTCAGCACCTTTCAGGAGGCGCTGGAGCCGCAATTCACCGCCAAGGGCGTCCTGTCGCGCGAGGAATTCACCCGCGCCATGGGATTGATGATGGCGCACTGGCCGTCGGTGCTGCCGCTGTTCGCCTCGATCTGCCAATCCTGCACGGCGTCCAGTTGCGGGGGCTGTGGAACCGGCACCGGACCCTTGGGGGAGGAGCCTGCGCAGATCGGCTCCGGCGGGCGCCGCCGCGACTTCGTCACCCGGCTGATGGTGTCGGCCCTGCGCACCCGGCTGCCCGACAGCATGGACCCGATCACCGGCGCCAGCTTTCCCCAGGTGATCCTTCCCGGCCTGCAATCGACCCTGACCGCGCTGTTCTACGAGAAGGAATGGGAAGCGATGAACGCCAGCGTCATCGCCCTGTTCAACCGGCTGGGGACCGACCGCGATGCCGAGGTCTGGCAGCGGCTGGCACATGAGGAGACGCTGGCCGTGCTGGCCGACACGCCCTTCATCCGGGTGATGCTGCGCTTCCGGCAATTCCACCAGCAGCGCCAGACCTTCATCCGGCGGATGACCGACCAGCTGCGCGACCGGCATTTCGTCTTCGCCGAGGAGCATTTCCAGACTCTGTTCGACGCGCTGTTCGGCCGCCTGCGCGACGGCCTGCGTACGGAACTGGGCCGCGCCCGCACCGACATCCAGTATGGCGAAGGCACGGCGGAGGCGCTGCTGCGCATCTTCGACCAGTTCGACAAGCACCGGCTGGAACAGTCCGTGCCGGTCCGCGTGCTGGGCGGCCGGCAGATGCCGCGCCCGATGCTGGCGCAGCGCAGCATGCTGGGCAGCACTCCGGCGGCAAAGCGGCGCTGAGGTCCGTCCCAGTTCTGAAGAGATGTCACAGGCCGCGCTGCCGCCGAATTAGGAGGCCGTTAACCAGGGGGACGTTTCGATGGTCCGCATGATTCCACAGCTGCCGCGCCGCTCCGGCCGCGGCCCAACCACAAGGCTTCAGGTCCGGTGACAGCCCGGCGCTCCCCGTCCCGCCGCCCCTCCGCCCATCTCCCGCCGGAGACGGAGTGCGGCGTCGCGCCCGAGCTGATGGACTATCTGTTCGCCGAGTCGCCGGAAACGGAACCAGTGCCGGCGCCGGAACCGTCCGCCGCCGCCCAGCCCGGACGCGGCGTTGCCCGTCAGGTCGGCGACATTCTGGTCGAATCGCGGCTGGCCGGCATGGGCGATGCCGACGTGCGCTCCACCCTGGCCCGCAAGCTGTGCCGGCTGCTGCCCGATTTGCCGCCGGGCGGCGCCGACACCGTCTGCACCGTCGCCACCCGCGCGCTGGAGCAGCTGGCCCGCGACCACATCGTCCGCGTGCGCGAGGCACTGGCGACGGCGATCAAGGACGTCGCCTGCGCCCCGCCCTCGGTGGTGGCGACGCTGGCGCGCGATGTCGAACGCTCGGTGGCGGAGCCGGTGCTGCGCTGCTGTGCTGCGCTGGGCGACGAGGATCTGCTGGACATCGTCGCCGCGGCGCCGGCCGGCTGGGCGCTGTCGGCCATCGCCCGGCGCCACAGCATCGGCGCCGCCCTGTCCGACGCCATCGCCGGCAGCGACCATGCCGAGGCGACCGGCATCCTGCTCGACAACAGCGGTGCGGTGATCGCCGAACCCACTCTGGAAGTGCTGGTGGAGCAGTCGGCCCACCATCCCGACTGGCGGGAGAAGCTGGCCCGCCGCCCGGCCCTGCCCCGCCGGCTGGCCTTGCGGCTGGCCGATTTCGTCGATCTGGCGGTGGTCGAGGCGTTGCGCCGCCGCGGCGATCTTGACGACGCCACGGTGGCGGAGATCGCGGCGACAACCCGCCGCCGCATCGACTGGGTCGAGGCGCCCGAGTCGGCGGAATCGCCGGAGCGCCGCGCCGTCCGCCTGCACCGGCAGGGGAAGCTGGACGAAACCGCGCTCAGCGATGCGATGTCGTGGAACGAGACCGGCTTCGTGCGGGCGGCGCTGACCTTGCGCGCCCGCGTGGCGCCGGAGGTGGTGGATCTGATCCTCGACGCCCACGACCCGCAGGCGGTCACAGCATTGGTCTGGCGCGCCGGCCTGTCGATGCGCTGCGCCATGCAGATCCAGGCGCGCGCCGCCGGCATCCACCCGCGTGCCATGCTGAACGCCCGGCAGGGCAGCGGCTTCCCGCTGTCCTCCGCCGAGATGGCCCGCCACCTGGAACGCTACGGCGTCGGGCCCTGACTGTTTTCAGCCTTACTGCACGCCGCCGCGCTGCATCGGCTGGCGCGGCGTGACGCGGCCGGTGTGCGGGACCGGGGTATCGGGCGAGACCTCCTTGTAATAGGGGCCGCGGTCGGTCGGGCCTTCCATCGCCTCGGCCGGGGTGACGATCTGCTCGCCGGTGCCGGCGTCGAAGGCGATCAGCGCCTGCTGGCGCACCTTCAGGCAGGCGTCGCGCTTGGCCGACGTCTCAGCCGTCTGCGCCCCGTCCAGCGTCACCAGCGGCAGCACCCAGCTGGAGCGCTGGTTGTCGGGGATCGAGGTGTAGACATAGTTGGTCAGCGGCCGGCAATAGGCGGCGCTGGCCTCCGCCGCCGGGTCGGTGATCGGGGCGGCGGCCATGGCGGCGGTGTAGTCGCCGACCGTCTGGGCCTGGGCGGCACCGGCCCCCATTACACCGGCGGCAAGCGCCAGCGACAGGGCCGGACCGGAAATGAAACGGGCCACGAGCTTGGCCATCTGCGCTCTCCTTCGACCATCTTCGAACAAGGTAGGGACCGGACGCGAACCGTACGTATAAAGCCGAACGCTCCGGCCTTTGGAAAGGATCATCGGGGGTGCGACGCAAAGCTGCAATGCCCCGCTTGCGGTCATGCTTGCCCTCCGCGACAAAACGCGCTACCTACGCTTCCGAAATCTCGGGGCGCTGGATCCCTAAGACGTTAGAATGACCAACGGTTCTAGTCTCCCGCTGAATGGGGGACGCTCAAACGTTTTAGGGAACGCTCCATGGCTCGCAAGAAGATTGCGCTCGTCGGTGCCGGCCAGATTGGCGGCACGCTGGCTCTGCTCGCTGCTCAGAAGGAACTGGGCGACGTCGTCCTGTTCGACATCGCCGAAGGCATGCCGGCCGGCAAGGCGCTGGATCTCGCCGAAACCTCTCCGGTCGAGGGCTTCAACGCCAGCCTGACCGGCGGCAACGACTACTCGGTCATCGAGGGTGCCGACGTCGTGATCGTCACCGCCGGCATCCCGCGCAAGCCGGGCATGAGCCGCGACGACCTGATCGGCATCAACAGCGGCGTCTGCAAGACCGTCGGCGAGGCCATCGGCAAGTACGCCCCGAACGCCTTCGTCATCGTCATCACCAACCCGCTCGACGTGATGGTGTGGGTGCTGCAGCAGGCGTCCGGCCTGCCGCCGGAGCGCGTGGTCGGCATGGCCGGCGTGCTCGACTCGGCCCGCTTCCGCTACTTCCTGGCCGAAGAGTTCAACGTCTCGGTCGAGGACGTCACCGCCTTCGTGCTGGGCGGCCACGGCGACACGATGGTCCCGCTGGTGCGCTACTCCACCGTCGCCGGCATCCCGCTGCCCGATCTGGTCAAGATGGGCTGGACCACGCAGGAGAAGCTGGACGCCATCGTTCAGCGCACCCGTGACGGCGGCGCCGAGATCGTCAAGCTGCTGAAGACCGGCTCGGCCTTCTACGCCCCGGCCGCTTCCGCCATCCAGATGGCCGAGTCCTACCTGAAGGACCAGAAGCGCGTTCTGCCGGTCGCCGCCCACCTGAGCGGCCAGTATGGCCAGGACGACCTCTACGTCGGCGTCCCGACGATCATCGGCGCCGGCGGCGTCGAGAAGATCATCGAGATCGAGCTGAACGACGAAGAGAAGGCGATGTTCCAGAACTCCGTCGACGCGGTGAAGACGCTGGTCGACGTCGTCAAGAAGCTGGACGCCGAGAAGTCCGCTTCCTAAAGAACGGCTTGCGCGGTCTCCGGCGTTCGCCCGGCCCATCTCCGGGCCGGGTGGACGCCGGTGGTGCGCCCGTCTTGTCCTTCAGTCGACCCGTTCTCGTCAGCCGAAACAAAAAACAGATGGACGCCCGATGAACATCCATGAGTACCAGGCGAAAAGCCTGCTGAAGAAGTACGGCGTCGCGGTTCCCCGCGGCGGCGTTGCCTACACCCCGCAGGAGGCCGAGACGGTCGCCCGCGAGCTGGGCGGTCCGGTCTGGGTCGTGAAGTCCCAGATCCACGCCGGTGGCCGCGGCGCCGGGCGCTTCAAGAACAACCCCGAGGGCAAGGGCGGCGTCCGCGTCGTCAAGTCGATCGAGGAGGTCGGCAAGAACGCCGCCGAGATGCTGAACAGCGTCCTGGTGACGAAGCAGACCGGCGCGGAAGGCCGCGAGGTGAAGCGCCTCTACATCGAGGAAGGCGCCGACATCAAGCGCGAGCTGTACCTCGGCATGCTGATCGACCGCGCCACTGGCCGCGTGACGATCATGGCCTCGACCGAAGGCGGCATGGAGATCGAAGAGGTCGCCCATAACACGCCGGAGAAGATCATCAAGGTCGCGGTCGACCCGGCCACCGGCATCCAGGGCTACCACACCCGCAAGGTCGCCTTCGCGCTGGGCCTGGAAGGCAAGCAGGTCGGCGCCGCCGCCAAGTTCATCCAGGCCGCCTATAAGGCCTTCGTGGATCTGGACTGCGCCATCGTCGAGATCAACCCGCTGATCGTCACCGGTTCGGGCGATATCCTGGCGCTCGACGCCAAGATGAACTTCGACGACAACGCCCTGTTCCGCCACAAGGACGTGGAAGAGCTGCGCGACGAGGCCGAAGAGGATCCGTCGGAGATCGAGGCGGCCAAGCACAGCCTCAACTACGTCAAGCTCGACGGCAACATCGGCTGCATGGTCAACGGCGCCGGTCTCGCCATGGCGACGATGGACATCATCAAGCTGTATGGCGGCGAGCCGGCCAACTTCCTCGACGTCGGCGGCGGCGCCACGAAGGAGCGCGTCACCGCGGCCTTCAAGCTGATCCTGTCCGACAGCAACGTCGAAGGCATCC
>Ga0206117_101452_pt1 | contig 11978 bp, 11 predicted proteins | sample 3A5Ametagenome_FD_177997 | JGI IMG/M metagenome (GOLD analysis project Ga0206117, IMG submission 177997) | Enriched microbial communities from leaf-cutter ant dump, University of Wisconsin, Madison, United States - 3A5A | ecosystem: Environmental > Terrestrial > Nest > Insects nest > Nest dump... | reverse complement strand
CCTGGCCGCCTGCTGATGGTTTCCCTGATCGCCCTGACCCTGCCGCTTGCGGCCTGCGGCGGGCGCGAAGACGTGCGCGGCTCGGTCATGACCAAGGAGCGGATGGACGAAATCCGCCCCGGCTCGACCACCCAGAACGAACTGATCGAGATCATCGGTTCGCCGACCGCGTCGACCATGTTCCCGCAGGACGGCGAGATCTGGTACTACATCTCAAAGGAAACCCGCACCGTCGCCTTCTTCGAGCCCGAGACGCTCAAGCAGGAAGTGATGGAAATCCGCTTCGATCCCTCGGGCCGCGTCGCCGATATCCGCAAATACGGCCTGGACGACGCCCGCCAGATCCAGCTGGTGTCGCGCACCACGCCGACGCGCGGCAAGGAACTGTCCTTCCTCGAACAGATGTTCGGCAATATCGGCCGCTTCAACGACCGCGGCACCGGTACGCAGGGGCGCTGACGCCCCATTTCTAATCCTTGTCGGAGACGCCGGCCTCGCCGAAGGTCGCCATGCCGTCGTGGCAGGCGATCGCCGCCCGCACCACACCCAGCGCCACCGCCGCCCCCGAGCCTTCGCCCAGCCGCATGCCCAGATCCAGCAGCGGCAGCATGCCGAATCGGTCCAGCAGCCGGCCATGGCCCGGCTCGACCGAGCGATGCCCGGCCAGGCAGTGGTCGAGGCCCGCTGGGTCCAGCGCGTGCAGAACCGCCGCCGCCGCCCCCACGACGTAGCCGTCCAGCAGAACCGGCAGGCGCCGGCGGCGGGCGCCCAGCAGGGCGCCGAACAGGGCGGCGATTTCACGCCCGCCCAGGCGGCGCAGCACTTCCAGCGGGTCGGCCAGCGCGGCGCCGTGGAAATCCAGGGCGGCGGTCACGGCCGCCGCCTTGCGCGACCGCCCGTCGGCATCGACCCCGGTGCCCGAGCCGCACCAGTCCGACGGCGGTCCGCCGGCGATGGCGGTGGCGATCGCCGCCGCCGCGGTCGTATTGGCGATGCCCATCTCGCCCAGCACCAGGATGTCGGCCGGTGCCTCGGCCGCGGCCAGCCCGGCGGCCACGGCATCGGCGAATTCGGCCTCGGTCATCGCCGGCGCGGCGGTGAAATCGGCGGTCGGCCGGTCCAGATCGAGCGGCACGACGGCCAGTTCCGCGCCGTAAAGCCGGCAAAGCTGGTTGATCGCCGCTCCGCCGCGCTCGAAATTCGCCACCATCTGCACTGTGACCTCGGCCGGAAAGGCCGAGACGCCGCGGGCGGCAACGCCGTGGTTGCCGGCGAACACCACCGCCCTGATGCGGTCGGCCCGCGGCCGTTCACGGCCCTGCCAGCCGGCCAGCCAGACCGCGATATCTTCCAGCCGTCCCAGCGATCCCGCCGGCTTTGTCAGCATCTGCTGACGACCTGCGGCCGCCGCGGCCACCTCGGAATCGGACCGGGGCAGGTCCTGGACCAGGGCACGAATCGCATTCATGTCGAGGGGCATCGGCGGCTCCGGAATAAGGTCCCGTCCGTCCTAGGGGCTGCGCCCGCGGGCGTCAACGTGGCCGATCGCGGCTCGGGGCAAATTCGTGGCCGGCAGCGATTTCGTTTGCGATGGCCCGCGACCTTCGTGCTATGCGAAGGCCAATTGTTTCCAGGCTTTGACGATGTCCGCGACGGAACAGACCCCACCGCGCCCCGGCCGGCTTGCCGCCCTGCGCCTGGCCTTTGCCTTTCTGACCCGGCTGCCGGTCGGCACCCCGCCGGCCTACGGCCCTGCATCGCTGGCCGTCGCGGCCTGGGCCTTTCCGCTGGTCGGCGTCATCGTCGGGCTGATCGCCGCCGCGGCCTTCACCGCCGCGACCTGGGCGGGGCTGACCCTGAACCTCGCGGCGCTGGCCGCGGTCGCCGCCGCGATCTGGACCACCCGCGCCCTGCACGAGGACGGACTGGGCGACATCGCCGACGGGTTCGGTGGCGGACACGATCGTGACCGCAAACTGGCGATCATGCGCGACAGCCGCGTCGGCAGTTTCGCGGTGCTGGCGCTGGGTGTCAGCCTGCTGGCCCGGGTCGGCGCGATCTCGGCCCTGGACCATCCCGCCTATGTCGTCCCGGCGCTGGTCGGGGCGGGCGCGGCCAGCCGGGGCGCCATGGTGGCGCTGATGTACTGGATGAAACCCGCCCGCGACGACGGGCTGGGCCGTCACGCCGGACGACCGAGTGCCGCGACGCTGGTGACCGCCCTGATCGTCGCCGCGGCCGCCGCCGAACTGGGGCTGGGCATCCGCGCCGGCCTGTTCGGCCTGGCCGGCGCGGCGGTCGGCGCCCTGCTGGTTGCCTGGATCGCCCGGCGCAATATCGGCGGCCAGACCGGCGACGTGCTGGGCGCCGCCCAGCAGGCGGCCGAGATCGGCTTCCTGCTGGCGGTGGTCATCGCCGATCCGATGTGCCTGAACTGCACCGACATGGCGGGCTGAACGGGGCCCTACCCTTCGCGCCGGCCGCCCTTGGGTTCGGGTCGGGATGCCGGCTGCGGCCGGGTTTCGGCATTGGCCACCGGGCCGCGGTCGCGATCGGCATAAAGCCGAAGCAGGGCGACGAGGCCGCTGGTTCCGGTGCCGCGCCAGATCATCATATGCACTGCCCCATTTTTCGAAGCGTTTGCCCTGTGGAAACGTACTGCGACTAAGACTAAATCGCAAATCATGGCGAAAGAAAAGCCCGCCGGCACGGGACCGGCGGGCTTGCGTCGCTTTGCCTCAGCTGCCCGCGGTCAGTGCGCCAGCACGGCCAGCAGCAGCAGGGCGACGATGTTGGTGATCTTGATCATCGGGTTGACGGCGGGGCCCGCCGTGTCCTTGTAGGGATCGCCGACGGTATCACCGGTCACCGCGGCCTTGTGGGCGTCCGAGCCCTTGCCGCCGTGGTGGCCTTCCTCGATGTACTTCTTGGCGTTGTCCCAGGCACCGCCGCCCGCGGTCATCGAGATCGCGACGAACAGGCCCGTGACGATGACGCCCAGCAGCATGGCGCCCACCGCCGACAAGGCAGCGCCCTTGCCCGCGATCGCCAGGATCACGAAATAAAGCACGATCGGCGACAGTACCGGCAGCAGGCTGGGAATGATCATTTCCCGGATCGCCGCCTTGGTCAGCATGTCGACCGCCCGGCTGTAGTCGGGCTTGGCCTTGCCCGTCATGATGCCGGGGATTTCCTTGAACTGCCGGCGCACCTCGACGACCACCGAGCCGGCCGCCCGGCCGACGGCGGTCATGCCCATCGCCCCGAACAGATAGGGCAGCAGGCCGCCGATCAGCAGGCCGACCACGACATAGGGGTTGGCCAGCGAGAAGTCGATCATCACGTCCTTGAAGAACGGATACTGATCGGGGTTGGAGATGAAGAAGTCGAGGTCCGAGGTATAGGCCGCGAACAGGACCAGCGCGCCCAGGCCCGCCGAACCGATCGCATAACCCTTGGTCACCGCCTTGGTGGTGTTGCCGACCGCGTCCAGCGCGTCGGTCACCTTGCGCACGTCAGGCGGCAGTTCCGACATTTCGGCGATGCCGCCGGCATTGTCGGTAACCGGGCCATAGGCGTCCAGCGCGACCACCACGCCGGCCAGGGCCAGCATGGTCGACACCGCGATGGCGATGCCCATCAGGCCCGCCAGCGAATAGGTGCCGATGATGCCGGCAACGATGATCAGCGCCGGCAGGGCGGTGGCTTCCATCGACACGGCCAGGCCCTGGATCACGTTGGTGCCGTGTCCGGTGGTCGAAGACTGCGCGACGCTCTTGACCGGGCGATACTCGGTGCCGGTGTAGTATTCGGTCGCCCAGATGATCAGACCGGTCACGACCAGGCCGATCACGCCGCACAGATAAAGGCTCATGCCGGTGAAGATCTTGTCGCCGACGCCGAACTGGCGGGCCATGCCCGACACCCCGTTGGCGGGATCGGCCAGCACCCAGCTGGTCACCGGGTACAGCGCGACCAGCGACAGGATCGCGGCCGCGATGAAGCCCTTGTACAGGGCCTTCATGATCTTCTGGTCGGAACCCAGCCGGACGAAATAGGTGCCGATGATCGAGGTGATGATGCAGGTGCCGCCGATGGCCAGCGGATAGACCATCATCGGCCAGGCGGCGGCGGTGCCCGCAAAGAAGATCGAGGCCAGCACCATGGTCGCGACGACGGTCACGGCATAGGTCTCGAACAGGTCGGCGGCCATGCCCGCGCAATCGCCCACGTTGTCGCCGACGTTGTCGGCGATGACGGCGGGGTTGCGGGGGTCATCCTCGGGGATGCCGGCCTCGACCTTGCCGACCAGATCGGCGCCGACATCGGCCCCCTTGGTGAAGATGCCGCCGCCCAGGCGGGCGAAGATCGAGATCAGCGAGGCACCGAAACCCAGCGCCACCATCGCGTCGATCAGGCCGCGGCCCTCGACCTTCATGGCGATCAGCACGCCGAAATAGCCGGCGACGCCGAGCAGCGCCAGGCCCGCGACCAACAGGCCCGTGACGGCACCGGCGCGGAAGGCGAGGCTGAGGCCCTGGGCCAGGCCCTGGCGCGACGCCTCGGCCGTGCGCACGTTGGCCTTGACCGAGACGTTCATGCCGACGTAACCGGCCGCGGCCGACAGCACGGCGCCGATCAGAAAGCCGATGCCGACCTTGATCCCCAGCAGAAACGAAATGATGACGAAGATCACCACGCCGACGACGCCGATCGTCAGGTACTGGCGATTGAGATAAGCCTTGGCCCCTTCCTGGATGGCTGCGGCGATGTCCTGCATGCGTTGATTGCCTGGCGAAGCCGCAAGAACCGATTGTGCGGTCACGACGCCATAAATAAGCGCGATCACCCCACAGGCGATCGCGAACCAAACGACTGTCATGATACCCCCTCGTTCGTTATAGGCATTTGGGAGCGAAGCCTGCGACTCGCGCCCTCCCTAGTGGCGCGTCAACGGCCAAAGTCTGACAGACCCGGAAGATGGTCGCAAATATTCGTCTTGACGCGGATTAAATTGCTGCAACCGCGAGAATCGCCGATCCGACGCGGGTCATGCCGCCCGGCGCCGCATCGCGACCAATCGCCACAGCGCCGCGGCCAGGGCCAGCGCCAGCAGCGGCAGGGCGGTCAGGGTGACCACGTTCCAGCCGCCGCCGAACAACAGCTTGCCCGACGACAGCGAGGCGACGGCGGTGATGGCGAACACCGTGAAGTCGTTCGCCGCCTGGGTCTTGGCCCGTTCCTCGGGCCGGTAGGCTTCGGTCAGCAGCGCGGTGCCGCCGACGAACATGAAGTTCCAGCCGATGCCCAGCAGCATCAGCGCCACGATGAAATTGGCGAAATCCAGCCCCGCCAGCGCCACGGCGACACAGGCCAGGTTGATCACGGCCCCGGCCGCGATGATGTTGACCACGCCGAAGCGGCGGATCAGATGGCCGGTGAAGAACGACGGTCCGAACATCGCGATCACGTGGAACTGGATCACGGTCGCCGACTGGTCGTAGGACAGGCCGCAGCCGATCATGGCCAGCGGCGTCGCGGTCATCACCAGGCTCATCACCGCATAACCGATCGCGCCCGACAGCACCGCGACCAGGAACACCGGCTGGCGGGCGATGACCGTCAGCGGCCGCCCGCCCTGCCCGCGCCCCGCGGGCGGCGGCCTGGGGATGTCGATGAACTGCTGGATGGCGACCGACAGGGCGCACAGCACGCCGGCCGCGACGAACGAGCCCTGGAACAGATAGGGCATCAGCATTTCGCGCGTATGCTTGGTGATCTCAGGCCCCAGGAACCCCGCCACCACCCCGCCCGCCATCACCAGCGAGATCGCCTTGGCCTTGAAATCCTCGGGCGCCACGTCGGCCGCGGCAAACCGGTAGTACTGGGCAAAGGCCGAGAAGATTCCGAACAGCCCCAGCGAGCCGGCAAACAGCGGGAACGAGCCGATATAGATGCCCAGGCAGGACAGGATCGAGCCCATGATGCCGAAGGCGCCGCCGACCATGAACCCGGCGCGGCGGCCGATCCGCCCCATCAGCAGCGAGGCGGGGATGGTGCCGATCGCGGTGCCGCAGATCACCATCGCCACCGGCAGGGTCGCCAGCGACTTGTCCTCGGCCAGCATCGCACCGACCAGCCCGCCCAGGGCGATCTGGATCGACATCGTCGAATTGGCCAGCGCCTGGCAGGCGGCCAGCACCACCACATTGCGCTTTGCGCGCTTTTTTTCGTCCATGATGGTGGCTATTGCCCCTTCAGTGCATTGCGGATCAGGACGCGGGATACCTTGCCCGGTCCCAGCACCTTGTCGGCCTGCTTGCCCAGGCGCGCGGTCATCTGGTCGATGTCGACCTCGGTCCAGGTGCCGTTCTGGCCGATCGGATGGGCGGCCAGGTCGCGGACGAAGGCGTCACGCACGCGGGGCATGACGTTCTGGATCTCGCCCACGTCCTCGGGCTTGGGGATTTCCAGCGCCAGGTTCAGCCACAGGGTCGACCATGGCCGTTCGGCCGTGCGCAGCGGCACGCTCATCCCTTCCAGCACGACATAGGAAGCCGGCGGCGGCTTGGGCGGCGGCGCCGGTTCGGTGTTTTCGGGTTTGCGCAGCAGGAAGAACCAGGCTGCCGCCCCGCCGCCGGCCAGCAGCACCAGCAGGATGACCAGGATGACGATCAGCTTCTTCATCAGAAATGCCGATAGCCGGTACGGGCCAGTTCGACCCGCTCGCCCTGGCGGTCGCGCACATCGACGCCCTCCCCGGCCGCAACCCGGCCGATGCAGGTGACGGGCACGCCGGCCGTGGCGGCCGCGTGCTGCAGGTCGTCGACGCGGTCGGGCGGCACGGTGAAGGCCAGTTCGTAATCGTCGCCCCCCGACAGGCAGTCGAGGAACAGGCCCGGCGCCTCGCCGATCATCTCGGCCGCCGGGGCCGACAGCGGCACGTCGGCCGCCCGGATCCCGATGGCGACGCCGGATGCGCGCGCGATATGGCCGACGTCCTGGACCAGACCGTCCGAGACGTCCAGCGCCGCGGTCGCGATACCGACCAGGCGCGGCCCCAGCGTCACCCGCGGCGACGGCAGGTCCAGCCGGGCGTTCAGCGCATGGCGGATGTCGGGGTCGACGCCGACCACCTGGTTGAGCTTCAGATGCAGCGCCAGCGTCGCATCGCCGATGGTGCCGGACACATACAGCAGGTCGCCGGCCCGTGCCCCGTTGCGGCGCAGCACCCTGCCCTGCGGCGCCACGCCCAGCGCGGTCAGCGACAGGACCGTCGGCCCGGGCGTCGCGGTCGTGTCGCCGCCCAGCAGGGTGATGCCGAATTCGCGCTGGTCACGGTCGAGGCCGGCTGCGAAACCGGCGATCCAGCCCTCGTCGACATTGCGCGGCAGAACCAGGCCCAGCAGATAGCCGCGTGGGGTGGCGCCCATCGCGGCCAGGTCGGAAAGATTGGTGCGCAGCAGCTTGCGGGCAATGACCTCGGGGCCGTCGGCATCGAGGAAATGCACGCCCGCGACCATGCAATCCTTGGTCAGCACCACCTGCTCGCCGGGTTCGGGGGCCAGCAGGGCGGCATCGTCGGTCAGTCCGAAGGCCAGCGGCGCCGCAACGGACAGCGGCGCCAGGTATCGCGCGATCAGTTCGAATTCGCCCGATCGCGCGATGCCGTCGGTCACTGTCCGAATTCTTCCGGCCGCACGGCGCGGGCGACGCGGTCCAGCACCGCATTGACCAGGCCCGGCTCGGCCCCGCCATAGAAGGCGTGGGCGACGTCGACATATTCGGTGATCACGACCTTGGCCGGCACATCCTTGCGGCCCATCAGCTCGAAGGCGCCGACCCGCATGATCGAGCGCAGCAGCGTCTCGACCCGGTCGGCGTCGCGCACCGAGATGGCGTCGGCCAGCCGGGCATCGATCTGCTCGCGCAGCTTGACCGTCTGGCGGGTCAGGTCGGCGAAGAATTCCGCGTCGGCATCCTTGTATTCGACCCCGTCGATCTCCTTGCCGAGATGCTGGGTGACAAATTCGCCGATGATGCGGTCGATCGACTGTTCGTTCAGGTCGTACTGGTACAGCGCCTGGACCGCGGCCAGCCTGGCGGCCGACCGCTTGCCGATCAGGGCCTTGAAATTGGGATTGGGATTGGTCACGCGCCCAGCCCGAACTTGCGTTTCAGCGCGACCAGGGCCAGCGCGGCCTTGGCCGCCCCGCCGCCCTTGTCCAGGTCGGTCTTGCGCGCACGTGCCCAGGCCTGGTCGTCGTTCTCGACGGTGATGATGCCGTTGCCGATCGACAGGCCCAGGCGGATGCCCAGGTCCATGATGCCGCGGGCGCTTTCGTTCGAGACGATGTCGTAATGCGTGGTCTCGCCGCGGATCACGCAGCCCAGCGCGACATAGGCGTCATAGCGGAAGCGCACGTCGCGCGCCCCGGCCTCGGCGGCCAGGACGATCGCCGGCGGAATTTCCAGGGCGCCGGGCACCGAGATGCGGTCATGGCGCGCGCCGGCCTCGTCCAGCGCCGCGACGGCACCTTCCAGCATGGCATCGGCGATGTCGTCGTAGAAACGGGCTTCGACGATCAGCACGCGCGGGGAAACGGTCATAGTCGGTTCACTCCTCGATGGGCTTCAGCGGGCGGATGTCGGTGACGTTGAGGCCATAGCCTTCGATGCCGACAAGACCCTTCACGCGATTGGACAGGACGATCATGTCCTTGAGGCCGAGATCCAGCAGGATCTGCGCGCCGATGCCGTAGTCGCGCAGCTGGCCCTGCTCGTCCACCGGATGGCCCAGCCGGCGCTTGACCCGGTCCGACAGCGCATTGGGGCGCGGTTCGCGGATCAGCACCACGACGCCGCGGCCGGCATCGCCGATCGCCTTCATCGCGCCGTGCAGCAGGCCGGCGGACTCGCTGGACTTGTCGCCCAGCACGTCCTCGATGACGTTCAGGGCATGGACGCGGACCATGACGGGCTCGGTGCCGGAAATATCACCCTTCACCAGGGCGATATGTTCGGCGTGTTCGACGGTGTTGCGATAGACCAGCATCCTGAAATCGCCGCCCCAGCGGCTGTCGATGCGGTCTTCCAGCACCCGGCGGACCAGGTTGTCGTGGCGGCGGCGATGGGCGATCAGGTCGGCGATGGTGCCGACCTTCAGGCCGTGCAGCTGGGCAAAGCCGACCAGGTCGGGCAGGCGCGCCATGCTGCCGTCGTCGTTCATGATCTCGCAGATCACGCCGGCCGGGGTCAGCCCGGCCAGGCGGGCGATGTCGACCGACGCCTCGGTGTGGCCGGCGCGGACCAGCACGCCGCCGTCACGGGCAACCAGCGGGAAGACATGGCCCGGCGTCGCGATGTCGGCCGCACCCTTGGCCGGGTCGATGGCGACCTTGACCGTGTGGGCACGGTCGGCCGCCGAAATCCCGGTCGTCACGCCCTCGCGCGCCTCGATCGAGACGGTGAAGGCGGTCTGATGGCGCGACAGGTTGTCCTTGGCCATCAGCGGCAGGCCCAGCTGCTCGACGCGCTGGCGGGTCATCGCCAGGCAGATCAGGCCGCGGCCGTGCTTGGCCATGAAATTGATGACTTCGGGGGTGCAGTTGTCCGCCGGGATGACCAGGTCGCCCTCGTTCTCGCGATCCTCGTCGTCGACCAGCACCACCATCTTGCCTGCCCGGATGTCGGCCAGGATATCCTCGATCGAGGACAGGTATTGCGAATAGCTGTTCACGCCGGCAGGCACGCTCATCACGGACGCTCCATCTCGGCCAGCCGGGCTACATAGCGGGCAAGCACGTCGATTTCCACATTGACCCTGGCCCCCTGCGCCAGGCGCCCCAGCGTGGTGACCGCCTGGGTATGGGGGATCAGGTTGACGCCGAAGGTCGGGCGGCCATCCGCGGCCGCGCCCACCTCGTTCACCGTCAGCGACACGCCCGAGATGGCGACCGAGCCCTTCTTCGCGACGAAGGGACCGAGGGCCTTGGGCAGGGCAAAGACCAGGCGCAGCGAGTCGCCTTCGGGCTTGGCCTCGACCACCTCGGCCACGCCGTCGACATGGCCGGACACGATATGCCCGCCCAGTTCGTCGCCGACCTTGAGCGAGCGTTCCAGGTTGATGTCATGCCCCGGCCCCCACGTATCAAGCGTGGTGCAGGACAGGGTCTCGGCCGAGACGTCGACCGAGAACCAGTCCGGGCCCTTGTCGACCACCGTCAGGCAGACGCCGTCGCAGGCGATCGAGGCGCCGATCGCGATCGAGGCGGTGTCGTAGGCGGTCTGGAGCGCGAAGCGCGTGTCGCCGCGCCGTTCGACCGCACGGACACGGCCGATATCTGTGACGATGCCGGTAAACATGGCTCTTTCTTAGCGCCGCCGGCGGCGTTGTCCAACCGCTTTATACGGGTGGCGCATGACACCGCTGTCAGGCGTCGCGCCGCTCGTAGGTCTCGACCAGGTCGTCGCCGCAGGGTTCCTGGGCGGTCCGCAGCCACAGGGGGGCCTGGGCCAGGCGGTCGACCCCGAATGCCTGCAGGGCAGCAATGCCGTCCGCGCCGATCAGCTTGGGCGCCCGCATCCATACCAGACGGTCGACCAGCCCCGCCCGCACCAGGGCGGCGGCGACCGCCGCGCCCCCCTCGGCCAGCACGCGGGTCAGGCCGCGATCGCCCAGCGCGGCCATCGCCGCCTTCAGGTCGGGGCGGCCGTCCGCATCGCGCGGCACCGCGATCACGGTGACCCCGGCCTGCTCGTAGGCTTGGCGGCGCAGGGGATCGGCCCCCGCCAGGGTGACGATCCAGGTGGGCGTCTCGGTCGCGGTGCGCACCAGCCGCGAGGTCAGCGGCAGGCGCAGCCGGCCGTCCAGCACGATCCGCACCGGCGAACGGTCCTCCAGCCCCGCCAGGCGGCAGGTCAGGTCGGGATCGTCGGCCAGCGCCGTGCCGATGCCGACCAGGATGGCGTCGTGATCGGCGCGCATCAGATGGCCGCGGGCGCGGGCGGCCGGGCCGGTGATCCAGCGGCTTTCGCCGCCATGGGTGGCGATGCGGCCGTCCAGCGTGGTCGCCAGCTTCAGCGTCACCAGCGGCCGGCCCTGGCGTACGCGCACCAGGAAACCGGCATTCAGTGCCGCCGCCTCGGCCTCGCACACGCCGGTCGTGACCCGGATGCCGGCATCGCGCAGGCGGCGGATGCCGCCGCCATCGACCCGGGGGTCGGGGTCCTGCAGCGCCACGACGCAGCGGCCGATGCCGGCCGCCACCAGCGCATCGGCGCAGGGCGGCGTCTTGCCGTGATGGGCACAGGGTTCCAGGGTGACATAGGCCGTCGCGCCCGCCGCCGCACTGCCGGCGCGGGCCAGGGCCACCACCTCGGCATGGGGGCGGCCGCCGGGCTGGGTATTGCCGCGGGCCAGCACGATACCGTCGCGGACCAGGACGCAGCCGACCGACGGATTGGGCCAGGTGCGGCCCAGCCCGCGGGCAGCCAGCGCCAGAGCGTGGCGCATATGCGCCACGTCCTGGGCCATCGATACGGGATCAGTCGTCGTCGCCACCGCCCAGCTTGCCGACGAAGTCTTCGAAATCCTTCGCCTCGCGGAAGTTGCGATAGACCGAGGCGAAACGGACATAGGCGACCTGGTCGATATTGCGCAGGCCTTCCATGATCATCTCGCCCACCTGGTCGGACGGAATCTCGGATTCGCCCGCGGTTTCCAGCCGGCGGACGATGGCGTTGATCAGCACCTCGATCCGTTCGGGCGGGACCGGCCGCTTGCGGCAGGCGATCTCGACCGACCGGGCCAGCTTGTCGCGGTCGAACGGGGCGCGGGCCCCGTTCTTCTTCACGATCGTCAGTTCGCGCAGCTGCACACGCTCGAACGTGGTGAAGCGTTGGCCGCAATTGGGGCAGAAACGACGTCGGCGGATCGCCGAATTGTCTTCGGTGGGGCGCGAGTCCTTCACCTGGGT
>Ga0206117_101451_pt1 | contig 11984 bp, 6 predicted proteins | sample 3A5Ametagenome_FD_177997 | JGI IMG/M metagenome (GOLD analysis project Ga0206117, IMG submission 177997) | Enriched microbial communities from leaf-cutter ant dump, University of Wisconsin, Madison, United States - 3A5A | ecosystem: Environmental > Terrestrial > Nest > Insects nest > Nest dump... | reverse complement strand
GCCAGTACCTACGCTTACGGCGAGCTACAGCGGCTTTGTTAACGGCGATACGCCATTGAGTTTAACCACTCAGCCAACGTTGAGCACTACTGCAACGATAGCCTCTTCTGTAGCAGGCAGTCCTTATGCGATTACGGCATCTGGTGCAGCAAGCTCAAACTATACGATCAGTTATGTTGCGGGCACGCTAAGCGTTACCACAGCGCCATTGACGATTACGGCGAATAACCAGACCAAAGCTTACGGGGCGCCAGTACCTACGCTTACAGCAAGCTACAGCGGCTTTGTTAACGGCGATACACCATTGAGTTTAACCACTCAGCCAACGTTGAGTACTACTGCAACGATAGCCTCTTCTGTAGCAGGCAGCCCTTATGTAATCACGGCATCAGGTGCAGCAAGCTCAAACTATACGATCAGTTATGTTGCGGGTACGCTAAGCATTACCCAAAAAGCATTGACCATCACAGCTTCGGCTAGGACTAAAACCTATGGTGACGCGGTAACTTTTGCAGGAACCGAATTTACTTCGGTTGGTTTGACCAATGGTGATGCTATTACTAGTGTAACCTTAAATAGTACCGGTGCGGCAGCTACTGCTACCGTAGCAGGTTCTACCTATCCGATTGTAGCTACGGCAGCAGTTGGTACTGGATTAGGTAACTATACCATCAGTTATGTAAATGGTGCTTTAACAGTAACTCCTAGAGCTCTGGTTGTCGCCAATACTGACCGCTCTAAAGTTTATGGAGATGTATTGGTGAACACTGATTTTGCAGGTAGCATTACTGGTATCCAGAATAGCGATAACATTACCGTGACTAGAAACAGTACAGGAGCGGTAGCAACTGCAGCGATAGGCAATAGCTATCCAATTGTGGCTACACTTGCCGATCCTGACAGTAAGCTAGGAAACTATACGGTGACCAATCCAAACGGTACCTTGACCGTTACCCAGAAAGCATTAACTATTACAGCTTCTGCAAGGACCAAAACCTATGGTGATGCGGTAACTTTTGCAGGTACTGAATTCACCTCATTAGGTTTGACCAATGGTGATGCTATTACTAGTGTAACCTTAAATAGTACCGGTGCAGCAGCTACTGCTACCGTAGCAGGTTCTACCTATCCTATTGTGGCTACAGCAGCAATTGGTACAGGATTAAGCAACTACAGCATCAGTTATGTAAATGGTGCCTTGACGGTAAACCCTAGAGCTTTGGTTGTGGCCAACACCAACCGCTCTAAAGTTTATGGAGATGTATTGGTGAACACTGATTTTGCAGGTAGCATTACCGGTATCCAAAATGGTGATAATATTACCGTGACCAGAAATAGTACGGGTGCAGTAGCAACAGCAGCGATAGGCAATAGTTATCCAATTGTGGCCACATTTGTGGATCCTGACAGCAAATTAGGAAACTATTCAGTAACCAATCCAAATGGTACATTGACCGTTACTCAGAAAGCGTTGACCATCACCGCTTCGGCGAGGACCAAAACCTATGGTGATGCGGTAACTTTTGCAGGTACTGAATTCACCTCATTAGGTTTGATCAATAGTGATGCCATTACCAGCGTAACCTTGACTAGTACCGGTGCAGCAGCTACCGCTACTGTGGCAGGTTCTACTTATCCGATTGTTGTGTCAGCAGCAACAGGTACTGGACTGGGCAATTATAATATAACTTATGTGGGCAATGTTTTAACGGTAAACCTGAAAGCATTGACCATTACCGCTGATAACAAAGAGAAATTTGTAGGTACGGTTAACCCGCCATTAACGGCTAGCTATACCGGATTTGTGAATAGTGAGACTTCTAGTGTATTGACTTCACCAGTAAGCTTAAGCACTACTGCGGTAACCAATAGCCCAATGGGTGATTATCCGATTACGGCAAGCGGTGCAGCAGCAGCGAATTATACCATTACTTATGTAGGCGGTATACTTAAAGTTAAACCAGGTGCACCAACCAGTGTGAGTTTGGCTGCAGTGACCTTGCTAGAGAACAGACCTGCGGGAACTACTGCTGGAACATTGAGCAGTACTTCTGACGATCCTGCCGCAACCTTTACTTATAGCTTGGTTGCTGGAACGGGTGATACAGACAACGCTTTGTTTGCCATTTCTGGAACTTCATTGAATACTGCTGCTATTCTTGATTATGAAACTAAGGCTGTTTATAGCGTTAGGGTGAGGAGCACCACACAATACGGGTTCTCATTGGATAGAGTGTTAACCATCAATTTAACAGATGTGAATGAAGCGCCTACTTTGGCTGTTGTAGCTAACCAAACCATATGCTATACAAGAACTTCACAGAATGTGGCTTTGGCAGGCATTAGTGCAGGTCCTGAGACTAGTCAAATAACCAGTTTATCAGTAAGCAGCAATAATCCTGGCTTATTTGATGCATTAACTGTATCTGGCAGCGGAGCTACCGGAACCTTGGTTTACCAAGTTAAAACTGGTGTAGTGGGCACAGCTACAGTTACCGTAACGGTTAAAGATAACGGAGGGACAGCCAATGGTGGTGTAGATACCTACAGCCGTACTTTCGTGATTACGGTGAATGCCTTGCCGGTATTGAGCATTAGTAGTGATAAGGGCTTAGAAATCAGCAAAGGAGCTACGGTACAGTTAACAGCAACGGGAGGAACCAGCTATGTTTGGTCGAATGCCAATGGTATCATCAGCGGCCAAAACACCGCGGTATTAACGATACGTCCTTCGCAAACTACCACCTATACGGTTACTGGAACCAACGCAAATGGTTGCAGTGAAACCAAAAGTATCACCATCACGGTATTGGATGATTATGCGTTGATTTCGGGTACGAATATCCTTACTCCGAATGGAGATGGTAAAAATGATTATCTGATCATTCGTAACATCGATATGTATCCTAACCACGAAATCAAGATTTATGATGTTGCCGGAAGGGTTGTGTACAGCAAAAGGACTTATAACAATACTTGGGATGGTACCTACAATGGTTCGCCATTGGCTAAAGGCACCTACTATTACATCATCGATTTTGACGGTGGCAAGTTCAAGAAAAAAGGTTTCGTATCAATTGTAAGGGACTAAGGAGGGTAGGATGAACACTAAAATGGATAAGCTCATGAAAATGAAAAGATATATGATGGCATTGCTGGTATCGGGCATGGTGTGCGGTACAGCAAGTGCACAATTGGCACCATTGGGTGCCATGTACTACCATAACCAGTACCTGAACAACCCAGCCTTTGCAGGGATAGGACAAGGCCTAGAAGTTGACCTTGGTTATCGCCAGCAATGGAGCACGGTTCCAGGATCGCCGAAGGTGCAGGTGTTGACGGGTTCTTATGCAATGACTCCAAAGGCCGGAATTGGATTAAATATTTACAATGACCAAACGGGGCTTTTTAAGCATACTAGGGTAATGGGAAGTTATGCTTACCACTTGCCACTCAATAGCAAGGGAGATAGGCTAAGCTTTGGCGTATCACTAGGTTTTATGGACGAGCTGGTAGACCAAGGGCTGATGGACGGTGATCCAAACGATCCTACTACGAGAGCCTTCAATGAACGTCAGCAATATGTTGATGGGGATTTTGGTGTGGCCTATACCAGCGGCAAATTTAGTTTGCAAGCAGCCATGCCGAATCTAAGGAATAACCTTGGTTTCAGCAAGGAGGGAGAAAACGTGGTGAACTACGTAAGGTTCTTTGCTGCGGCGAGCTACAAGATACGTCTGTCGGAAAGTGAGGGCGTAGGACTGGAACCGAAAGTAGCCTTCCGTGGCGTACGTGGTTTTGACAACATCGTGGATGCGGGTGCGAACTTTACTTTTGTAGATGATAAAATTGGTTTGATGGCCATGTACCATAGCACCAAGAGTACCTCTTTTGGTTTAAGTGCTAAATTATCAAAGGCCTTTAGCCTATTGGGGCTGTATACCTCCAATACTGCGGCACTGGCAGGTCAAACCAATGGCAGTTTCGAAGTGAATTTAAAGATGAACCTTTTTAAATAAGTAGCGCTTCGCTCATTCTTGATAAATTATAAAAGCCCCGTACGTACGGGGCTTTTTTTTGTGAGGTATCCCATCCTGAAAATTTGGCCAATGGAATTTCACGATATGAAAATACAGTAGGCTAGGCTTAAGATCATTGTTCCGAGTAGAACGTACAACGAGGGTTTCAAACATGTGGTAATGTAGATGTTAATTTAATGATATGTTAACAAATAGGCCCTTAGCTTTGCAACGTAAATATTCAAATGAATACTCCTTCGGACAAAGAACTTCTAGAAGCCATTAAACAGGATGACCATGCAGCATTTGAAGTGTTGTTCAATAGGTATTGGGACTATTTGTTTGGCATCGTTTATCGCAGGTTGAACGACAGGGAAGAAACCCTGGATGTAGTACAGGATATCTTTGTTTATTTATGGAATAGTAGAGCTTCCCTTTCCGTAAAAAGTGGATTGGAGCCTTATCTGTTTTCCGCTGCAAGAAATCAGTTATATAGTCTTTATCGTCGGAATCAATTAAGACAGGCTAAGGAGGAGATGCAAGCTGTGGTGAGTGTGCCGCTTGAGGCAGATGGACAGTTGTTATTTAGAGAGGTGGACCGTTTGGTGACCGACGAACTGCAAAAGATGCCCGACAATGTTCGTAGGTGTTTTACCCTAAGTAGGGAAGAAGGCAAGAGCATTCGGGAAATTGCAGCAGAACTGATGCTTTCTGAAAAGACAGTCAAAAACAACATTTCTGATGCGTTAAAACGGTTGAGGCTGCATTTGGGTAGCTACTCGGCCGAAACGCTTTCTATACTGCTCATTACCGAAATACTATCGCAGCAGATTTAACTTATTCTTAATCTTTTATTAACGGACCTTTTTGCTTTTCGCTATACATCATAGTGTATAAGCAGAAAAAATGAATTCTAAAAATAAAGAAGAGTTTGATCAGTGGTTTCAGTCGGTGGATGATCAACAGCCTGTTGATTTATTACAAAACGCCATTCAAAAAGAAGGGTTGAGGCAAGAACTTTGGCAGCGTGTTGCAACAGATATTGCTGTTAATGAGGAGGCAGAAAAAAGACAATATTCACTGGTGTATCGTTTAAGGATACCCATCGCTATTGCGGCTTCTTTATTGCTGACTTTGACTTTTGGCTATTTATTCCTTAAATCATCAAAACGAACTGAGCAAAATCAAGTTGCTGCGGTAAAACCTGGACGTGAAGCCGCAAGCTTAACCTTGTCAAATGGCAGGAAAATTTTGTTGGTTGACTTACAAGTAGGACAAGTAGCCACTGAAGAGGGACTAAGCATATCCAAGACCAAAAATGGTGAACTCACCTACGAAGTCAAAGCTACACAGGGCGAGGGCTCCGGATTCAATGTCCTTTCCACAAGCAAGGGAGAAACCTATACCATTAAACTTCCAGATGGTTCACTGGCTAAACTAAATGCAGCTTCTTCTTTGAGCTATCCCGTAAATTTTGGGAAGCATGAACGTAGGGTAAAAATGACCGGGGAGGTTTACTTTGAAGTAGCCAAGGTTGATTTGCCTAAGCATGCTGGTAGAATGCCATTTTTTGTAGAAACTGCTCAGCAACAGATACAAGTATTGGGTACTCAGTTTAACGTAAACGCCTATAAAGAGGAACCCTATATCCAAACCACATTGGTAGAGGGGAGTGTAAAGATAAGTACCTCTTCTGGTCGTTCGGCATTGTTACGCCCCGGCCAACAAGCCATGGTTGCCAACGATATTTCAGTAGTGCCGGCAGATATGGAAACTCAATTGGCTTGGATCAATGGAGATTTTGTATTCAAGAGGGAGGAGCTTAAAAACATTCTTTATAAAATTTCCCGCTGGTATGATGTAGAAATTGATTGTACTGAGTCGCTTGGAAAATTGCGATTTACGGGAATGGTGGCAAGGAGCCAACCTTTGGCTGATGTGATGGAAATGATTTCCTCATTGGGCAAAATCAAACTTACTTTAAAAGAAAGGAGGCTCGTAGTGACACCATAGTTACCATAATAAGGCCAAAAAAGAGGCGGAGATGCGCTAACATCTTCCGCCCAAAAGTCAGGTCTTCTTCAAAAATATTCGCTTACAATTCTTAAAAACAACACTAACTACAAGACAAAAATATGAATTTTTATTTAGTCATGCGTGTTATGAAAATCACCATGGTACTATTGACCTGTTGCCTATTGCAATTAAGTGCGGCAACCTATGGTCAACATTTGACCTTAAAAAAACAAGCATCCATACCCGAAATTCTTCAAGAAATTAGAAAACAGGCAGGGTATGATTTTTTCTATGATGCAGAAATATTTGATGGCGCTCCTAAAATCACATTAGATGTAAACAAAGCCGAAATAAACAAAGTGCTGTCATTGTGTTTTGCAGAGCTGCCTTATACCTATGTCATCAAGAAAAAAAACGTGACCATTATTAAAACAGCCAACAGACCTGTACAAAATGAAAAAACAGGAGGTGCTGTACAACAAATAAAAATCAATGGAAAGGTCATTGACGCGAGCGATAAAAAGCCTATTCCTGGCGCTTCCGTTAGGCTCAAAGGATCGCAAACTGGTTTGATGACCGATAATGATGGTAAGTTCTCCATTGTTGTACCCGAAGATGGCGCCATACTCGTTTTTTCCTACCTGAGTTATCAAACCAAAGAACTACGCGTTAGCAGTGGGCAAGGCGAATTGATTGTAGCATTGCAACAGTTGGCCACTAACTTGAACGAGGTGACGGTGCAGGCACGTCGTAATACCCGTACGGAAGCCTCAGTATTGGACGAACGTAAAAATGCATCGATTGTACAGGATGCAATTTCTGCACAAATGATAGAGCGTACAGGTAGTATAACTACTACTCAGGCACTACAAAGGGTGTCTGGGGTAACCATCACCGATGATAAATACGTAGCAGTACGTGGTTTAGGCGACCGTTCGGTAATTGGCCAGCTCAATGGCGTGCGTTTGGCCTCATCTGATCCAGATCGAAGTGCCATTCCTTTAGACCTTGTGCCTGCTTCTTTATTGGATAACATCACCATCTATAAAACTGTCACTCCTGATAAGCCTGCAGATGCCGCATCGGGCATTGTGGAGCTTAAAACAAGGTCAGTACCCGATAAGATGACCTTTGATGTGGTGGCTCAATCTGGTTTTAACTCTAACATAGGGATTGGGGGAAATTATAATAGCTTTTGGAACAGTGATATGGGGGCATTCGGTACCAAAATCAATAACAAGAACCTATCTCAAGATTTTCTTAACCTATCAAATCAGTATCCTGAAGGATTAGGCTCTATTCAAAAAATGATTGCATCAAGCAGTTACGATGAAGGCGCACGCAAAGAAGTGGGACGTATCAATAACATCATGCAGAGCTTTGATCCTGTATTGACCTCACAAACCAAAAAAGCGCCACTAAACCAGATTTATTCAGTGACGTTTGGCAATAGTTACAAGGTGTTCAAAAACCATAGGTTAGGGGTTATTTTGGGTGGAAATTACTATCGCCGTACCTCTAACATCTATGATGGAGACCTTACCCAATACAGTATTTACCAAGGTGTGGTTACAGGAAATCCCTATATCTATAGCCAGCGTAAAATCCCTAACTATACCACCACCAATAATATTGTAATGGGTAAATACCAAACCTATAAAGAGCATACTGGGATAGAAACTTTGAATTATGGGGTGTTAGCTGGTTTAACCTATCGTTTAAGTCCAAGGCATGAAATCAGTTTCCAATACTTGGGCAGTTGGGGCGGTGAAAATACCGCATCAAACTTGCGAGGTGGATATTATTATGCGGGTTTGCCCGGAGAAGTGAACAGTACTACCTATTCGTTAAAACAAACATTTAGGACTTTACATACTTTCAACCTACAAGGAGAACATAAGTTCTTGAATACGGAATACTCGCCACGATTGAGCTATAATATTGCGACTTCAGAATCTGACCAAAATGATCCAGATTATCGCTTTGTTAACTTGGTTGACTATAAACCAAGAAATGGTGGAGCCTATGAAGTACCGGTAATCAATAATTTGCCAAACGCTCCTAATGTACAGTATCGGTATACTGATAGGTATTACGCCTTGAGCTCGGGTTATGTCAATGGATTTGGTCCTTACGGAATTATGCAAGCAGATCCAAATGGTAGACGCTGGCGTAAATTGGACGAAACCAATTATAATTATAAAGCTGATCTAGCGGTGCCATTTCCACTTTTTGGAACTAAGCAAGAGTTTAAACTTGGAATCAATTACCTGAACAGGGAACGCAAATTTGGAGAGAATGTATTGTTTTTGCCAGGATCTAATTTTTCAAACTATGGATCGTTCGCAGGTAGTACGCCAGGCAGATTTTCTTATATTCCTTTATATAACGTAGAGGGTAACCTTAATCGTTTGGTAAGTAATGAGGTGGTAGGTGTTAAAACACCATCAGGAGCCGTTGGCGAAGGTGATTTTCCTGTAGGAGGTTTCCTTTATAATATCCAGAAATCACCAAATAACTATACTGGTTTTTATGAAACCAATGCTTTTTATGGCATGCTTGATCTGAAAGTAACAGATCAATTTAGAGTTGTGGGAGGTGTTCGTTTGGAGAATACCAATATTCAGTCGGCTGTAGATACCAAAAATGTATTCTTAGATCCATCGTTGATTGCGGCAAATGAGAATGGTACCGTTAACCTAAATCCACAAAACCCTAATTCGGTATATAAACAGGGTTACAAACCATTCTACTCGGTAAATGCCACTTATACGCTCAACAAAAATATGAATTTCCGTGCGGCTTTTAATACCACTTTGGCTAGGCCTGAGTTGCGGGAAATTACCAATGTGTATGACTTTGATGCCTTCCAAATGGGACTTGTAGTTGGAAATAGAAACCTAATTAACCAGTCTACCAAAAACTTGGATTTCCGTTGGGAATGGTTTCCCGCCGCCGGTGAAGTGATTGCGGTATCTGCCTTCGGTAAAGAAATCAATAACCAACTGGTGAAAGTATTCAGTTTGCAAACCCAAGGTTTGGCAGCTACATTTCCTGAATTTCCAATCATCCAATTTCAAAATGATCCCAATAGAGGACGTGTGTATGGTATAGAGTTGGAGTTGGTTAAAGATTTGGGCACGATTTGGGATCCTGCTAAAGATTTCTTCTTAGGTTCAAACCTGTTATTGGCGCAAAGTAACATCAAAAAAACGCCGGAAAGATTGGCCGCCAATTGGTCTATTGATCGTAATGCACCTACCAATAGCCCCTTGTTTGAACAGGCACCTTATAGTATCAATGCCTGGTTAAATTATGTGAACAAAAAATCGGGTACTGACCTTACGGCCACCTTTAATATGGTGGGCGAACGCTTGGTACAGATCAACCTTACTGGTGAACCAGATTTATATACCCGTCCATTTGCCATGCTCGACCTGGTGTTTAGCCAAAAATTAAGTAAAAGGATTTTGTTTAAGGGCTATGCCAAAAACATCTTGAATCCAGCCATCAAAACGGTTTATGCCAACCCAAACACGGGAGGTAAATGGTATGGCAATGAATACCTCAACCGTAGTTATAAACGAGGTGCCGAGTTCATGTTTGGTTTCACTTATAATTTGTTCTAGTCATGAAATACAATATGATACAAATTCGCAGTTTTCTGCTTCTTATATTCACAGTACTACTGGGTGCTGCTTGTAAAAAAGCCAATGACGACTACAGTTATGATTATCGCCGTAATCAGGAAGCTTTAAAAGCATCCAATGTACGTTTGGTTAATTTATCCAAAAACAACCAATTGATTGCCAATGGTGATAGTTTAACAAATTTCTTTGTTCCACCACAACGTTCAGGCTACATTCCGCCTGAGGAATCAACTCCTCCAGGAACACGTTACTTCCCCTCAAATGGTCAATTGGGACTTACTTGGTCTATTCCACAGAACCTATTTCAGCAAGATGGTCAAGTTAAGCTGAAAACTACGTTCATTTCAACAATAACCAATATCGTGCCTTCACATGAGGTAGAATTTAGCTTGAAGGAAAATTATGATCAGCCCAAAGATTATTATCTCTTGATCAACCATGAGGGATTGGTACAACAACCTACCAATTTATTGGAGGTGCCACGCAGCATTACCGCACCGGCGAAACCAGATCATTTTAAGATCCGTATCCTGAACCTTTCCCGAAAAATTGCACCTACTTATTCTATGGAGGATTTAGTTTCCAAATTGAGCCTAGTTTATGCAGATGGCACTCCGGTGAGTACAACAACATCAGGAATTGCTATAAATAACTGGTCTGAATATGTAGAAGTGCCTTATGGTACTTATCAGTTTAAGGTGTTAACGGAAGATGGCCGACAAGTGCCCGGCAATGGCCACACTTATTACAACTACATCAACAGAGCAAATTCTACGATGGAAATGACTGGACCTAATTCTACCAATATAAGTTCAGGGCTTACTTATGCACCACTGCATACCTTTCAGCCTGGTGGCGTATATACCATTGTTGTTCACCCAACAGATTTTACCTGGACTACAGGAAATGATGATTTCCGTACGATGCAGAATGCTGCCCGAATCATCTCAGACATTAGCGAACCACAAAATTTGACTTATACGCAAGTGCAATTGGCCAATACAATGATAGGACAGGAGCTGGTGCTGAAGGTAAAGGGACAATCTACCACTGTAACCAATTATGGCCAAGCTTCTGAATACAAAAGGGTGATTGCGGGGAAGCAGCTACTGGAGGTGAAATCTAAAACAGGGGAGACTTTGGTCTCTAAAGAAGTAGAACTTGTAGGTGGACAGAATTATACTTTTTGGCTGTACGCTGACCAGAACAAGCAGGTAAAAACCTTATTGGCAGCTAATAACCTGGCAGGCACAGGCTATATCGGTACAGGAAAGGACGGAACTAATGGAACCATAGACAGGTACCAATCCGAGTTTTATTTCAACTTCAGGTTTTTAAATTTTAGCAACCAGTTACCCTACGTCACTTTTACCAACGGTGATGGAACGCCTTATGCGAAAAGTATAATTTACGGAAGTGGGGTAAATGTACAGCAAGGGATACTCAAAACTGAAGAGCCTTATGCTTCGGTGTTGTACGGCAATTCAACATCCACTGGGAATTATCAGTTTATGGCCTACAGCTCTGCACCAGCGCGTGTTCCTGGAGATTGGTTAAAGCAAATCGTGCCCATGTCAAGTGAGCAATTGGTAGCCAACAAGAGCCTTTATACCGCTGTGGGTCGTAAAGTGCCTGCACACGAACCGGGTGTGTATTCCATTGCGGTTATTGGTGATCCAACGAGTAGTAGTACCGCAGAAAAAGCAAGATTTATGGTCATTAAACACACGAAATAGAAATACAGTTATGAAGATTAAGATTTTAATTCTTTTATCAATGGCTTTTGCTGCCGTGTATCTGTCCTCATGTACAAAGACAGAGTACCGTGTAGTAGAAGAGCCGGCCTATATCCGCGTATTCAACAATCTCACTTATACACTCACCTTAGACAATAAGGAAGAGCTTCAGCCTTTCTTTTGTATGTTCATCGATCCTCAGTTTGATGCTTCTGGAAAACCCATAGGTGGTTTGGTGGTTGGGGATTTTTTGGATAAACGCGGGATTTATGCCGCACCTAATGCTGCACATGCAGGATTAAGTACTTCCAAATTTAATCCCGAATATCCTGGTAAGGAATTGGTTCCAACCGCACCAATCCTAAACGGTTTTGACCTTACCAACTGGGCGCAGGTTAAATCTGGTAAACGTCGCTTTCTATTTATGTCGCGTCCCATCAGTAACATCGCTTTTGCCAAACTGCCCGATGAACAGCAACGTAAGGTTTTCTTGGATACGGTAATTGATCTTTCTGTACGTGAGGTTTATACGTTGCATATTTTGCAGAGAGATTTTAATACCA
>Ga0206117_101449_pt1 | contig 12008 bp, 11 predicted proteins | sample 3A5Ametagenome_FD_177997 | JGI IMG/M metagenome (GOLD analysis project Ga0206117, IMG submission 177997) | Enriched microbial communities from leaf-cutter ant dump, University of Wisconsin, Madison, United States - 3A5A | ecosystem: Environmental > Terrestrial > Nest > Insects nest > Nest dump... | reverse complement strand
CAGTTTAGTCTTGCCGGAAGATGGCGGACGGCCTATCTGTTGTCAAGACCGAACTGAACGGTTTAGTTTTTGGCAATTGGTGTCAGGGGGCTTGTCGGGCGATGCGGAACGCGGTAGGGGCCAGGAACATGGACTCAGGCGAGGCGCGCATGACCACCTTGGTTGCCCCCACTCCCGAAGCGGGATCGAAGCCGGCCCAGATCATGGACGCGGCCGGCACCCTGTTCCTGGAACATGGCTACAGCGCCGTCAGCATGGACGCGGTCGCCAAGAAGGCGAACGTGTCCAAGGCGACGCTGTACGCCCATTTCGGCAGCAAGGAGGAACTGTTCCGGGCGATGGTCGCCTGCGAATGCGCGAACTCCGTCATGGCCGGCATCTGGGACGATGCGATGCGCCTGCCGGCGGCTGACGGGCTGCGCCTGATCGGCAGGACTTTCGTCCGCTTCATCGCTTCGCCCAAGGCGCTGGGCCTGTACCGGATGGTGCTGGGCGAGGTTCTGCGCCAGCCCCAGCTCGCCCAGGCCTTCTATGACAGCGGTCCCGCCGAAACCTTCCAGCGTGCCCGCCAGTTCATGTCCCACATGGCGGAGAGAGGCGAGCTGGCGATCACCGACTGCGATCTCGCCACCCACCAGTTCTTCGGTCTGCTGAAGGCCAACATGCACATGAAGCTGCTGCTTTGCCTGAGCGAACGGCCGAGCGACGCTGATCTGGAACGATTCGTCGACGCCGCCGTCGATCTGTTCGTCAAGGGCTACGCGCCTGCGGGGCGCTAGGCATCGCCTGACTATGCTCTCATTAAGAGCCTAACCGGGGATCTTACAAACCCCCAATTGGTGCCAGCGACAATCCAGACGTAATAGTCATAAATCCAGACGCAAACTTCGCCCCCTTCGGCTTGTCACCGGCCAAGGCTTCGTATAGCGTGCCCATGACATACCGGCGTAACGGTGCGTGGCGGGTTTGCGGATGGATTTCGAGACGACCTTCATCGCGCAGGTCATCACCGTTATCGGCTTTGCGGTCGGGCTGTCCATTGCCGTCGCCTCCGGCCGCTATCCACGCCATATCCGCAACTCCCTGCGCGCCTATGCCTACGGCAAGTTCCTGGTGGGGACGGGCTTCCTGGTCGCCGGTACTCGAGGCGGCCTGGCGCCTGACCTGCTCGTGCCGCTCGCCAACGGGTTGGGAATCGCCGGACTGGCGATGAACTACACCAGTGTCCGCCATTTGCAGAATCGGCCGGCGCCGCCGCTGGCCCCGGCGGCCGTCGGACTGGCGGTGGCGCTGGTCAGTGCCCTGCTGCTGCTGTCCGGCAGCGGCATCTCCTCGATCCGTATCCTGGTCAGTTTCACGACAGCGGCCGTGCTGCTGGTCATCGCCTTCGAAGTTCTGGTGCGCTACGAGGGGCGCGGCATTCCGCACTATGTGACCGGGATCCTCTGCGCCGGCCTGGCAACGGTCTATCTGGTCCGCATGGGCGCCGGAGTGACACAGGACGAGCCGCCGACCGCCTACATGCTCGACGACCGGGTGGAGCGTCTCACCTTCCTGCTGACGCTGCTGGGAACGGTGGTCGGGGCGATCAACTATGTCCTGATGGCCAGTGACGAGTTCAACCGCGAACTGGCGAAACTCGCCCATACCGACGGGCTGACCGGCAGCCTGAACCGCCGCCGGCTGTTCGAACTTGGCGAGATCGAATTCCGCCGTGCCCGCCGCCATGGCCGCGACCTGACGGTGCTTGTGCTCGACATCGACAGGTTCAAGTCGATCAACGACCGTGCCGGCCATCCGTTCGGCGACCGGGTCATCCAGGCGGTGGCCGACTGCTGTGCCGCGCAGATAAGGCGCGAGGACGCGGTGGGAAGGATCGGCGGGGAGGAGTTCGCCATCCTGCTCCCCGAGACCGGTGCTGAGGCCGGGCGGCTGCTGGCCGAACGGCTGCGCAGCGCAATCGAACGGCAGCTGGCCCAGCTTGGCGCCGAGGGCGGGGTAACGGTGACCTGCAGCATCGGCGGCGTCAGCCTGACGCGGGAGCACAGTGAATTTTCCGACCTCATGGCCCAATCGGACTGCGCGCTTTATGACGCGAAGCATGCCGGGCGCAATCAGGTGCGTTTCTTTCCCACAGTGGCCCTGACCCCTGCATTGCACGCCTGACAGGCAGGCAAGGGCCAGCAGGACCGGTTAGAAAAATCGGCCCCGCAGGCGATGGCGCACGGCCGCCTTTACCCGCGGGGCCGCTTGCCGCATTATCCGCGCCGGTCCCCACCGGCCGGTTTACTCCGGTCGATAGTCCGGGGCCGGCTTGCCGGGTCCGATCCGGCTCCGTCCCTTCCGGCAACATCGGCGCAAGGTCGTGGTTCTTTCCCATCTCGGCTCTGGCGGCCTGGAGCCGCAGCGGTCGCAACTGACGCTCGGCACGAAATTCAGGCTCATCAACTGGGGGCTGGTCCTGCTGATCTGCACGATCACCGGGGTCGGCGTCGGGCTGCTCTATTCCGCCGCCGGCGGCCACTGGAAGCCGTGGGCACAGCCGCAGCTGGTCCGCGCCATCCCCGGCTTGGTTCTGATGCTGGGCATCGCGCTGGTCGATATCCGCCACCTGATGAAGTCGGCTTACGTCATCTTCTTCATGGTGCTCTGCCTGCTGATCGCGGTGGAACTGATGGGTCGCATCGGCATGGGCGCCCAGCGCTGGATCGACCTCGGGTTCTTCCAGCTCCAGCCGTCGGAACTGATGAAGCCGGCGCTGACGCTGGCGCTCGCCCGCTATTTTCACGGGGTGACGCTGGACCAGATCGGCCGGCCGCTGCTGCTGATTCCGCCCCTGCTGCTGGTCTTCACGCCGGTGGCCTTCGTTCTGATGCAGCCGAACCTCGGTACCTCGCTGCTGCTGATCATGGGCAGCGGCGCCATCTTCTTCGCCGCCGGCGTCCGGGTGTGGAAATTCCTGCTGGTGATCGGCGGCGGCCTCAGCGCCATCCCCATCGCCTGGGAGTTCCTGCACGACTACCAGAAGCAGCGCGTCTACACCTTCCTCGATCCGGAGACCGATCCGCTCGGCGCCGGCTACAACATTTTGCAGTCGAAGATCGCGCTGGGTTCCGGCGGCATGTTCGGCAAGGGCTTCATGTCCGGCTCGCAAAGCCAGCTGATGTTCCTGCCGGAAAAGCACACCGACTTCATCTTCGTCGTCCTGGCGGAGGAATTCGGCATGGTCGGCGCCGCCACGCTGCTGGCGCTCTACGTCCTGCTGTTCATCTATGGCTGGGTGATCGCGCTGAACAGCCGCAGCCAGTTCGGCCGGCTGGTCGCGGTCGGCATGACGGCGCAGTTCTTCCTCTACGTCTTCGTCAATGTGGCGATGGTGATGGGCCTGATCCCCGTCGTCGGCATCCCGCTGCCGCTGGTGTCCTACGGCGGATCGGCAATGATGACGTTGATGATCGGTGTCGGCCTGCTGCTCAGCATGTCGGTCCACCGCGATGTGCGCATCCCCAAAAGCGGCGTCACCGACGTCTGAACTCCCCCGTTCGTTTCGGTTATCGGCTGAGGTACGCCGGGCAAGTGCCTGTCGCACCCCGGCCGCGCCGTTGCCGCAATGCCCCGCCCTCGCGATATCGGGGTGCAGGCCGACCGATCTTGCGGGCAGGCCCGGTATCAGCGGGAGGAAATAGCGATGCGGAGAGATGCCTTAGGACTTGGCGGACGTATGGCGGTGATCGGGGCGGGCCTCGCCGCTCTTTTGCTCGGCAGCGCATCGGCACAGGCGGAGTCGCTGTTCAGCCATATGGGCGGCAGCTTCAGCGAGAACGCCGGGTCGTTCGAGACCTCGCGCTGGCAGCGGTCGGACGGCTGGAAGGCCGGCGGGCACATGAACTGCACCTGGAGCCGCGCCAACGTCACTGCCGGGAAAGGCCACGTCTCCCTGTCGGTCAGCGACCGGATTGCCGGCAGCGAACGCATTGCCGGCAGCGACCGCTATTCCTGCGGCGAATATTCGACGCATCGCTTCTACGGCTACGGCGCCTACACGGTGTCGCTGAAGGCGGTGAAGGCCGATGGGGTGATGACCTCGGTCTCCCACTACACCGGCCCGCCCTTCGGCGATCCGTGGGATGAGATCACAATGGGCGTCGCCGGCAAGGACACCACCAAGCTGGAAATCAGCTATGTGGTCAACGGCGCCGGGCACCGCAACACGGTGGTCGATCTCGGCTTCGACGCCGCCAAGGGCTTCCACAGCTACGGTTTCGACTGGAAGCCCGACGGCATCGTCTGGACCGTCGACGGCAAGCCGGTGCATAAGGTTTCCGGCAAGCCGGAGGATCTCCCGCGCATGCCCGGCAGGCTGATGCTGCGCTTCTGGAGCGCATCCGGCGACACCGAATGGCTGCGCCGCTTCAGCTATCCCGGTCATCCCCTGGCCGCCGAGGTCGCCTCCGTCACCTACCGCGAGGATCCGGCGAACCTCAGCAACTGAGGACCGCCGGTCAGTCCAGCGCTTCGGCGCCCAGGTAGGATTCGACGACGCGGGGATCGGCGACGACCTCCGCCGGGGCGCCGTCGGCGATCTTCTCGCCATGGTCCAGCACCACCACGCGGTCGGACAGCGCCATCACCGCGCGCATGACATGCTCGATCATCAGGATGGTCAGGCCTTCGCGCCGGTTCAGGTCGCGCAGGACCTCGACCATCCGGTCGACCTCGGTCGGGCGAAGCCCAGCCAGCACCTCGTCCAGCAGCAGCAGGGTCGGACGGGTTGCCAGCGCGCGGGCGACCTCCAGCCGCTTGCGGTCGGGCAGGGTCAGGCTGCGCGCCGGGCGGTTGGCCTGATCGGCCAGTTCCAGCCGCTCCAGCACGGTGCGGGCCTGCCGCCTCGCGGTCTCCACCGACCGTTCGCGGGCCAGCGCACCGACGACGACATTCTCCTCGACCGTCAGCTGGCCGAAGGGCTTGACGATCTGGAAGGTGCGGCCGATTCCGGCGGCGCAAACCTGGTTTGGCTTCAGGCCGGTCAGGTTGCGGCCCTTCAGCGTCACCCGCCCCTCGTCCGGCGGGAAGACGCCGGCGATCAGGTTGAATGTGGTGGTCTTGCCGGCGCCGTTCGGGCCGATCAGCGCCAGGATGCGCCCCTCCGGCACGGTGAAGCTGACCTCCGACACCGCCTTCAGCCCGCGGAACCGCTTGGACAGGCGCTCGACCTCTAGCAATGCGGTCATCTCAGGCGCCCTCCCCCGGCTGGCGGACAAGACGCAGGCGGCGGGCCAGCCAGGGCCAGACGCCCTCCGGCCGGAACACCACGATCGCCACCAGTGCCGCACCATAGAACAGTTGCTTCAGGCCGGGCAGGTCCAGTCCACCGGCTTCGATCAGGAAGGTCAGCACCTCGCCCAGCGGCGTCAGGATGAAGGCGCCGAGGATCGGCCCGACCAGCGTGCCGATGCCGCCGACGATGGCCGGCAGGATGATCTCGATGGAGCGCCCCATCGAGAAGACCTGCTCCGGAAACAGGTTGTTGAAGTAGAAAGCCTGGAACACGCCGCCCAATGCGGTCAGGGCGGACGATACCGCCACCGCCGTCATGCGGGCGCGGAACAGGTCGACGCCCGACGCCTCCGCCGCGTCCGGTTCCTCGCGCACCGCCAGCCATTGGTAGCCGAGCCGGCTGTGCAGCAGGGCGCGCGACAGGAACAGCGCGCCGACGACCAGCGCCAGCGCCACGTAATAGAACAGCACCGGCGAGCCGCGCAGGTTCACCGGATCGCTGGCCCCCGCCTCAACCGGCAGGAAGAAGCCGCCGGACCCACCGACCCAGGTGATGTGGTCGAAGCCGATGCGCGCCACCTCGGCGAAGGCGATGGTCAGCAGGGCGAAATGGACGCCCTTCACCCCGAAGCGGAAGCCCAGGAAGCCGATGACGCAGCCGGCCACCACCGCGACCAGCATCGCCAGGACCATCCCGGCCCAGGGGCCGATGCCGAAATGGACGAACAGCGCCGCGCTGACATAGGCGCCGAGGCCAACATACAGCGCATGGCCCAGCGACAGCAGTCCGGAAAAGCCCATCATCACGTTCCAGGCCTGCCCGACATAAGCGAACCACAGCACGGTGGTCAGCACCGACACCAGATAACGGTCGGCGACGAAGGGCGTCACCACCAGCCCGAGCGCCGCCAGGACCAGCAGGACCAGCCCGCGTCCCGTCACACCCGAAGGCATCATTCCCGAAGGCCCGCTCATGACCGTTTCCCCAACAGCCCTTGCGGGCGCAGCAGCAGAACCACGATCAGCACCCCGTAGCTGAACAGGGATTTCAGGGACGGCGTCAGCAGGAAGCCGGCCAGCGCCTCCGACATGCCGATCAGCACGCCGCCCAGCAGCGCGCCGGGCAGGCTGCCCAGCCCGCCGACGATGACGATGATGAAGCTGAGCAGCGTGTATTCCGGCGCCAGCTGCGGTCGGGCATCGACCAGTAGGGTCATCAGCGCACCCGCCACCCCGACCACCGCGGCACCGATGCCGAAGGTCAGGGCATAGAGCCCGTCGATGTTCAGCCCGACGACGCGGGCACCCAGCGGATTGTCGGCGCAGGCACGGATCGCTTTGCCGGTGCGGCTGAAGCGGAAGAAGGCGAACAGCGCCGCCGCCACCACGATGGCCGCCGCCCCGGCGCGCAGCCGCACGGCATCCAGCAGCATCGGGCCGATCTCCACCGTGTCGAAGCTGTAGGGCACCTGGACGTTGCGGGCGTCCGGGCCGAACAGCATCAGCATGGCGTTGACCAGGATGGTGGCGATGCCAAGCAGCAGGATGAACTGCATGTGCTCCGGCCGCTCGACGAATTTGTTCACCAGCCCGCGCTGCAGCAGCCAGCCACAGGCGAACAGCAGCGCCGCCATGAGCGGAGCCGACAGCAGCGGGTCGAGGCCCAGCCAGCCGCCCAGCAGCACCGCGCCGTACATGCCCGCCACCATCATCTCGCCATGGGCGAAGTTGACGACGCGCACCACGCCGAAGATGACCGAAAGCCCCAGCGCCGCCAGCCCGTAGACCAGGCCGGTGAGCAGGCCGGAGGCCGCGATGTTCAAATAATAGTCGATCGGCATGGGCGGCGGATTGTCCGAACGGTTGGGTTCTGCGGGGTAGCAGCCCAAGGGGGATGCAGGCAAGCCAGAATGACCGCCGGCAACGCGATTCGTCCCGATCCCGCTAGGGCTGGCCGGCCAACCGGGTCGCGCCGCGCAGGCTCGCGATACGCTCCGCCACGTCATTCAACCGACGGTCGAGTGCCGTCGTCAGACAGGACCGAGCCGCGGCGGCCACCGCCGGGTCGCCTTCGGTGCCGCTGCGAATCCAGCAGAGAGCCGCTATCCTCTCGTGGAAGCGCCGCTCGTCCTGGATGAGTTCATAGGCCGCGCCGGCGCGGTCCGCCGGATCGGCGATGCCGGCCAGAAAGCGGTCCTGCATACCGCGGACACGGCCGTCGGTATGGGCGAGCGCCGGCACGTCGCAGATCATCCGCCGCAGCGGCGCCGTCACCGTGGCGCAACGCGGATCGGCGACCGGCGCAGGCGGCGGTTCCGATGATGGCTGACGCGGCTGGGTCATGGCGACCGCAGGTACCGGGGCCGCCGTCGGTTGCGGTTGGGATGGCGGCGCTGCCTTGACCGCGACCGGAACCGGTCCTGCCGGCCGGGACGCCGTCGGCGCCGGCGTGGCCCCGCCCAGCGACTGCCGCACCACCCGCACCGGCATGCCGACCTCCGCCGCCGCGAAGACGGTTTCGATGTCGGCGGGCAGCATGCGGAAACAGCCGCCGCTGGCCCGTGTGCCGACCGAGTCCGGGTCATTGGTGCCGTGGATGGCGATAGCCGGCCAGCCGAGATCGAGAGCGAACCGGCCCAGCGGGTTGTTCGGTCCGGGCGGAACCGCCCGCGGCAAAGCGGGGTTGTCGCGCCGCTGGTTGGCGGTCGGCCGCCATGTCGGGTCGCGGCGCTTGCGCTGGATGCTGCTGTCGCCGACGGGAATCGGCACGCCGGGGCGGCCGATGGCGACCGGAAAGCTGCGGGTGCCGCCGTCGGGATCCGTCAGGTAGAGGCGGCGGTCGGCAAGGCTGATGGCGATCGACCGCCCGTTCGCCCCCGGCTCGGCCGCCTGGGCCGCGTCCGTGCCGGCGATCCCGGCAAGGGCGAGGAGAGCCCATAAAAGACACCGTGCCAGGAGGATGGTGACGGCTGTTGCCGGTCGGAGGAGGGCGCCGCGGTCGCGGTCTCCCCGGATGGTCGTAATTCCATGCATGCGGAAAGTTGATCGCGTGTCCCCTAAAACAGGGTAAACAGCATGGGACGACGGTCGCCGGGGAACGGGGCCGCCCCGGACAGCAAGGACGTGCATCATGGACCAGATCGAGCAGACGTTGGCCGTCGCAACGGAACACCACCGCGCCGGCCGCACCGCGGAGGCCGAACGGCTGTACCGCGACGTGCTGGACGCGTCTCCCGGCCATCCGGACGCCTTGCATCTGCTGGGGGTGCTCGCGTTGCAATCCGGACGGGCGGACGAAGCGGTCGACCGCATCGCGCAGGCCGTGGCCGGCGATGACGGCTCCCCGCTGTTCCATGCCAATCTGGGTCACGCCCTGCACGCGTCCGGCCGCCACCGCGAGGCGGCGATGAGCTTCGCCCGAGCCCTGACCCTGCTGACGAACGAGGGGGAAGGCTGGGGCAATGTCGGAGCGCTCGCCAACCTGATCCGCCGTTATGACGACGACATCCGCGCCGCCGCCGCCGCGGAGGTCGATGCCCGCTATGCCATGGGCGACGTGATGCGGCGCCAGTCGCTGCTCTTCCTGCTGACCGGTGACATCGCCTATTACCACGCCCTGGTGAACACCGCGCTGGACGACCCGCTGCGCTTCTCCATCCCGTCGATGCATTACGCCTATTGGGGCATCGCGATGCGGCTGTTCCAGGGCGACACGCGCAAGGGAGATGTCAGCGCCTTCACCACCGGCGAATTCCGCCGGTTCTATCGCCTGCTGGTGGAGGAGACGGCGCGCCGCTACGGCCTTGACACCCGCCTGCGCCGGGTGGCGCCCCGCCCTGCGGTGAAGCGGGTGGCGCTGATCACCAACCAGATGCTGGGCGAGGGGCACCAGCCGACCGCCGACGCCTTCGATTATGCCCGCCGGTTGCAAGACGACCACGGTTGCGAGGTGCTGATCGTCAATCCCAACGCCATGGCGGTGGAAGGCGAGAACGGCTTCGTTCCCGAATACAGCTACAACGTCACCGCGGAGTATGACGGCGAGCAGACCCTGACCGCCTACGGCGCCAATGTCCGCATGCTGTCCTTCCCGCAGCCGCGTTTCGACGAGGAGAAGCTGACCGCCATCGTCGATGCGGTGCAGCGTTTCGACCCTGACGTGATCGTCGCCTTCGGCGGTTCCAACACTGTGGCCGATCTGTTCGCCCGCAGCCGGCCGGTGGTGTTCCTGCCGACATCCAGCGGCCTGCCGCCCTCGCTCGCCACCCTTCTTCTGGGCTATGGCCCGGATGACAACGCCGACGGCTGGCCGCAGGAGGCGCGGGCGCGCTTCCGTCCCTTCTCCTTCGGTTGGACCCTGCCGGATGCCGGCCCGTCGCGCAGCCGGGCCGATTTCGGCCTGCCGGCCGATGGGGCGCTCTATGTCGTCGTCGGCAACCGCCTGGATCAGGAAGTCGTGCCGGAGTTCATTGAAACGCTCGACCGCCTGCTCGACCGCGTACCCGAGGCGCATGTCGCCTTCGCCGGCGCGGCGACGGAACTGCCGGGCAGGATCGCCGCGGCCCGCAACGCGACGCGGATGCATGCTCTGGGAGATGTCGACGCCATTCGCGGGCTGTATGGCGTGGCAACCGCCTATCTGAACCCGCCGCGCCAGGGCGGCGGCGGCAGTGCGGCCTTCGCCCTGGCAGACGGGCTGCCGGTGGTGGCCTATGCCCAGGGCGATGTCGCCGGGATCGTCGGCGCCGCCATGACAGTTGCCGACGGGACGGCATTCCTGGACCGCGCCGCGGAGCTGGGGCAGGACGCCAATGCGCGGACGAAGGCGGCAGAAGCGGCACGCAGCCGATTCGCCGATACCGGCGACCGCGCGCGGTCGGTGGCGAAGCTGCTGGACTATGCCCGCGAGGCGCAGGAGCTTTACTGAGGCGTAGCGCCTCCCCTGCCCCAGGCAAACGTCCGCCCGGCACCCGTACGACGATCTGCATCGTACAGGAACCGGGCGGAACCGTTTCAGGAGTTCGTGACGGTGGAAAGTTCAGGCCGTCACTGATCGTAAGTCCCGGCGCCGACGATGTAACGGCCATCGCGGGTGACGTAGGAATGCTTGTGCTCGACCTTGTTGGTCTGGCGGTTCAGCCAGACATAGTCGATGACGGCGTTCGGCTTGTCCTTGGTCTCGGTGATCATCGCCTGGACGATCGGCTTGCCTTCCGCGTCCTTCAGATCGGCGGCATTGGAGCCGGCCAGCTTCGGGTTGGCGCCGGAGGCGACATAGCGGCCATCGGTGTCGAAGACGAACACATACAGCTCGCCGCGGCGGAAACTGCCCTTGGGGTCCTGGAAGGCCTTGGTCGCCTCGTCCGGCCCCTTGGCCTTCAGATAGGCGACGGCCTCGGCGACCAGCGACTTGGCCTGTTCCGGCGTGGCGTGATCGGCGGCGAAGGCCGGCGCGGTCAGCAGGGCCGCCGCGACGGCGACCAGGGATGCGGTTCTGCGAATCATGGATGAGCACCTTGGAAGAGAGGAATGGAGGGAAGGAGCCAACGATCCGACAGGGGTCACTCCTCGTGCACGGTTTCCAGCCAGGAGCGGATCGACCACAGTGCTTCCTGCCCCAGGGCGTCGCCGAACTTCGGCATGTAGGTGACGCCGTTGCGGATCGAGCCGTTGGTGACGCGCTCCTTGAACCACTCGTCACCGGCATCGCCCTTCTCCAGGTAGCGCAGGTCGGGGGCGATGCCGCCGGACACAGCACCCAGCCCATGGCAGCGCGCGCAGTTCTGGTTGAAGGCCGAGGCGCCGATCTCGATGGCGCGCGGGTTGCCACGGTAGGGATTGCTGTCCCGCCACGTCTCGCCGAGCTTGTCCAGCCCGGTGGTGTCCACCGGCTGCGGGACGACGTCGCCATGGGCGAAAACCAGGCCGGGAAGAGCAACGGCACCGATCAGACCAATCGCGGCTGCAAGCCGAACAATCCGTGCATTCATGAGAAAGACGTTCCCTCTGTTTCTAGCCGCCCTGCGGCCTTTGCTTCGCATAGGCAGAATTTATCAGCAGTGGGACCCACGAATAATTGGACTATGGTAGGACACAGCGAAATCTGCGCAAAGAATGACTTTCAGACCGTAGACACGGGAATGGGCGGACCGGATCGCTCCGGCCCGCCTCCCTCCCGCTTGTCCGCGTCTGATGTCAGGCCTTCGGCAGCTTGAAGACCCAGAGCGAGCCGCCCTGGTTGATGTCCTTCACCAGCTTGGCGACGTCGCCGCCCCACAGCGGCACCGCGCCGCCCCAGCCGGAGACGACGGCGACATACTGCTCGCCATCCATCTTCCAGGTGACCGGGCTGCCGACCACGCCGGAGCCGGTCTGGAACTTCCAGACCTCCTGGCCGGACTTGGCGTCGAAAGCCTTCAGATAGCCTTCCGGCGTGCCGGTGAAGACGAGATTGCCGGCGGTGGTCAGAACGCCGCCCCACAGCGGGGCCGGGTTCTTGTACTCCCAGACGATCTTGCCGGTCTTCGGATCGACGGCGCGCAGCGCACCGATGTAATCGTCGTACAGCGGCTTGATGGTGAAGCCGGCGCCGAGATAGGCCGCACCCTTCTTGTAGGTGATCGGCTCGTTCCAGATGTCCATGCCCCACTCGTTGGCCGGGACATAGAACAGCTCGGTCTGCGGGTTGTAGGCCATCGGCATCCAGTTCTTGGCGCCCAGGAAGGCCGGGG
>Ga0206117_101447_pt1 | contig 12011 bp, 6 predicted proteins | sample 3A5Ametagenome_FD_177997 | JGI IMG/M metagenome (GOLD analysis project Ga0206117, IMG submission 177997) | Enriched microbial communities from leaf-cutter ant dump, University of Wisconsin, Madison, United States - 3A5A | ecosystem: Environmental > Terrestrial > Nest > Insects nest > Nest dump... | reverse complement strand
CTGACGCGGACCAGGATGGTCGAGCCGTTGCGGAACTGGTCGGCGACGCGGCCGGACACGAAGTTCGGGAACATGCACATGTTCAGCGTCGCCACATGCGATTCGATGCGCGGCTGGCGGTCGACGCGGATGGCGCAGCGGTCGATCAGTCCCTGGCTGGTGGTCAGGAACAGGTGGAAGTCGTTGCCGGTCGGAATGATGCTGAGCGCGACGAAGCCGACATCCTTCCCGTCGTCGAACAGGCGGTAGATCATCAGCCGGCAGGTCTTGCTGTCGGTCATCCGGTCGATGTCGCACTGGTTGGTCCAGGCGCCCTCCGGCCCGAAATCCGCCGCGGCCTTGGAGAAGTCCACCGCGGCGGCGGGGTTGGCGCCGAACAGCGTCCCGGTCAGCCCCAGGGCCAGCGCTCCGGCAGCGGCAACCGCCCTCAACCCGCCCCACAGACCCTTTGCACGCATAGCTCCGGCCCCCGCCATCGTTCGTATTAACACGGAATGCGCCATGATAACCGGCGGCGGCGGGGGTGCAAGGCACGAGATGCCGCGCACCGGCCAGGAGGGAGAAGCCTCCAACGGCCGGTGCGCGGTATCCCGGGATCAGATACGGCCTTCCTCGAAGTCGCGGAAGGCCTGCATCACCTCTTCCCGCGTGTTCATGACGAAGGGGCCGCCCCAGGCGATGGGCTCGCCGATGGGCGCGCCGGCCAGCAGCAGGAAGCGCGCGCCCTCCGGCCCGGCGACCGCCTCCACCCGCTCGCCGTCGCCCAGCACGATCACCCGCGGTCCCGACAGCAGACCCTCGCCGCCGACATCCAGCGTGCCTTCGAACAGCACCAGGAAGGCGGTGTATCCGACCGGCAGCGGCTCGGCGAAGGACACCGACGGCGGCAGCGCCACGTCGAAATAGCGGGCGTCGGTCGCCTCGGCCCGCACCGGGCCCGCCGTGCCGCGGGCGGTGTCGCCTGCGATGACGGTGACGGTCGCCCCGTCCTCGCGCCGTTCCACCGGGATGGAGGCGGCCGGGAATTCCTGGTAGCGCGGCTCGGTCATCTTCAGCCTGGCCGGCAGGTTGATCCACAGCTGGAAGCCGCGCATCAGCCCTTCGGTCTGCTCCGGCATCTCCGAATGGATCAAGCCGCGGCCAGCGGTCATCCACTGCACGCCGCCGGTCTCGATCACGCCCTCATGCCCATGGTTGTCGGCATGGCGCATGCGGCCGGCCAGCATGTAGGTCACCGTCTCGAACCCGCGGTGGGGATGGTCGGGGAAGCCGGCGAGATAATCGGTCGGCTGGTCGGACCCGAACAGGTCCAGCATCAGGAAGGGGTCGAGCGTGCGCAGGCGGGGGCTGCCCAGCATGCGGGTCATGCTGACCCCGGCGCCGTCGGAGGTGGCCATTCCCTCCACGGCGGCGAGCACCGGACGGACACCGGGGGTGGCGGGCTTGGCGGACATGGCGGCAACTCCTGAACAAGCGAATGGCAATGCAGCACAGGTAGTCCCTCGCGGCCCCGCCGTGAAGCCGGCCCGCCCGCGCCACAGCGTTCCGCTCCGCGCAACAATCGACCCCTGAAACTGCACAGCGAAAAAGGCCGCCGGAGAACCGGCGGCCTTTTCGTGTGAGACCCTTGGGAAAGGGGTGATCTTAGTGGATGCTCTCGCCATGCAGGGCGAGGTCGAGACCGTCGCGCTCCACATCCTCCTCGACGCGCAGGCCCATGACCACATCGACGACCTTCAGCAGGACGAAGGTGGCGATGGCGCACCAGACCATGGTGTAGAGGACGCCCTGGACCTGGATCCAGACGGCGGCGGCGTTGCCTTCCAGCAGGCCCAGCGTGGCCTTCGGGTCGGCCTGCAGGACGGAGGCGAAGCCGCCTTCGCTGTTGGACACCGACATCTTGGCGAAGACGCCGGTCAGGATGGCGCCGATCAGGCCGCCGACGCCGTGCACGCCGAAGGCGTCCAGGCTGTCGTCATAGCCCAGCATGTGCTTGAGGCTGGTGGCCGACCAGAAGCAGACCACGCCGGCGACGATGCCGATGACGATGGCGCCCGTCGGGTCGACGAAGCCGGCGGCCGGGGTCACCGCGACCAGGCCGGCGACGGCGCCGGAGATGATGCCGAGGATCGACGGCTTGCCCTTGACGATCCACTCCGCGAACAGCCAGCCCATGGCGGCGCCGGCGGTGGCGATGTGCGTGGCGGCCAGCGCCATGCCGGCGCGCGGACCGGCGGTCAGGGCCGAACCGGCGTTGAAGCCGAACCAGCCAACCCACAGCAGCGAGGCGCCGATCAGCGACAGCACCAGGTTGTGCGGCATGAAGGCTTCCTTCGGGTAGCCCTTGCGCTTGCCGATCACCAGGGCTGCGACCAGGCCGGCGACGCCGGCGTTGATGTGCACGACCGTGCCGCCGGCGAAGTCGAGCACGCCCAGGCCGAACAGGAAGCCCGACGGGTACCAGACCCAGTGGGCGATCGGCGCATAGACCACGATCGACCACAGCGCGGTGAAGACCAGCAGGGAGGAGAACTTCATGCGGTCGGCGAAGGCGCCGGTGATCAGGGCCGGGGTGATGATCGCGAAGGTCATCTGGAACATCATGAAGACCGGCTCGGGGATCGTCGTCGCGACGCCCGAGCCTGTCGCCTCGCCCAGCACGAAGGCCTTCGAGAAGTCGAGCCCATTGAGGAACAGCCGGTCGAGACCGCCGACATAGGCACCGGTGCCGGTGAAGGCCAGGCTGTAGCCGATGACGTACCACAGGACGCTGATCAGGCAGGTGATGGCGAAGCTCTGCATCACCGTCGCCAGCACGTTCATCTTGCGGACCATGCCGCCGTAGAACAGCGCCAGGCCGGGGATGGTCATCATCAGCACCAGCGCGGTGGAGATGAGCATCCAGGCGGTGTCGCCGCCATTCAGCGCCGGAGCCGCCGGTGCGGCAGCAGCAGCGGCGGCAGCAGCAGCCGCGGCAGCGGCGGCAGCCGCCGGATCCTGGGCAAGGGCTGCGGCCGGCATGCCGACCGCGCCCAGAGCAACCGCCATCATCGGTGCGGCCATAAGGAACAGACGGTTCATCGAGGCTCCTCTTTCTCCAAAATCGCTCCCACCCCCTTACGGCCGGCGCGGCACCGGAGGTGTTCCGCGCTCAAGCCACCGCACTGGGGCGACCCCGTCCCGGTCGCCCCGTCCCCGGCAAAGACGGGGCGGCGGACGGGACCAAGGACGCCTCCATCGTTACAAGAAGCGTGCCAGTCGAAAACGGCTTGGAATCGTCAGGGTTGTCCCGGGCCGGGACCCTCGAACGGGCACCCTCCTACGAGTCGCACCCGCTGTTTGCACAGGAAACAGGCAGATTTCGGAACCGACATTTCGCCGCAAATTCCGGGCTTTCGACCGAACACCAGGGCCGGCAGCGCAATTTAAGCCCGCATCCGCCCTGCATTCTGGCTGCCATTCCGGCAAATGATGAAAATTTGGGCAGCGCCTGACCCGCAAGACGCCCATTGCGGCGGCATCGCAGCGATGCCGGCGCAAGACCCTACCTCTTCCATCCAGTCCGTTCGGAGGGGTGGGGCATACGCCCACCTTTCCTCCTAGGACTGGGAAGCACTCTTGCGGCGGGTAAGCCGATGCCAACCGTCCGCCGCGCCTATTGGACATGGCGGCGAGATGTGGCACCGTCAACGCCTCCATATGGATTGGCCGCAGCCGAGCGGCCGCAAGAATAAGGCAAAGGGGGTAACGGCCATGCTCGACAAACGGGATCTGCGCCTCGCACCGCGGCGTGCGGTGGCGCTGGTGCTGGCCGGGGGACGCGGAAGCCGTCTGAAGCAGCTGACAGACCGGCGGGCCAAGCCGGCCACATATTTCGGCGGCAAGTACCGCATCATCGACTTCGCGCTGTCCAACTGCGTCAACTCCGGCTTCCGCCGCATCGGCGTGCTGACGCAGTACAAGTCTCACAGCCTTCTGCGCCATCTCCAGCGCGGCTGGAACGTCTTCCGCGGCGAGATGAACGAGTTCTGCGACCTGCTGCCGGCCCAGCAGCGCGTCAGCGAGACCGAGTGGTACCAGGGCACCGCCGACGCGGTGTACCAGAACCTCGACATCCTGCGCGACCACGAGCCGGAATATGTCCTGATCCTGGCCGGCGACCACATCTACAAGATGGATTACGGCGCGCTGCTGCTCGACCACATCGACCGCAAGGCCGACGTCACCGTCCCCTGCATCGCGGTCCCGCGCGACCAGGCGACCGGCTTCGGCGTTATGCACATCGACGAGGAGCGCCGCATCATCGACTTCGTCGAGAAGCCGGCCGACCCGCCGCCGATGCCCGGCCGCCCGGACATGGCGCTGGCCAGCATGGGCATCTACGTCTTCAACGCGCAGTTCCTCTACGACCAGCTGGAGCGCGACGTCGCCACCCCCGGCTCCAGCCGCGATTTCGGCAAGGACATCATCCCGCATCTGGTGAAGAGCGGCGCCCGCATCATCGCCCACGACTATGCCGACAGCGCGGTGATCGACGCGCCGGACGACGCCCCCTACTGGCGCGACGTCGGCACCATCGACGCCTATTGGGAGGCCAACCTCGACCTCTGCCATGTCACGCCGCAGTTGAACATGTACAACCGCGACTGGCCGATCTTCACCTACCAGGAACAGCTTCCCCCCGCCAAGTTCGTCTTCGACGACGAGAACCGGCGCGGCACGGCGATCGACAGCCTGGTGTCGGGCGGCTGCATCATCTCCGGCTCCACCGTGCGCCGCTCGCTGCTGTTCAGTTCGGTCCGCGTCAACTCCTACAGCGAGCTGCACGAGGCGGTGGTCCTGCCGGAATGCGACATCGGCCGCCATTGCCGCCTGAAGAAGGTGGTGATCGACCGCGGCGTCAGCATCCCCAACGGCCTCGTCGTCGGCGAGGACGCGGAGCTGGACGCCAAGCGCTTCCACCGCAGCGAAGGCGGCGTCGTCCTGATCACCCGCGAGATGATCGAGAAGCTGCCGAAGGAGTAGGGCGGCATTTCGCCGCCCTCCCCTGCCCCATGGCCCGCGCCGATGCGGTCCGGCTCCCCACCGGACCCGCATCGGCGCTATACCATCTCCACACCCTCCCGCCTTTCACCCCTCCCGCCTATCGCCGAGTGCCTTCCCGATGCGCGTCCTCTACGTCACGTCCGAATGCTACCCGATGGTCAAGACGGGGGGGCTGGCGGACGTGTCCGCCGCCCTGCCGCCGGCCCTGAACGCCGCCGGCGCCGATGTCCGCCTGCTGCTGCCGGGCTATCCCGCCGTCCTGAACAGCCTGCAGAACCTGCATGAGGTCGGTGACCTGATCACCGACCTGCCCGGCTGCGACCGCGCCCAGCTGTGCATCGGCCGCACCGCCGACGGGGTTCTCGCCTATGCGCTGAAGGCGCCGTCGCTGTACGACCGCCCCGGCAACCCCTATCTCGGGCCGGACGGCAAGGACTGGGCCGACAACGCCCTGCGCTTCGCCGCACTCGCCTGGGTCGCCGCCGGCTTCGCCGCGGAGAAATCCTATGACCCGTGGTGGCGGCCCGACATCCTGCACGGCCATGACTGGCAGGCGGCGCTGATCCCCGCCTATCTGACCCTGCGCCCCGACCGTTTCGCCGGCCCCTTCCGGCCGGGCACGGTGCTGACCATCCACAACATCGCCTATCAGGGCCTGTTCGGCCCCTGGATGATGGGCGACCTCGGCCTGCCCTCCTCCAGCTTCCGCGTCGATGGCGTCGAGTATTACGGCAACATCAGCTTCCTGAAGGCCGGTTGCTTCTATGCCGACCGCCTGACCACGGTCAGCCCGACCTACGCCAACGAGATCCAGACGGCCGAGCACGGCACCGGCCTGCAAGGGCTGCTCGCCACCCGCTCCGACGTGCTGTCCGGCATCCTGAACGGCGTCGATTACGCGGTGTGGGATCCGGCGACCGACCCGCATCTGCCGGCCCGCTACACCCCCGACGACCTTGGTGGAAAGGACGCCTGCAAGGCCGACCTGCAATCCGCCTTCGGCCTGGACCGCCGCGCCGACGCCCCGCTGGCCGCCGTGGTCAGCCGCCTGACCTGGCACAAGGGCCTCGATCTGGTTCTGGAGGCGGCGGGCCAATGGGTGTCCTGGGGCGGCCAACTGGTGGTTCTGGGCAGCGGCGACGCCTCCAGCGAGGCCGGGTTCCGCCAGCTTGCCCAGTGGCACCCGCAGTCCATCGGCGTCCGCATCGGCTATGACGAGCCGCTGTCCCACCGCATCCAGGCCGGTGCCGACCTGTTCCTGGTGCCGTCACGCTCGGAGCCCTGCGGCCTGACCCAGCTCTACGCCCTGAAATACGGCACCCTGCCGCTGGTCCGCCGCACCGGCGGCCTCGCCGACACGGTGATCGACGCCAACCCGGCCGCCAGCGCCGATGGCAGTGCTACGGGGTTCCAGTTCGTCAACGCGACGGGGCAGGAGCTGGTGTGGGCGCTGCGCCGGGCGATGAGCGTCTACCGCAAGCCCGACCGCTGGCAGGCGATGCAGCGCCGCGCCATGACGCGGGACTTCGGCTGGCATGGGCCGGCGGAGGAGTACATGGAGCTGTATCGGGGGGTAACGAGATAATAAAGCGAGGTCATTGCTTATCGCCTGTTTCTGTTCATGCAAATCGAAAACAGGCGTCGAGCTGGTTTGGTTCAAGTTGTCCAAATTCGAGATCAATGCGCATCAGGTTAGCGCCTGTCAGATCGGCGCCCTTCAAATCGGCACCCATCAGATTGGCACCCGTTAAGTTGGCACACGTCAGATTAGCATCCCTAAGGTCGGCGCTCGCTAAGTCAGCGCCTGTTAGGTCGGCGCCCGTTAAATCGGCCCCCCTAAGGTCGGCACGTATTAAGTCAGTGCGCGTTAGGTCGGTGCGCGTTAGGTTGGCACGCATTAGGTCAGCGCGCGTCAGATCGGCATTCGCCAAGTCAGCGCTTGTTAGGTCAGCGCCCATTAAGGCGGCGTCCCTCAAGTCGACGCCTCTCAGGTCGGCCTCCCTCAAGTCAGCATTCGTCAGGTCAGCACGCATGAGGTCGGCGTCTGTTAGGTCAGCACGTATCAGGATGGCGTCCGTCAGGTTAGCGTCCGTTAGGTTGGCATCCGTCAGATCAGCATCCCTCAGGTCGGCACCCGTTAGATTGGCGCCCGTTAGGTCGGCACCCATTAGATTAGCATTCACTAGGTCAAAGATGTGGAATGTGTTGCGAGCAACGGACCATTCTGTAAAAGGACCAGTGAGGCGATGCAGCGTTGCTGCCAGGGTCGCGAAGTCAATGTGAATAGGAGCGGGTTTATCCGCTGAAACGCGGAACGTCGCCGCCACGACGCAGAGCATTGCGATCTCAGCGTTGCGAACCAACCGTTCACTGTCTCGCGAGCGTACCGCACCTTCCGGCAAAGGCATGCCCGTTTCAAGACACTCTATCAGCAGGCTGGATAGAGCATCTCGCCATCGAACAACTTCCAAAGGACGACGGCCAGCTTCAGCAGCTATTTGCGCGGACAAAAAGCTGTAGGTCGCCCAGTCCATGACCGCCGGACCACACAGTTCCAGCCAATCCTTCAATGCAGCATCTGTCTTATTTCGCCGCACGTCCCCCGCATTTGGCATCTCAGGCATCAGCCGAACCACTCGACGAGCGACAAGGAACTGACCAAAGCTCTTGTGGGTAAATTCGACTAGCCGATGCTCGACCCCCTGATGAGCGCGACAAAAAAAGCTATCAAGTAGCGATGTCAGTGCTGCATCAGTATTATCGGAAAGGCGCTTCAGTTCTCCGGATAGCTTATTATCATCAAGCCGATTTTTCACTTCACTCAACTTTACAGCACGATCAGTGCCAGCATGCCATGCCGCTACCGCAACCTCCTCTAGCATCTGTTCCAACCGGTCGCGAACAGGGTCGATGGCCTCCGTATTTCCATCCCCTAAACGCCGCCGATGGATACGATCAAGGACATGACCGAACAGGCGCGTATAGAGGTCATGCACTCCGCTAATAGTGGCCGCCCTTTCAGGCCCTTCCTCAGTCAGGATTTGGGCTAACAGCCAGTTCAACAACGGTTGTTCAGTCAGCGAGTCAATATGCGGGTCATGGCGCTTCAAAGGCTCAGGTATCCCGCCTTTCGGATCGAAGCGGTCCCACCACTCAGACCGTTGGTCGAGGTTCGCCAAGTCCTGGGGCCGGAAACCGTCACGATCATCCTCGCCGATACTATAGCGCAGTACATGCAAGCGGGCTTTATCATCGCGACCCATGACTCCGGTGGCAACCGCGGCACCGGCAGCCCCCGGCCGCCCTGCAAGCAAAAGCAGCACACCTGCACCGCCACGGTTCCACTCCGACAGGCGCTGCCCCAGATCAGTGACGAAACCGTTCAGCAGCACAGTCGCTCCTTGACCTGCCTTGGCTAACTCGTCCAACCCATCTAAGATCAGCACCAGCGGCTCGCCGGCTGACAGAGAATCAAAGGGATCGTGCCCTAGGTCGCCTTCGAGATAGCGTGCTAACTCCTCAAGCGAGCCCTTCGCGATGTTGAGCCGAGTGAGTGGCACTAGCAGCACCCGCCGTTTTTCTGCCGCCAAACGGGCTGCGAGTTTCATGCAAGCGCTCGATTTGCCGGCACCGGGTTCGCCGGACAGCACTCGAATCCGTTCGGACGGAGCGTGATCTGTCCGACTCGCCCAGCCGTATAACGCCTCATCCAACCAAACGAGAGTTCGTATACGTCGCTCTCCGCTTGTCCGCTCCGGCGCCTCTGGATCACCTATCGCGGCTCGCAGAGGGATGTAGAGGTCATTCAGAGAACAACGGATCTTCTCCGGGTTCAGCGCCCGCAACGGTGCATCCATCGCCTTGACTAGACGGTCGCGATAGGCGTTCCACTGCAACGACCGCTGCGCCGCCGGGTCGAAAGGCGTCGGCTCCAACGCCACCCGCAGCGCTTGATATTCTTTTTCCCGCTCCGCGTTCCGCCACTCCCCGGCCAGCGCCAGCGGCAGCGCGTCGGCGAAGGCACGGCGGATCAGTAGCCGATTGACGTCGAGTACCGCACAGGCCCGCATGAACCAGTCGAACAAGGTGAGCAGCGTTTCCAAACCCGGCCAGCGCTCTGGATCGGTTAATGCAAGTTCGGTCAGGTCTAGGGAAGTATCGGCGGTCGCACCTAGAATCGCCGCCTCGATTTCCCGCGGGTCGGCCTCCGCTGCCAACACCGGGGCGTTGCGCGCCTCTGCCTGGATAACGCGGATGGCGGCGGCATAGGCGGCACGCTGAAGCAGCAGCTTCGCCCCCTCCTCCGCCGTAGGCTGGGTTTTCGGATCAGCTTTGAAAGCGCCGGTGGCGTCGACTACCCCCTTGATCGCGCTGCCGAAGTTCAGGTCGGCCAGATCGACCGCCACTTTGCCGAATGCGCGCGCAAGGCTGGCCCGCTCAACCGCAACCATGGTTTGCTCCCGATGTCTCCGATATTGCTTTTCGCTGCCTTCCGGTGTCAGCCGTGAGGGGCGGTCTACTCTCGCTCCAGAGGCCGCAGCGCGTTTGGACGCCACGTGGTCAAGGACCGTGGCGCCGTGCAGCCCCCGTTCGCCTCTTCATGGATGACGGTATCGGAATGGTAGAGGAAACGAACACGCATCGCCGGACCTTGAGCTTTTTTCCGTGTCTTTTATCATCACCTTTCTACCCTTGGGAGATCAAGGTGGGCATTTCGCCACGTCTGCCCTATAATCCCAGCCATCATCTGCCAGGAGTCCGCTCACAGCAGGAGTGAACACTGAACACACCCGGGAAAACCGTTCCAAACTGTTTCAAACGTTCCATCCGACCGCCGCAGGCTGGGTCGGGCGCCCCGGATGGAACAGTGAACAGTCCGCCTAAACCTGTTCCACGCTGTTCCAGCCACCCACCTCCGTCCGCAAAAGCGAACCATCTCCCTTCCCTGATGGGACATGTCGACCATTTGTATGCCTCGGCGATTCTTGCCCTTTGACCGCTGTTCACGGGAGGGAATCGCCAACTCACAGTCGGCAGAATCTGCCCGCACTCCCGTCGAGCTTACGAATATCGACAGAAATGCAGGCTCGCGTCGCACTCGCCCGTTCGGCCCGAAAGTTGCAAAACCCCCACTCGTGGAAATCCGCAGGTGGAGGAAGCGATGGCTGGCATCGGGCAGATTGGCGGGATGCTTCCCTTGTTGTCGAGCATGACTCCGGTCAACCCTGCCCGAGCCGCCCCCAATCCCGATGTGATCAAGAACGCCCGTGCGGTGATGGAGCGGATGAAGGCGGAGCCCGACTCCGCGCAGACGGCGCAGTTCCTTGCCACCAAGGCGCACAGCGTGTTGCGCAGGAATGGCGAGATCGTCGCTGTCCAGTGGCGTGATGGCACCACAGAGGTCAGGAAACCCACAGGCCAGCCCTGGGATAAGGAGAGGCTCATTCAGCAGGGCATGTCTGCCGGGTTGGCGCAAGGACAGATGAACGACCTCTATGTCCGTGAATTGGCCAAGAACCTGGGGGCCGGAGTCTCGATCGATCGTTACGACGGGCGCGCAGACGCCCCGAACCGGCGTGACTTGATGGACTCGCCTGTGTCGGGGCCGGCGCGGGGACGCCGCCTCTCCCTGGTGGCGTAATCCCCAAAACGAAACGGCCCCCTTCCCGTGCGGGAAGAGGGCCGTCGGCGTTTCAGCTACCCGGTTCGGCTCAGTCGCGCTTGACCGTGTCGCTGTTCAGCGCCGCCTGCGCCGCCGCCAGACGGGCGATCGGCACGCGGTAGGGCGAGCAGGAGACATAGGTCAGGCCGATCTTCTCGCAGAAGGAGATCGAGGCCGGGTCGCCGCCATGCTCGCCGCAGATGCCGAGCTTGATGTCCGGACGGACCTTGCGGCCGCGCTCGGTAGCGATCTCCACCAGTTCGCCGACGCCGGTGACGTCCAGCGACTGGAACGGGTCCTGCTCCAGGATGCCCTGGCGCTGGTACTCCGGCAGGAAGCTGCCGGCGTCGTCGCGCGACAGGCCCAGCGTGGTCTGGGTCAGGTCGTTGGTGCCGTAGCTGAAGAACTCGGCCGATTCGGCGATCTCGCCGGCCTTCAGGGCCGCGCGCGGGATCTCGATCATCGTGCCGGTCAGATACTCCACCGCGACACCGGTCTCGGCCTTCACCTGCTCGGCGGCACGGTCGATCACCGCCTTGAGGATGTCGAACTCCTTCCTCGTGATGATCAGCGGGATCATCACTTCCGGAATGACGGCCTCGCCGGTGGTCTTGGCGACCTCGGCGGCGGCGGCGAAGATGGCGCGGGCCTGCATCTCGTAGATCTCGGGGTACGAGATGCCCAGACGGCAGCCGCGATGGCCCAGCATCGGGTTCGCTTCATGCAACTGGATGGTGCGGTGGCGTACCCGCAGCGGATCGGTGCCGGTGGCCTGGGCGACCTCCGCCATGTCCTCTTCGGTGTTCGGCAGGAACTCGTGCAGCGGCGGGTCGAGCAGGCGGATCGTCACCGGCAGGCCGGTCATGATCGTGAACAGATCGACGAAGTCCTTCTTCTGGAAGGGCTCCAGCTTGGCGAGCGCCTTGCGGCGGCCGGCCTCGTCCTCCGCCAGGATCATCTCGCGGACGGCCAGGATGCGCTCCGGGTCGAAGAACATGTGCTCGGTGCGCGACAGGCCGATGCCCTCGGCGCCGAACTTCCGCGCGGTGCGGGCGTCCAGCGGGGTCTCGGCATTGGCGCGGATCTTCATCCGGCGGATCTTGTCGGCCCAGCCCATCAGGGTGGCGAAGTCGCCCGACAGCTCCGGCTGGATCGTCGGCACCTCGCCCAGCATCACCTCGCCGGTGGAGCCGTCGATGGTCAGGATGTCGCCTTCCTTGACGGCAACGCCGCGGACCGACATCTGCTTGGTCTTGTAGTCGATGCGCAGGTCGCCGGCGCCCGAGACGCAGGCGCGGCCCAT
>Ga0206117_101446_pt1 | contig 12019 bp, 12 predicted proteins | sample 3A5Ametagenome_FD_177997 | JGI IMG/M metagenome (GOLD analysis project Ga0206117, IMG submission 177997) | Enriched microbial communities from leaf-cutter ant dump, University of Wisconsin, Madison, United States - 3A5A | ecosystem: Environmental > Terrestrial > Nest > Insects nest > Nest dump... | reverse complement strand
GCCCAGATGGGTCGCGTTCACAGCGTCGCGCCACCAGCCGTATTGCCGGGCCGGACCGACCGCAAGCGACGAGAACAGTTCGGCGTCTTCGTGCACGGCGTGCTTCCCGCTGATCCAAGTTTGGCGGCGCGCTGCGGCAAGACCGGCGGCACGCCCCGGGCGACGATAGTTCGGCAACGGACGGCCGCCGTCAATGGCCGCCCGAACCTGAGGAGGAAGCCCCATGACCGATACCAACCCGCCCGACGTGCTGTGCCGCGGCAACGAACTCGACTGGATCAATTTCGCCCCCGGCATCGACTACGCGGTGCTGCGGGTCAGCGCCGAGACCGGCACCTGGACGGTGATGTTCCGCTGTGCCAAGGGATCCGGCTTTCCGCCGCATTTCCATCACGGCGCCGGCGAATACGTGATGCTGAAAGGTGTGATGGACTACCGGGCCGGCGTCGCCCGGGCCGGCGATTACGGCTACGAGCCGCTGGGCGTCTTCCATGAAAGCACGGTGTTCCTGGAAGATTCGGAACTGTGGTTCTCCAACCAGGGGCCGATCGCCTTCATCAATCCCGACCAGTCGATCGCGATGATGCTCGACTGGAAATTCTTCGCCGACAAGCAGCGCGAACACGCCCGGGCGGCGTAAAGCGAAGACATAGGTATATAATCTGCCATCGTCATCCCGGCGAAGGCCGGGATCCAGGGCAAGGGCGGTGCAGTCGGCACTGCGCCTGGACTGGGCCCCGGCCTTCGCCGGGGCGACGATCGGCGTTGCGTCTACCGCACCGTCAACCGGATCGGGTCGACGAACGGCTTCTCGAACGCGTTGAACATCGTCATCAGTTTCAGCGGATTACCCGACACCTTCATGTCGCCCTTGACCATCAGCGCCGGGAAGCCGGTACGGCCCAGCAGGACCTGGTCCAGCGCGGTCTTGTTCAGGGTCAGCGTCATGTCCGGGTTTTCCGGCAGGCCCTTGCGATATTCGGCGATGCCGCGGCGGATGGTCAGGCCGTAGGCTTCGTCGATGTCGGGAAACACCCAGCCGATCGACATCACGGTATCGAGCGTTTCCTCGGCCTTCAGCCGCGTCGTCAGCCCCTCGACGAAATTGGCCGCCGGCAGGGCCGCGACCGTGTCGGGCGAGGCGAAGACCTGCAGGATACCCTGCTGCAGCGCCTCGATATCCAGGTCGCCGGCCAGTTCCAGCGCGCTCATCAGGTACCAGTTGCGCCAGTTGATGTTGATCTGGGCATAACCCAGCTCGCGGAAGGCATTGGCCTTGAGGGCGCGGGCATCGCGGTCCTTCTGGTCGATGCGGATGACATAGGTCGCCAGTTCCGCCGCCCACTGGAAATCGCCCTTGTCATAGGCCTCGCGCGCCGCGGCCATCACCTTGTCGCGCCCCCCCATCAGCGCGACGTGGCGTTTCGCGCTTTCGACCGGCGGGATCGGGTCGAGCTTGAGCGGGTCGCCCTGGAACCAGCCGAGATACCCCTGATAGATCTGGCGCACCGAATGGCTGACCGTGCCGTAGAATTCCTCCATCCACGGCTTGGTACCGCCGAGATGGGCGGGCAGCTTGACCACCTGGGCCAGTTCTTCGGGCGTCAGGCCCTTGTTCATGTAACGGACGGTCTGGTCGTGCACGAACTGGATGCCGTCGCGATAGGTGGTCAGCACCCGCTCGACCTCGGCCGCGCCCTCGACCGGGGGCCCATGCTGCAGGCCCATGGCGTCGGCCTTGAAGCCGCGCAGCCGGTCGATCGACTTGAACCACTTGACCGGATCGCGATAGGTGGCGCCGCGCAACGTATGGATATTGGGGAAGGTGTGGTCCTGGATCACCTCGGCCGACAGCAGGACGCGTTGATCAGGCAGCCAGATCGCGATCTCGTCCGGCGCTTCGGACGGGACATGGACCATCTCCATCCGGATGCCGGCGATGGTGGTTTCCAGCCGGTCGCCGAAGGTTTCGGTCGGGGCCAGGAACGAGCCCTGCACGGCGTGTCCCACATTCGGGCCGATGCCGCCGTTCATCCCCTCCATGTCGGCCGCGCCCAGCGCCGCGCCGAAGGAATAGGCCGAGCGCACGCCCAGGATCGGGCCGATGGTGCCGCCCTGGCGCTGGACGTTTTCCATCAGGCTGTCATGGGCGATGATCCGCACCCGGCCCGCCTTGACATCTTCCTCGGCGGCAAACGCCTTGCCACCGTTGATATGGTCGACGTGATGGTGGGTGTAGACGATCGCCTTGACCGGTTTTTGCGTGATCTTGCGGAATTCGGCCAGCATCTCGCGCGCCCGGCCCAGGTCCAGGCCGGTATCGACGATGACGATGCCGTCGTCGCCCTCGATCATGATGATGTTGGCCAGGTCCCAGCCGACCGCGACATGAACCGATTTGCCCAGCTTGTAGACCTGTTTGGCGTAGAGGTCGCCGTGCGCCTTCAGCGCCGGCTGGATGCGGGGCTTGACCACGGGCAGCGGGGTGGCTGCCTGCTGGCCATGGGCCGGCACTGAAAAAACGAGCGCGGCGACGGTGGCCGTTGCGACGGCCTTGATGATTGTCATTATCCGGCATCCTCCCTGGCGATGGCCGGAAGGCAGTATGTAGCCACGTGGCTACAGAATCAATCCTTAGGGGCCGTCAGCGTTTCCAGGATGCGCGCGACCAGCGCCATCAGCGGGGCCTGCGGCACGGGCGCGCCATCACGGCCGTCTATGCCCGACACGGCGCGCAGGAACGGTTCGAACACCATCCAGCCCAGCCCGGTCGCCATCATCAGCGCCAGCACTTGGCGCGGATCGACGTCCGGGGCCAGACGCGAGCGCCCGTCCGGCGTCGACAGCCAGCGCATCATCCATTCGGCGGCGGGGAATTCCGACTGCACCGCATGCGGATCCTTGCCGGCCAGCATGGCGCGGGCCAACAGCCGCCAATAGGCATCGCGTTTCTGCACCGCGGCCAGCACGGCCCCCAGCACAACCTCGGGCGGCCCCGACGGCAGGGCGGCCAGATCGGCCTTCAGACCCGCCAGCTGGGGTTCGGTCACCGCCTGCAGCAGCGCGTCCTTGGTGCGGAAATGGCGATGGACCAGACCGTAATTGACCCCGGCATGCTGGGCGACAGTGCGCAGCGAAACGGCGTCGGGGCCATGTTCGGCAAACAACTCGGTCCCGGCGGCGATCAGGGCGGCACGGGCATCGACGGGCGGGCGGCGCTCGGTCATCCCTGGTGATCGCCCGCCTTTTCGGCGATCGCGGCCAGGCCTGCGCGGCGCAGCTTGTCGGCCACCTGGGGGCCGGCCACCAGTTCCAGCATGCGCACCGCCGAATTGACCTCCAGCTCGGCCGCGCCGCGCCCGGCGCCGCGCATGTCGGTGAACGACAAACCGTTCAGCATGGTCCTCGTCGATTGTTCGATCTCGCGGCTGATGGCCGCCACCTTCGCCTCCAGTTCGCGCCTGATGCCGATATCCTCGGCGAAGATCAGGCACTGGCGCAAGGCGCGCGCGCGATTTTCCGCCGCCAGCTGCAGCTTGATCGCCATTTCCTCGTCGGCGTCCGACGCGGCGCCCGCCATGCGCCGGCGGGCGGTCATGCCGTCGACGATGCCGCCGACCACCACCTCGCTGGCCTCGGCCACCACGCCCTCGTTGACCATCTGCCGCAGCTTGTCCTTGGCGCCGGAAAAGCTCGAGCGCACCTGGCGGGCCGCGTCGCCGCCGATGGTTTCCTCGAACCGGGCCAGCTTCTTGGACAGATCGGCGCCCAGCTGGGCGATGTTCTGGTCGGTCAGCGCCTCGGACGTGAACTTGTCCTGACCGGCGATGCGCTCGGCCATCTGACCCATCGACTGGGCCAGGGTGACCTGGGTGAAGGTGCCGACGTTCTCGCGCTGGAAGCCGGAATCCAGCGCGCCCAGGTCGTTGGTCAGCTTGACCAGCGCGAACGGATCCTTCAGCCGGACCAGCGCCACCAGGATCAGATAGGCGGGTTTGCCCCGCCCCGATTCGGCCAGCGCCACCAGTTCCGACCGGAAACCCTTGGCCTGGTCGTCGCGCAGCACGTCCAGCGGCTTGGGCGCCAGCAACTCGCTGATCGCCACGGCACGGTCGGCGATTTCCAGCACGCCGTGCATGTCGACCAGTTCATAATAGACATCGTGGCCCAGCTGGCGGATCAGCGCGGCGCGCTGGTCGCGGCTGCGTTCGGCGCGCGCCAGGACGCCGCCCAGCACCTCGGCCGCGAAGGGCCAGAAACCGGCACCCAGCGCCTGCATGCGCTGATCGTCGGCGAACATGTCGCCGGTGGGCTGGGCCGCGGCGGCGATGGTGCGCGATTCAGCTTGGAGGCGGGCCGGGTCGGCCTCGGCCAGGAACAGTTCCCACACCGGCTTGATCGCCGAACGCGCGATGCGCCCGCGCACCTTGTCGCCGGTCGGGTTGACGTCCAGCAGGTCTTCGAACGGCCGGCAGAACACGCGTTGCGGCGTCAGCAGGCGCAGCGGCCGGTCGCGGCGCAGCCGCGGGCGGATCATCGCCAGCGCGGCATCGGCGAATTCGCCGCCCTTGGGCACGCCGCGCACGCCTTCCAGCGTCAGGGCAAGCTTTGCCACTTTCTCGGCAGGCAGCGAGAACAGGTTGTTGCCGATTTCGCGCAACTGGTCGTCGATGCTCATGACACCGTACCCTGCTTCATCCGCTCCAGCCGCATGATCAGTTCGACGTCATAGGCCCCGGACTGCCAGCCCTGCAGCGCCTTGGCGTATTTGGCGGCGGCACCCTCGGCCACGCTGCGGAACTGCATCAGCTGATTGGGGAATTCCTTTTCCGGCACCATCGGCACCAGGCGGTGCATCTCGGCCAGGGCGACATGGCGTTCGGCCCGTTCGCGCCCCTCGGACTCGCGCCACAACGCCAGGACGAAATCCCAGCCGTCCAGCGTCCAGGTCGCGCGCTCGACCTGGCGGGCGATTTCCTCGCGCGATTTCTTCCAGTTGCGCAGGGCCAGCGGAATCCCGCCCGACAGGGCGTCGATCTGGTCCAGCACGATCCGGAACGCCTGCAGGGTGAAACCGAGCACCTTGGCGCAGAACAGCGCCATGTCGCGGGCTTCCGACGGGTCCTTGGCGGCGAAGGCATCAAGCTGTTCGTGCATCTGGCCCAGATCGTGGGCCAGGCGGCGCAGCCGGCCGGGACGCGGCGAATCCGGCGCGCCGATCGGGCCGGTGATGCCGCCCCAGTCTTCCAGTTCGGCATAGATCGCGTTGGCCGGCCGGCCGAAGCGGCGGGCGACACCCTCGATCGCGGCCTTGGCCTTCTGCTGGCCCGCGGCCGAGGCCAGGTCGCCGATCTGCAGGCCCGACCGTTCGCCGACCTGCTCGCAGGCCGCCTTGACCAGCAGAAAGGTCGCGACCAGCCGGTCGTTCTCCTCCTCGGCCAGGAAGGCGCGGGCGCTGCGCGCGGCTTCCGGGCCGGCAAGCCCCGAGGCCGCCACCTTCATCGCCGCCAGGCGCACCGTGCCCGGATTGGCCTCGGCCCCCGCCCCGATGATGTCATGCAGGGCCCGGTCGTGGACCGTCATGCTGGTGAAGACCTCGGGCAGGTCGCGCCAGCGGATGGCATAGATCCCCTTGGCGCCGGCGAATGCCGGGATCATCAGTTCGAACTGCTTGCGGTCGTCGATCCGCACCCGCGACTGGGCCAGCAGCGGCGTGGTGAACGGCACGGCCGCCCCGCGTTCGGTGAAACGCGAAGGCAGAAATTCGCTGCCGGCCAGTTTTGGCATCGATTGCGACACGCAAAGGTCCCCGAAAGCCATGTCGATGCGGACGCTAGATCACTAGCAAAAGCGGCAGGCCCTTGCCTAGACTTACAACGGAGAAATTCTTACGCCGGTGCAAATTCGCCGCAGATCGCCCTCAGCGCGGCGCCGATCCCACCGCTTCCGCGGCGGCCTGGCCGGTCGGATCGCTTTCGAACAGGCTGTGCAACTGGTCGCTGGCCTCGCGCGCGCTCTGGATCAGGGTGGCCTCGTCGGCATGGACGGCATGCTGGTTGATCAGCATGCCTTCGTCGTGGCGGCGGAAGGTCGCGACCGTCTGGGCCGCCTGCTCGGCCGAAAAACCCAGGCCCGCCAGCACCGCCTCGGTCAGTTCCAGGCTCGAGGCGAAAGTTTCGCGCACGATATGGGTGACGCCCAGATCCATCAGCCGGAAGGCGTGCTGGCGGTTGCGCACCCGGGCATAGATCGGCAGGTCGGGGTAATGGCGGCGCACCAGTTCGGCGCATTGCACCGACGCCTCAGGATCGTCGATGGCCAGGACGAAGGCACGCGCCTCGCCGATTTCCGCCGATCGCAGGATTTCCAGCCGGGTGGCGTCGCCGTAATAGACCCGATTGCCGAACCGGCGCACGAAATCGACCTGGGCGGCCGAGGCCTCAATCGCGGTGAACGGAATGCTGCGGGCGCGCAGGGTGCGCGACACGATCTGGCCGAACCGCCCGAACCCGGCGATGACTACCGGCTGGGCCGGCGTCTCGATGGTGTCGTAGCGCGGGCCCTGGTCCCGGCCGCGGCCCAGCCAGCGATCCAGGACACGACGGTTGAACTGGTAGGCCAGCGGGGTGGCGGCCATCGACAGGGTGACGGCGACGATAAGGTAATCGGCGAACAGGTCGGTCATCGCCCCTTCGCGCGCGGCGACATCATACAGGACAAAGGCGAATTCGCCGCCCTGCGGCAGGACAAAGGCCATCGCCCGCGCCGCCCGGTCGTCCAGCCCGGCGCCGTAACGGCCCAGCAGGTAGATCACCGCGATCTTGACCGCCATGAACCCGGCGGTCAGGCCCAGGATCATCAACGGGCTTTCGACCAGCAGCGGCAGGTGGGCCGCCATGCCGACCGCCATGAAGAACAGGCCGAGCATCACACCCTTGAACGGTTCGATATCGGCCTGCAGTTCATGGCGGTATTCCGAATCGGCCAGCAGGACGCCGGCCAGGAACGCGCCCAGCGACATCGACAGCCCGACCAGTTCCATCAGCGCCGCGGTGCCCAGCACGATGAACAGCGCGGTGATGACGAACAGTTCGTGATTGCGCGTCTCGGCCACCACCTGCAGGAAACGGCGCACCACCTGGCGGCCCAGCACGATGACGGCCAGGACCGCCGCCACCCCCTTGGCGCCGTCCAGCAGCATGTCGGTGACCGGGCCGGCCTTGGCCTCGACCCCCAGGAGCGGGATCAGCGCCATGGCGGGAATGACCGCGATGTCCTGGAACAGCAGGACGGCGAAGGCGGTGCGGCCATGGGCGGCCGACAATTCCCCGCTTTCGCCCAGGATCGGCAGCACGAAGGCGGTCGAGGACAGAGCCAGCCCGATCCCGGCGATGCCCGATGCCGTGGGCGTGAAGCCGAGCGACCAGCCGATCAGCCCGAAGGCGACGGCGGTCAGCGCGACCTGGGCCCCGCCCAGCCCGAACACCTGGCGGCGCATCACCCACAGGCGCTGGGGTTTCAGTTCCAGGCCGATGATGAACAGCAGCATGACCACGCCGAATTCGGCGACATGCAGCACCTGGTTGGCATCGGCGATCAGTTTCAGGCCGTGCGGGCCCACCGCCATGCCCGCCACGATATAGCCCAGCACGGCCCCGCATCCCAACCGCCCGGACACTCTGACCGCGACGATGGCGGCAAACAGCATGACGGCGATGGCACCAAGTGTCGGCATTGGACTGAAATCTCGCACAAGCGGGCTGCTGGTCGGGCTTTCCACAAGCAAAACGTTGGGATAGCTTCGACCTTGATGCGCAAACTCTACCATATCTGGCTTTGCCCATACTCGCGGAAGGTGCGCCTGGCGCTGCGCGAGATGGGCCTCGACTTCGATCTGGAGATCGAGAAGTTCTGGGAACGGCGCGACGAATTCCTCGCCCTGAACCCGACGGCCCAGGTGCCGGTGCTGATCGAGGAGGACGGGCTGGTCCTCTGCGAAAGCCAGGCGATCTGCGAATATATCGACGAAGTCCACCAGAAACGGTCGCTGATCGGCTTCGACCCCGGCGCGCGGGCCGAGACGCGGCGGCTGGTCGCCTGGTTCGACCTGAAATTCGCTCACGAAGTCACCCTGCCGCTGGTCTACGAAAAGCTGTTCAAGCGGTTCATGGGGCTGGGCGGGCCCGATTCGGCGGTGATCCGCCAGGCCCAGCACGCCTTGCGCGACCATCTGGGTTACCTGGGCTGGCTGTCCGAACGCCGCACCTGGCTGGCCGGGGCCGATTTCGGCCTGGCCGACCTGACCGCCGCGGCGCATCTGTCCAGCCTGGATTATATGAACGACATCCCCTGGGACGATTTCGAGGCGGCCAAGGATTGGTACATGCGCCTGAAGTCGCGGCCGTCGTTCCGGCCGCTGCTGGCCGAGCACGTGCCGGGCCTGCCTGCGCCCAAGCACTATGCGGTGCTGGATTTCTGACCTGAACAAATAGCGCTTGCGGGGCCCTGACTTCTGAGGTATTTCCCCCGCCTGTCCGGATCGGCGGGGCCGTAGCTCAGATGGGAGAGCGCCTCGTTCGCAATGAGGAGGTCAGGGGTTCGATTCCCCTCGGCTCCACCAACCGCCGCCGGACCTGAATTACCCAGCAAATCGCAATGTCACAGCTTTGTCGCAGCCATGCGCCTGCGCAGCGTCCTACCGTGCGCCCTCGTTTTCCGTTCGATTACGCGTGGGAGTACGGGGCATGGATGAAAAGCTGAAAGGCACGCCGTTTCCGCTGCATATCAGGCCGCGGCGGCGGTCGGGCAACGGCGCCTGGGGGATCGCCTTTGTCCTGGTCGTGGTGCTGGGGGTCGGCGTGCTGGCCACCATCACCTATTTCAGTTAGCCGCGCCGACCAGCACCACGCCGCTCAGCACCGCCGCGTAGTGGCATCCGGCGCCCGCCAGCACGAAACCGTGCCAGATGGCGTTCTGGAATTTCAGGCTGCGCCAGACGTGGAAGATCACGCCGACCGAATAGAACACGCCGCCGACCCCGATCAGGATCAGCGGCGCGGGGCCCAGCACGTCCTGCATCGGGCGGAAGGCGACGACGCCGATCCAGCCCAGCGCCAGATAGACCACGATCGACAGCCGCTCGAACCTTCCGGGCATGAACAGCTTGATCGCCATGCCCGCCAGCGCCACCGCCCAGACCACGCCGACCAGGCCGTAACCCCAGGCGCCGCCCAGCCGGCCCAGGGTGAACGGGGTATAGGTCCCGGCGATCAGCAGGAAGATCGCGGCATGGTCGAAGCGGCGGGCCAGCGCCTTGCGCGGCGACGGCGGCGTCAGGTGGTAGAACGCCGAGCAGCACAGCATCGCCATCAGCGCCACCGCATAGATCGCGACGGCCACCACCGCGGGCGTGGCACCCAGGGCGACCGCCAGCCCGACCAGCGTGACGGCGGCGACCAGGCCGGCCGCGACGCCCAGGCGGTGCATCCACAGATCGGCCAGCAATTCCGACGGGCTGTCTTCGCGGTCCATGACGCCTCCGTCAAAGGTCGGGGTGATGGGAAATACCGGCGGAACCGGTGTTCGCCGGCCGCGGTTGCTGAGGGTGCGACACGCCAGTACGGAGGATCGGGTTCATCATGACTTGGCGCATGCCCCTGCCGACCGCGACACCGCTAGCCCTTGCCGGCCAGCCAGGCATACAGCGCCGCCAGCATGGCGGCGACGAAGGCGGCCAGGGCCGCGGCGCGCAGCGGCCGGCGCCGGCGATGGAAGGCCGGAACGGCCGGCAGCAGCAGCAATACCATGGCGAAGCCGGCCAGTAGCCGCACCGTTTCATAGGCGGTCAGGGTCATGCGCGCGCCTCCTCTGGTGCAACGACTATAGACAGGACGAAGGCGCTTTCATGACCGGATGGCATTTTCACCTGCGCGGCGGGGACGACCTGCGCGACCTGCTGTCCGACAGCGGGTTGGGCGGCCTCTACGCCCCGTTCAGCGATCCGCTGGTGCAGGGGCGCCTGCCCCCCGGCCCCCTGCCCGACTACCTCGCCGGGCGGGCCGAGTTCATCGCGGGCGCCTATGCCCAGGATCGCGACGCGGCCTATGACCGGCTGGTCGGCGAATACCTGCTGCTAGACCGCATCGACGGTCCGGTCCGCGCCTTGCTGTGGGCCGAAAACCACCTGCAGGACCAGTTGCTGCTGCTGCGCGTGCTGGAACGGCTGGGCGAGAAGGCGGTGGGTCGGCTGTGGGTGGTACAGGGGCCGCTCAGCCCGGGATTCACCGTGCGCAGCCCGGCGGCCCTGGCCGCGATGGCCACGACCGCCCGGCCCGCCACCGCCGCCATGGTGATCATGGCCCGCGACGCCTGGGCGGCGCTGGTCACCGACTCGCACGACCGCCTGGCCCTGCTGGCCCAGGTCGACATGCCGGACTGGCCGGAGCTGGGGCCTGCCCTGATGCGGCGCCTGCGCGATCTGCCCTGGCGCGAATCGGGGCTCGGGCTCAGCGAGCGCCTGGCGCTGGTTGCGGTACTGAACGGGGCGACCGGCCCCGCCGACGTCTTCGTCGCGGTATCGTCGGCCGAACCCGCGCCCTTCCTGACCGAGGCGATGTTGCGCCCGATTCTGGCCCGGCTGGCGGTCGACGGCCTGCTGTGGCGCCAGGGCGACGGCTACACCCTGACCGAACTGGGCCAGCGCGTGCTGTCGGGCAGCGCGATGCGCAGCCCGGGCGCCGCGCGCTGGTTGTGGGATGAAACCGCCGGCGGGCCGGCACCCGCGGTCGAGGGCGTCGCCCCCATCGCGACCGCCCGTACCCCGACGGCCGCGGCAGCCGGCATGGTCACCCTGCCGCCGACCGCGCCGCCGGCCGCTCAGCTTGCCGCCACGCCGCCGTGAACGGCACGCAGCCAGCCCGGCAGTTCGGCCATGCGCGACAGCTGGGCAAAACGCGGATGGCCGACCGGCACCTCGGCCGCCTCGTGCGCCCAGGTCAGGTGATAGGGGATATGAACGGCATGGCCGCCCGCCGCCAGCATCGGCAGGATGTCCGAGCGCAGCGAATTGCCGATCATCACGGCCCGTTCCGGCCCGTCGCCATGGCGGGCCAGGATGCGGCGATAGACCGCCTCGTCCTTTTCCGAGACGATCTCGACCGCATCGAACATCTCGCCCAGCCCTGAACGCGCCACCTTGGCTTCCTGGTCGAACAGGTCGCCCTTGGTGATGACGATCAGGCGATAACGGTCCTTCAGCGCGTCCAGGGTTTCGGCCACGTCGGGCAGCGGCTCGACCGGGTGCGACAGCATCATGCGCGCCAGATCGATCAGCGCCTGGATGGTGGCGGCCGGCACGCGGCCGTCGGTAACCTGGATCGCCGTCTCGATCAGCGACAGGGTGAAGCCTTTGACGCCATAACCGAACAGGCCGAGATTGGCCCGCTCGGTCGCCAGCAGGCGCCCGGCCAGGGTTTCGGCATCGGCATAATCGGACAGCAATTCGGCGAAGCGCTGCTGGCTCAGCGCAAAGATCGATTCGTTGTGCCACAGCGTGTCGTCGGCATCGAAAGCCAGGGTGGTGATCGGCATGACAAGGTAACCCGCGGCAGAAATCCGGCCCCCCCGAGGCTAGGCCAAATTACCGCGGCCGTCACGTCGCCGGCCTGCAACATTTTGGCTTGCCATCCCCAAACCATCCTGTATAAGGACCGCCACCACGGACGGGCGCCGGTAGCTCAGCTGGATAGAGCACCAGACTACGAATCTGGGGGTCGGGAGTTCGAATCTTCCCCGGCGCGCCACTCCTCCGTGAACCCTTCCCAAATCCTCAAGTTTGCAGCGTCGGCCACGGCATCAACCGCGGCGCGCCCACATTGCTGCTCACATTTCCGGCGCGCCGATTCCAGGGGCGTGGCAAGGCGGTGGTCGCGCTTGGCTTCTCATGGTCAACGTTCCGTCAGGTTGACAGCGTCCGAGCGTCGGGACGTGTTCCCATCGCCACTGTGCTCCAGGACCTGGG
>Ga0206117_101442_pt1 | contig 12050 bp, 12 predicted proteins | sample 3A5Ametagenome_FD_177997 | JGI IMG/M metagenome (GOLD analysis project Ga0206117, IMG submission 177997) | Enriched microbial communities from leaf-cutter ant dump, University of Wisconsin, Madison, United States - 3A5A | ecosystem: Environmental > Terrestrial > Nest > Insects nest > Nest dump... | reverse complement strand
GCGTCATCGTCATGTATGCCGGCCGCATCGTCGAGGAACTGCCGGCCGCGCGGCTCGCCGAGGCGACGCATCCCTACACGCGCGGCCTTCTCGATTGCATGCCCCGCATCGGCGCCGACCGCCACCCGCTGCCCGTGCTCGACCGCAGGCCGGAGTGGGCGCTATGACGGCACCGGCGCTCGCCATCGACGGGCTCACCGTCGCCTTCGACGACTTCGTCGCGCTGAAGGACGTGAGCCTCACCGTCGCGCCGGGCGAATCCTTCGGGCTGGTGGGCGAATCCGGTTCCGGCAAGTCGACGCTGCTGCGCGCCGTCGCGGGCCTCGCGCCGGCTTCGGACGGCACGATCGCGGTGAACGGCAAGGTGCTCGGAGAACGGCGCGACAAGGCGTTCTACCGCCAGGTGCAGATGGTGTTCCAGGACCCCTACGGCTCGCTGCATCCGCGCCAGACGGTCGACCGGCTGCTGCTGGAGCCGCTTGCCATCCACGGCTTCGGCGATGCCGAAAGCCGCATCGTGCGGGCGCTGGACGAGGTCGGGCTCGGCGCCGGCTTCCGCTTTCGCTACTCGCACCAGCTTTCCGGCGGCCAGCGCCAGCGGGTGGCGATCGCCCGCGCGCTGATCCTCGAACCCTCCATCCTGCTCCTCGACGAGCCGACCTCGGCGCTTGACGCCTCGGTGCAGGCGGAGGTGCTGAACCTGCTGGAGCAGGTGCGCGCGGCGCGTGGCCTCACCTTCGCTATGGTCAGCCACGACCTCGCCGTCGTCACCCATATGTGCGACCGGCTGATGGTGATGCAGCACGGACAGGCGGTGGAGGAACTCGCCGCCGCCGATCTCGCCGCCCGCCGGGTATCGCGGGACTATACGCGCAGCCTGCTTGCCGCCAGCGAGGGTTTCCGGCGCGAGGCCTGAGCCGGGCGATCCGGCTTTTTGCGGAACAATGCGCGGCCGTCCCGGTTGAACAGGCATTCACTGTCACCGGAGCAGGTCCGATGCCCGTTCTCATCCGCTATGTGCTTGCCCGCCTCGGTATCGGTTTCGCGCTCGGAAGCGCGAGCGCGATCGGTATCCTGTTCGTCAACCCGACCCTCCTGGGCGGCTCCGCCGGCCTGCTGGAAATATGGCTGGTCGTCTATGCCCTGGGTTCGGCATTCGCGCTCGGCTATCTCGCGACCGCGCTCGGGATCGACTATGACGGCCGTTGAGAGGCCGGCTAGGATGCCGATGCCAGCCTGACATTGCCGCCGTGGCCGCCGCCGCCGAAGACCTGGCGATCGCCGAAGGAGGAGCGCAGCCGGTTGCGCGGGCCGGGCAGGCCGAGTTCCGGGAAAAGCAGCTCCGAGACGCGATAGGCCTCCTCGACATGCGGATAGCCGGAGGCGATGACGGTGTCGATCCCGAGGTCCTGGTATTCGCGCAGCCTTGCCGCGACCGTCTTCGGGGAGCCGACCAGCGCCGTGCCGGCGCCGGAACGCACGAGGCCGATGCCGGCCCACAGGTTCGGCGACACTTCGAGCCTGTCGCGCCGGCCGTTGTGCAGCGCGACCATCCGCGCCTGGCCGACGGAATCCGAACTCCTGGTGAGCGCATCCTGCGCGGCGGCGATGGCCTCGTCCGAAAGCTTCGAGATCAGCCGGTCGGCGGCTTCCCAGGCTTCCTCGTCCGTCTCGCGCACGATGAAATGCAGGCGGATGCCGAAGGTCACCTCGCGGCCCCTGGCGGCGGCGGCCTTGCGGGCATGGGCGATCTTCTCTGCCACCTGCGCGGGCGGCTCGCCCCAGGTCAGGTACTTGTCGACGAGGCCGCCCGAGAATTCGATCGCCGCGTCCGACGAGCCGCCGAAATAGATCGGCGGACGGGGCTCCTGGACCGGCGGCAGGCCGAGCTGCGCGTCGATCGCCTTGATGTACCTGCCGTCCAGGCTGGAGCGGCCGGTCTCGATCAGCTCGTTGAAGACCTGGAAGAATTCGGCGGCGTGGTCGTAGCGCTCGTCGTGCGGCAGGAAGATGCCGTCGCCGGCAAGCTCCTGCGCGCTGCCGCCGACGACGATGTTGAGGAGGAGGCGGCCGTTCGACACGCGATCGAGCGTCGCGGCGAGGCGCGCATAATAGGCGGGCGTGGCCGTTCCGGGGCGGATCGCCACCAGGAACTTCAGCTTCTCCGTGCGGGCGGCCAGATCGGCGGCGAGCACGAAGGATTCCTCGCAGGCCGCGCCGACCGGGATGAGGACGCCGGAATAGCCGAGCCGGTCCGCCGCCACCGCGATCTCTCGGAAATAGCCCGGGTCCGCCGGGCGGCTGAGCTCGTCCGAGCCGAGATAGGCGCCGTCGCCGGAACTCGGGATGAACCAGAGGAAATCGAGGGGTTGGTCGGTTGCGGTCATGGACTGTCTTCCTGCGGGTCGATTGCGTGGCCTGAGGGCAGGATAATAAATTCTATAGGTTCAGTAAGGAATTCTATTCTCTTGTTCCGCGGGCCGTGGGATTATTCATCGCTGTGCGGGCGCCCTCCGTCTGCCCATAAGCTCCCGTTCGAGACGCTGGCTATAGCGCGAGGCGCCGAAGCGGGTGACGACGTAGAGGGTCGCCACGGCTCGTCGGCAGCGCGGGCGGCGTTGAGGAGCAGCGACATCGCGAGAAAAAAGCCGATGACGAGATTGATCGGGGATGACGATCCGCAACGCCTGCGACAGAACGACGGGCCGCCACGTCTTCCAGCAACCGAGCGCCGCGACCGCCTGGCCGGAAGGAATGGCGTCATTGTGACGATGGCGCGTAGCATCTTGTCGACGGACAGGCTGTCGGGCAGGGCCATCGGGCGAGCGCCAGAAGCACGGCGATCGGTGTCGCCGCAGCAAAGCAGATGGCCCAGACGAAGAGTGTCATCGGCAGGCCGCCCACTGGCTTGAGGCACCAGCGTCGCCGAGAGGGTGCCCTGTATCAAAAGCCAGCAGGCGAGGATCGTCGGCGGTCCGGCGACGAGGATCGCCGCCAAGAACAGAATGATGAGCGCCGGCCGCCATTGCAGACCCGGCGGATAAAGGCGAAGAGGATGAAACGCAGCCGGGTGGCAACGAAGGTCCAGCCGGCGTCGGCCCGCGCGCAGGCTTCCGCATCGCCGGCGAGGGTGATGTTCAGCACCGCCCAGCGGGCGGGGGGGCAATATGATTTGCGACGGGACCAGCCCCGGCCTGACGCGCAGGGTCGCGAAGAGGTGCAAGGCGGCGGCTTCGTCACCGTGCTCTTGCAGGACACGGTGTCGGGCCTGCGCATCTGCACCGAGGAGAGGGAGTGGATCGAGGCGCCGCCGGTGCGTGGCACCTTCGTCATCAACAGCGGCGAGTTGCTGGAGCTGGCGACGAACGGCTTCGTGCGCGCCGACGTGCACGAAGCCGTCACCCCGCCGGCCGGCGTCGAACGCTTCTCGGTCGCCTTCTTCCTCTGTGCCCGCTACGACGCGACGATCCCGCTACCCGAGGACCTGAGGCGCGGCGAGCGCGGCGTCGCCGTCGATCCGCTCAACCCGATCTTCCGGGAAGTCGGCTCACGCCGGTCCGTAGACGCGCGTGGCGACAGCTTCGAAGACATCGGCGGCGGCCTTGTCGCCATGCGGCAGGAGTGCCTTGCGATGGGCCGCGAGCAGTTCGGCATAGCTGGTCCACAGCTTCTCGATCGGGAAGTTCGAGCCGAACATCAGGCGGTCGCTGCCGAGGATTTCTATGGCGCCGTCGACGACGAGGGCGATGAAGGCCTCGTCGTTGCGGTGGATGAAGGTGCCGAGGCCGGAGAGTTTCGCATAGAAATTCGCAAGGCCGGCGAAATGGGAGAGGCCCTCCTTCCAGGCGGCGACGGTTTCCGGCGCGTCGTCCGTCAGCATGCCGCAATGGGTGAGGATGAAGTCCGTCTCCGGGTTCTCGGCGACGAGGGCTGCGCCGTCCTTCATCTGCGCCGGGAAAAGCTGGAGGTCGAAGGAATAGCCGTAGTCCTTCAGGTAGGCGATATTCCTGCGGACGTTGCGGTTGAGCACCTGCTCCGGGCCGGGGGCGAAGCGGTAGGCGGGCACCTCGTGCCAGTGGAACTGCATGCGCACGCCGCGTACCAGCGGATAGGCCTTCAGCCGGTCGAGCTGCGGGCGCACGTCCTCCGTCGAGACGTCCGCAAAGCCGACGATGGCGTGGGGCCATCCCGTCCGCTTCGCCGTCTCAGTGAGGAAGGCGACCTCCTTCTCGAAATCCTCCCGCGCCCAGTTGGTCTGGACATAGACGGCCTTCCTCACGTCCAGCCCGTCGATCTCGCCGAGATATTCCTCGATCGGATAGTCGCGGCGGATCGGCTCGTAGGGGCCGAAGATGCGCGGCACCATCGGGCCGTTGAGCCAAGGCTGGTCGGCCCGGCGCCAGATGTGGAAATGGGCGTCAACGACAGGCTGCATGGGGCGTCTCCTTCCAGACCGCGGACGCCTTCGGCGCCGGCCGGTTCAGCGTGAGGATGAAGTCGGCGATCGCCTGCGCCGACGATCCGTCGACGAGGTCGTCGAGGGCGGGAAGCACGGCGGCGAGTGCCGCCGTCTCCGGCCGGAAGCGCGGGTCGCCGGCAAGCGGCGTGGCGAGCGACAGGCGATGGGCAAGCCCCGACAGGCGGCGCATGGCGGCCTCGAAGTCCTGGTGCCCGCCGCGCTCCAGTCCGTCCGAGGCGAGGACGACGAGGGCGCCGCGGGCAAGGGCCGCGAAGCGCGGCACGGCGAGGAAGGCCTTCAGCGCCGGGCCGATGCGGGTGCCGCCGTTCCAGTCGTCGACCAGCGCGGCCGTGCGTGCAAGAGCCTGTGCGCGGTCGCGGAGGCGCAGCGCCGGGGTGATGCGGGTGAGACGCGTGCCGATCGTGAAGGCCTCCGCGCGCGGCGCGGCCTGGCGGACGGCGTGGGCGAGGGTGACGAGCTCGTCGGTATGCGTGCGCATCGAGCCGGAGATATCGAGGAGCAGCACGATGCGGCGGGCGATCTCCTGCCGGCGGGCGAGCCGCGGCGCGGCGAGGTCGCCGTCGGTGCGGACGATCTCGCGCAGCGTCCGGCGCAGATCGACGGCGCCCCTGGTGCGGGTGCGCAGGCGCCGGAAGGCGCGGCGGCGGGGCAGGGCGTCCGGCAGCTGGTCGCGGAACCGCTTCAGCCTGTCGCCGGCGGCGATGTCGCGGGCCGCCAGCCGCTCGATCTCCGAGGCATGGGCGCCGCCCTTCTCCTGCTGCAGCGGGGCCTCGCCGCCCATCTCGGCCGCGCCGCGATCCTTAACGACGGTCTCCTCCTCGTCCTCCCCGCCGGTGGCCGCCGCCCGGGCCTCGCCGAAGAAGACGGCGCGGAAGAGCGTATCGAAGGCGTCCATGCGCTCGATCGCCGGGGCGAGCGTGGCGATGGCAGCGCGGCGGATGTGCTCCATGCTGCGCGGTCCGAGCAGCGTCACGGCGGCGAGAAAACCCTCCGTCTGGTCCGGCGAGACGGCAAAGCCGTTACGGCGCAGGACATGAACGAGATCGAGGAAGGGCGCGCATCCGCGTGGCAGCTGCGGCCTCATGCCAGCGCGTCCTCGACGATGCGCGGCAGTTCGGCGCGCAGATAGGCGAGGTCCTCCTCGTCCTTGATCAACACGCCGATCGCCCGGCGGAAGGCCTCCGGCCAGGGGCTTCCGCCCTTCTCCAGCACGGTCGCCGCATTCGCCCATTCGACGGCTTCGGAAATCCCCGGCGGCTTGGCGAGCGGGCGGGCGCGGATGGTGCCGACGGCGCGCGCCACGGCGGCGGCCGTCGCCTCCGCCACGCCGGCGGCGCGGGTGAGGATGATCGCCGCCTCCCGCTCGGGATCGGGATAGGCGATCCAGTGGTAGACGCAGCGGCGGCGCAGCGCCTCGGCGAGCTCGCGCGTGCGGTTGGAGGTGAGGATGGCGACCGGTGGCTCGGCCGCCTCCACCGTACCCCGCTCGGGAATGGAGATCTGGAAATCCGACAGGTATTCCAGGAGCAGCGCCTCGAACTCGTGATCGGAACGGTCGATCTCGTCGATGAGCAGGACGGTGCGTTGGGGGTGCCGGAGCGAGCGCAACAACGGCCGCTCGATCAGGAAGCGGTCGGCGTAGATGTCGATGTCGGCGTCTCCCGCCTGGCGGATCGCCAGGAGCTGGCGCTGGTAGTTCCACTCGTAGAGCGCATGCTGAGCGTCGATGCCCTCGTAGCATTGCAGGCGGATGAGGTCGCGGCCGAGGATTTTTGCCACGGCCTTCGCCGCCTCGGTCTTGCCGACGCCCGGCATGCCTTCGAGAAGCAGCGGCTTGCCGAGACGGAGCGCCAGGAAGACGGCGGTGGCGAGCGGCTCGTCGGCGATGTAGCGGCAGTCCCGGAAGCGTTCGGCCACGGCCTCCGGGGAGCTTGCGACGTCGCTTGCCGGTTTCTCCCGCATCACGCCGCTCAAGGGTTTGCCGCGGCCTGCAACGCCCGCAGGATGCGCTCCGGCGTGATCGGCAGCGTGTCGATCCTGACGCCGACCGCGTCGTAGATGGCGTTGGCGATCGCCGGGATCTGCGGATTGGCGCACATCTCGCCGGGGCCTTTGGCGCCGTAGGGGCCGTCCGCCGCCGGGCGCTCCAGCACGACGATCTCCGTTTCCGCCAGATCGCCGGGGCCGGGCATCAGGTATTCGTTGAAATCGCGCCCGCCGTGCTCGCGGCTCGGATAATAGGGCTCGGTCGTCTCGTAAAGGGCGTGGCTCATGCCCATCCAGGAGCCGCCGACGAGCTGCTGCTCGACCATCTTCGGGTTCAGCGCCCGGCCGATCTCGAAGACGTTCTTGATCGCGAGCACCGTGACCTCGCCGGTCTCGTCGTCGACCTCTACATCCGCCACCGTGCAGGCATGGGCGTAGCAGGTGGAGGGCTTCATCGCGCCTGTCGCCGTGTCCGGATAGGAGCGGGGGATGAGAAACATGCCGCGCCCGGAGATCGACCGGCCGTGCTTGAAATGGGCGGCGAGCGCCGTGTCGAAGATCGAGACGGAACGCTGCGGCGCGCCCTTGACGTGGATGTTGCCGAGCCCGTCGGTGTCGAGGTCGGCGGCGTCCGTCTCCAGCTCCTCGGCCGCCACTTCCAGCATGACCTGCCGCGCCTCCTTCGCTGCCTGGATGACGGCATTGCCGGCGCGGTGCGTGCCGCGCGAGGCGAAGGTGCCCATGCAATGCGGGCCGGTATCGGTGTCGGCGGTGTCGACGATGACGCGGTCGAGCGGCACGCCGATGGTCTCGGCGCAGATCTGCGACATGATCTGCTTCATGCCCTGGCCGAGATCGACCGAGGAGAGCGAGACGACGAAATTGCCGGTGGGGGTGGAATGCACCAGCGCCTGGGTCGGGTCGCCGCCGAGGTTCATGCCGGTCGGATAGTTGACCGCCGCGACCCCGCGGCCCTTGCGGATCGCCATGGCTCAGCCCTCCCTGACGGCGGAGGACATCCGCATGTATGTCTCGCCGACCGGCCAGCCGGAAATGCGGGAAGCCTCCTGCATGCATTCGATGAGGGCGGCCCCTTCCGTCTTCTGCCGGTGCGCCTTCATGTCGCCGTCGCGATAGGCGTTGACGAAGCGGAATTCGAGCGGATCCATGCCGACGAGCCGTGCCAGCTTGTCCATCTGCACCTCCAGCGCGAAATCGCCGATGGTGACGCCGAAGCCGCGCATGGCGCTCGACGGCGTGCGGTTGGTATAGACGCAGTAGCTGTCCACCCAGACGTTCGGGACCGTGTAGGGCCCGGGGAAATGCGCAGCGGATTTCTGCGCGCCGTAGGGCGAGTGGCGCGAATAGGCGCCGGCGTCGATATAGGCCTTGACGTAGCGGGCGACGATGCGCCCGTCCTTCATCACGCCGTCCTTGATGACGAGCTTTTCCGCCGCGCGCGGCGAGGAGATCTGCATCTCCTCCTCGCGGCTGTAGATGAAGGAGACGGGCCGGCCGGTGAGTTTGGCGCCGAGGATGGCGATCGGCTCGACGGTGACGTCCACCTTGCCGCCGAAGCCGCCGCCGACGGTGCCGCCGACCATGTGCAGCTTGGCGCCCTCCATCTCAAGGATGATCGAGGTGTTGTCGAGCGTGAAGAACATCGCCTGCGTGTTGGTGTAGCAGGTGAAGCGGCCGTTGCCCTCCGGCATGACCACGCAGCCCGTCGTCTCAGTCGGCGCGTGCTCGATCGGGCCGGAGCCGTAGGTCTGTTCGAGGATGTGGTCGGCCTCGGCGAAGCCGGCCTCGACATCGCCGAAGCGCACCTTGCGGCACTCGCCGCTGTCGTAGCGATAGTAGTTCTGGCCGTGATATTCGTTGACGATGGGCGCGCCGGGGGCGAGCGCCTCGTCGATGCTGAGCACGGGGGTGAGGACCTCGTACTCCACCTTCACCTTGGCGACGGCCTCGCTTGCCGCGCGCTCGCTGTCGGCGAGGATCGCGACGATCGCTTCCCCCTTCCAACGCACCTTGTCGACGGCGAGCACCGTCTCGTCCTCCGGCCCGACCTGGATGAGGGTGAGGATGGTGTAGACGTTGTGCGGCACGTCGGCGGCCGTCAGGATGCGGACGACGCCGGGGTGTCTTTCCGCCTCGGAAAGATCGATGCCGCGGATGCGGGCGTGATGGTGGGGGCTTCGCACCATCCTCAGATGCAGCAGGCCGGGAAAGCTGCGGTCGGCGAAGAAGGCGGTCGTGCCGGTGACGTGGCCGAGCGCGTCGACGCGCAGGCTCGGCTTGCCGATCTCCTTCAGATCGTCCTTGCGCTCGTCGGCAAAGTAGGACTTGCGGATCTCCATGGCATCCCCCTCAGGCCGCGTTGACGGAGTTGGCGCGGGCGGCGGCGAGCACGGCCTGGATGATCGGCTCGTAGCCCGTGCAGCGACAGATATTGCCGGCGAGCGCCTCGACGACGTCGTCGCGCGTGGGTGCCGGATTACGGTCGAGCAGCGCGCGGGCGGCCATCAGCATGCCCGGCGTGCAGAAGCCGCACTGGGTGGCGAAGCCCTCGTTGAAGGCCCGCTGCAGCGGATGCAGGACGCCTTCCTTCGCGAGCCCCGCCGTCGTCTCGATGGAGGTGCCGTCGCACATCTCGGCGAGCGTCAGGCAGGAGAGCCGCAGCTCCCCGTCGATCAGCACGGAACAGCTGCCGCAAGTGCCCTGATGACAGCCGCCCTTCACCGACATGTCGCCGATCTTTTCGCGCAGCGCCTTCAAGAGCGTCGCGCCGCTTTCCACGAATTCCGCGCGTTCCTCGCCGTTGAGCGTGAACTGGACCGGTACCTTCGCCATGGTCTCCTCCTTCTTCCGTTCAGGCCAGAAGCAGCCGGCCGAGATGCACCGGCAGCACCTGCGTGCGGTACCAGGCGCTGGCGATGGCGTCGGTGATCGGCGCCGTGCCCTCGGTCGCGACGGCGAGTGCTGCGCGGATGCCCTCGGCGGTGCGCGGCCGCCCGGCAAGGGCCGCCTCCACCGCCGGCGCGCGGATCGGCCGGTCGGCCATGCCGCCATAGGCGATGCGGGCGCTTTCGATCACGCCGTCTTTCAGCACGAGGTGAGCGGCGATGGTGACGACGGAGACGCCCTTCGGCCTGATCCTCGACACCTTGATGAAGCGCAGCGCCCCGTCCTCCGGAAGTGCGAAGCGGATGCGCGTCAGCACGCTGCGAGCATGGCTGGCCTCCCGTTCGCGCAGGAAATCGGCAAGCGGTATCGTCTCGCCGCCGATCTCCACCGTCGCATCGAGCGCCAGCAGGGCGACGCCGAGATCGCCATAGGGGGCGGAGGCGTAGAGATTGCCGCCGATCGTCGCCATGTTGCGGATCGCCGGGCCGCCGACGGCATGCGCGGCTTCCGCGAGGCAGGCGAGGCGCGGATCGGCGAGGATGCGGCCCATGGTCACCGCGGCGCCGAGCGTCGCCTCCCGTTCCGAGACGAGGATTTCTGCAAGCGCTGGATCGCTGGCGCGGACATAGCGGGAGAACGAGACGTCGCCCTCGTTCGCCTGACGCACGACGAGCGTGCCGCCGCCGAGGTAGCGGGAGGCGCCGTCGGCGGCAAGGGCAGCACCCGCGGCCTCGGCCGTCGGGAAGGATTGCAGCGTCAGGGCCATGGGCCTCCTCCTCACGGGTTCTCGGCGAAATGGGCCTTCAGCGCGTTGAAGCCGCCCTGGAAGACGTTCGCGCCCATGCCCTCGGCCACCTTGCCGGCCTCGACCTCGGGTGCGTCGAAGGTGGCGGTCCATTCGGCGAAGGTGCGCTCGCCGTCGGTGACGCGCCGGAGCGTCAGCGTCGCCGAATGGTTGGAGATCGGCTGCGGCGTTTCGAGGATGCTGTAGCTGACGGAGCGGTCGGCGTCGGAGAAGGCGGTGAGCTTTTCGCGCAAAGTCGCGCCGGAGACGAGCTCGAAGCGGCGCACGCAGCCGATCTCGTCGGCCGGGCGGCCGTCCTCGATCTCGCTTTTCACCATGCGCGGATGCCACGACGGCAGGCCGTTGAAATCGCGGATGCGCGCCCAGACCTTCTCGATCGGCGCGTCGATGACGGAAGAAACGGTGACTGTCGGCATGATGGGCTTCCCTGTCCTGATCCCGATGGAGCGAGCATAGGCAAGGGAGGGAAGGGAGGCTTATCGATCGGTCTGGAGCGCCTATCGCTCCGTCTGAAAATCCTGCGCCGGCCCTATCGACAGAGCGCGCCGGCGCGCGGCATGCCGCGCCCTTCGTTCGCGGCGGAGCGGTAGACGGTCGGCGGCACGCCGGTATGCTCGCGGAAGAAGCGCGAGAAATTGCCCTGCGAGGAGAAGCCGAGATTGCCGGCGACGGAGATCATCGACTCGTCGGACGACTGCAGGCAGCGCATGGCCTCGGCGATGCGCAGCGTGTTCCAGTAGACGTTCGGCGTGACGCCCATCTGCTCCTTGAACAGGGCGAAGAAGTGCGGGCGCGACAGGCCGACGCTGCGCGCCACCTGCTCGAAGCAGAGCCGTTCGGCGACATTCGCCTCCATCAGCGCGATCGCCTTGCGGATGCGGAAATCCCAGCCGCCGCGCGCCGTTTCCGCCCCCGTCGGGCGCTGCGCGTCGGCGGCGTCCATGACGTGGTCGAGGAAGCGCTCCATCTCGTAGCCGGTCATGTCGTCGCCGTCGACGAGCCGCGCCGGCAGCGTCATGGCCGCCTCGACCAGCCAGCTTTCGAGCGGGACGACCGGATCGGCGAAGGCGGCGAGACCGGCAGACGGGCCGCGCCGCAGGCGCAGCCATTCCCTGTCGATGTAGAAGGCCAGGAACTGGCCGGGAACCTCGCCCTCGGCAAAGGTGTGATCGTGCGGCTCGAACGAATTGATGCCGATCGCCATGCCGCGTTCGGGGATAAGCGTCCGGTTACCGATCGTCATCGTGCCGGCGCAGCCCGAGAGCCAGATCAGGATGTGGATTTCGGGATGGGCGTGCGTGACGAGGTTGCCGCCGACGTTCAGAAACGAAACATGGCCGAACGGGCCCCGAAAGAGCCTGATGGATTCCGTCATCGTGACCTCCCGCGAACGAGGCCTCCCGCTTCGACGCGTCCTCATCCGCTCGGTCGAAGTGTGGGTCTTCCGCCCGGGGGCGTCAACCCGGGAAGGCCCGGCCGCAACGGAACGCGATGCGGAACCGGGACGAAATTCAGACTGATCGATTGGCGCCGCCGCCATCACGCCGCCGCCTGCCAGCCGTCGCGGATGTGACGGTAGCCGTCGCGATAGACCGCCTCGGGGGTTTCGGAGAAGTCGCGCCAGACCTTGGTGGCCGCGGCGAGGTCCTTCAGCGAGCGGCCGAAGGCCTCGATCGTCAGCCAGCCGTCGTAGCCGCTCGCCCGCAGGGCCGCAAAAGTCTCCGTCCAGGGGATGTTGCCGCGGCCCGGCACGCCGCGGTCGTTCTCCGAGATGTGGACATGGACGATGCGGTCGCGGTTTCGGGTGAAGGCGCCGATCGGGTCGGCCTCCTCGATGTTGCTGTGGAACGTATCGTACATGGCGCGGATGTT
>Ga0206117_101441_pt1 | contig 12055 bp, 12 predicted proteins | sample 3A5Ametagenome_FD_177997 | JGI IMG/M metagenome (GOLD analysis project Ga0206117, IMG submission 177997) | Enriched microbial communities from leaf-cutter ant dump, University of Wisconsin, Madison, United States - 3A5A | ecosystem: Environmental > Terrestrial > Nest > Insects nest > Nest dump... | reverse complement strand
GTGATGGCCTTGGCGTTGGCGGGTATTGGTGTGCTGGGCTATTTGAACTTTGCGTCCAAGCCAGATATTCCTGACATGCTGGGAGCCGATCTGCCAAGCATTGCGCCGGAGCAGATTACTGCCGCCTTGCCACAGGTCGAACCTGTAGATCCGCGCTTGCTCGGTGCCGACTTGGCGGTCGAGGGCTTACCGGATTTTCTGGCTGAACCAGAAACACTGGGTCAACGCATGGCTGAGGCAGCACCAGGCGCACAGCAAACGCTGGAAGGCCTGCCCTTGGCCGCTCCTGCTGAAGCTGCACCAGCTCCGAGTCAGATGCCGCTGTCAGCAGCCAGCGTTTCGGCCCCTGCGCCCGAAATGGCCACACCGAACACCCCAGCAGGAGATGCTGAACTGCTTGCCCGGCTGCAGCGTATGGAGCTGCTCTTGGCACAGTTGCAGAAGCAGTTGGAACAACAAGCGGCGAGGGCTTCGGCTCCTGCCGCTGCTGTATCTGCCCCCGCCCCTGCCCCTGCCCCTGCGCCTCGCCCTGTTGCCAAAGCTGCAGCACCTGCTGCCACGACCACGGCCTCAACGGCCAAGCCTTCCAGGAAAGACCGCAAAACGGCATCTGCAAACGATGGCGTGGCCGCTCAACCTGCCCCCAAGCTGTCCGGTCAACTGGTTTCCGTGGATATGTGGAATGGCCAGCCATCGGTCGTTGTGGCTTCGGGACTGCCCGGTGATCGGCGCATTCGCGTGCTGCGGCCTGGGGATGTGGTCAATGGCTTGGCCTTGCGATCAGCCGACCCCGTGACCCAGTCAGCAACATTTGCCGTGCCTGGCAGTGCGGGGCTGACTTTGTATGTGAGCCAGGGAGGGTAATGATGCGCCTTGCTTCAATCCTTGCCCTCCATCTTGCCGTTGCAGCCGTCATTGGTACGCCTGCGCAGGCCCAGGTACGTGCTTCGCGCACGGTGGAGGCCAATTCACAAGCCGCTGCCATTGACAAGTCGATCACGGACTTGAATGCGACAGACCGGCTGGTACAGGACATCTGGGAGCTGACGGCGGAGGAAATGCGTCGCGTCAAGGTGCTGGCCCAAGGGCCAAGGCGCAATTTCTCGGTGGAGAACCTGTCGCCGTTGGAAATCCTTGGCATCCATGCCCGATCCGACGATGAGCGCCGCAAGTATGCCGAGCGCTTTGCAAAGATTTTCCGTGCGGATGTCGAGCGCAGCATTGCCTGGGAGCGAGCCTACCAGGAGGCTATGGCCCGCTTGTACCCCAATGACCCGATGATCAGTTTCGAGGGACTGCCCAAGGTGCAGTCCAGCGTAGGAGCGGCAGACCTGGGCAATGTGCCCCGCTCTCAAATCATTGAGCAGCCTGCGCCCTCCTCCCGTATTCCTGCGCGTGTTCCGTCCTCAAAGCGATGAAGGGCATTGGCATGGACTGGACAGCGATTCTGACAACCCTTGGCGTTTTGGCCGCAGGCGTTCTGCCGTCGGCTGTGGCAGCGACAGCCTCTGGAACACCCCAGGTGCTGTTTGACGCTGGCACCAGCGTGCCCCTGGCCCCGTACATCGCCCAATTGGTCGGCGGCGATGATGAGGCCATGGTGCTCGATGGGCTGGTATTTCCTTTCAGGACAGCCTTGCAACCATGGGTGTTGCAGCGCGATGGCGTGCCGGTACTCAACGCCACTTGGCTGACCCAGCCTATTGCTGTCGTGGGGGCTGATGATTTGTCGGTGCGCTGGCTGGCGTTCAACCACGCCAGGCTGGTTCAGCTCGGTGCGGTCGTCCTGGTGGTTCAGGCCAAGGATGCCCAGGCGTTCAAGCTGCTTCAGCAATTCGTACAGCCCATGGGAATTGCCCCGGAAACCAGCCCCTGGCTGGCCCAAGCGCTCCAGGCCGTCGGCGCCGGTGTCTATCCCCTGCTGGTGCATACCGATGGCCGGGCATACCAGGTGCTGCCGAAGGAGTTGCGTCCATGAGCGATGGCGTGATGGAGGGGCTGCTTCGCCCACCTGTAGAAGCATACAGTGCTGTGACAGCTTTCGGTATCTCGGGCGTAGCAGTGGCTGCTCCCTGGGCGCTGATGATGCCGCATTCTTTTGGAGCCGTGACGGCGGCCATTGCCGCAGGGTTTGGGCTTCAACGTGCCCGTCAGGCCGCTTGTGTTTACCGCTATCAGCGTGGCTTGAAGTTCACCAAGATGACGAGGGTGCCGCCGCATCGCTTGCCGGTGACGCAAGAACACCTTTACCTGGGCGAAGGATTTGAATGGACGCAGCTGCACACGCAGCGCAAGCTCGATACACGCGAAAAGCGTGTTCAGGAGTACGTCAAGCCCTCCGTCAGGGAAATACGTCTTGCCGCCTTGGGCGAGAAGATGCGCCATTGGACAGACGCCAAAGGTGCTGGGCCTGGGCGGCGCCTGGTGCGCAGCATGATCGATGTTGGAGGCCCGGCCAATCCATTTGCTTCAGGTGTGGACTTGGGAGGAACACCCATCCTGCACGGTGTTGGCGTTCTGGAAGAAAAGCCCGTCAAATTGCGGCAAAGCGCACGCTCTGGCCACATGCTGGTGATGGGCACAACGCGGGTAGGCAAGACCCGGCTGCTGGAGCTGCTTTGCACCCAGGACATCCATGCAGGCCACGTCACCATCGTGATCGATCCCAAGGGGGATGCCGACTTGATGCTGCGGATGCAGGCCGAAGCACGCCGTGCTGGCCGCGAACACAGCTTTTACTTGTTCCACCTGGGGTATCCAGAAATTTCTGCCAGGTACAACGGCATCGGCAACTTCGCACGGATTACGGAGGTGGCTGGTCGGGCCACGAACGCCCTGCCCTCATCGGGCAATAGTGCTGCGTTCAAGGAGTTCTCTTGGCGCTTTACCAACATCGTGGCCCAGGCCCAGGTGGCCTTGGGCCGAATCCCCACATACGAGACCTTGCTCAAGGACGTGACCGGCATTGATCCGCTGTTCATGGACTATGCGCAGATGGTGTTTCGCCGCCATGCTGCCGAAGGCCGGTTTGTGGACTACCAGGAGCGATTGGAGCGAATCCGCAAGCAGGTAGAGGCAAAAAAAGCCCCGGTGCCGCGCAGTCTCGCCGACCGTGCGCCAGAGCTGGTTGCCATGTACCTGTGGATCAAGGAATCACGCCTGGAGGACAAGGTACTGCTCGGCCTGGCTGCCGCATTCTCCTACGAACGTTCTTTCTACGAAAAGATCATCGCCAGCCTGGGGCCGTTCCTGGAGAAACTCACTTCCGGGGCGGTGGGCAAGCTGATCAGCCCGGATTATTTCGACCCGACCGACACCCGCCCGATCTTCGACTGGATGACCGTGTTTCGCCAAGGCGGCATCGTCTATGCAGGGCTGGATGCGCTTTCCGACTCGGTCGTGTCCTCGGCGGTGGGCAACTCCATGCTGTCGGATCTGGTGTCGGTGGGCGGCAAGCTCTACAAGAGTGGTCTTGATCCGCACAACCAGGACGGCAAGCTCAGGCTGCCCAATGTGTGCTGCCATTTTGACGAGGTCAATGAAATTGCCGGGCCTGAGTTTGTGCCCATGGTGAACAAGCTCGGTGGCTCGGGCTTCAAGATCACGGCCTACACCCAGTCCATGTTCGACATCGAGGCCAAAGTGGGGGACAAGGCCAAGGCTGGGCAGATCATGGACAACTTCAACCACCTGGTCATGCTGCGCGTGCGCTCCGTGGCCACGGCCAACCTCCTGGCCGAACAGGTGCCCCAGGTCAATGTTGTCCAGCTCACCCCGATGTCCGGCGTTACCGACACGGCGGCCCAGGGCACCGGCGTGGATTTCGTTTCCCGCAACGACGACATCGCAACGCAGATCAAGGTGCCCCTGATCGAGGCATCCGATATTTTGGAGCTGCCCCAGGGGCAGGCATTTGCCCTGCTGGAAGGCAACCGCAGGTACAAGATTCGCATTCCATTGGCTGACACCACTGGCGATCCTTTCGTGCCGCACTCTCTCAAGGCCGTGGCCGAAGATATGAAGCGCCGCTACCGCACCAGTGAACGCTGGGCAGCAGAAACGGACTGGCTGGGCACACAACCCTTGGGTGCTGGCGCCCATGGTTTGATCGACACCACCCTGGCCGACGAGAACGAGGAAAGCGCCGCAGTGGTTGCAGGCGCAGGCCAAACGGCGTTGGCACATGGTGCCGTGATCGGCAGTGTCATGAGGAATCACGGATGAGTACCCGCAGCAGTGCTCCTCCAAAACCACGGACGCAAGGCCCTGTGGAACTGGTATTTGCCGCCACTTTTGGGCTACTGGGGGTGACGGTCAGTGCCTGGATCGTGGGCTGCCTGATTGAGATTGCCGGCAGCTATCTGCTTTGGCAGAACCAGGGCGTCAGGCACGCACAAAGCATCGTGTTGCAAGACCTGAACTACATCGCAGCAGCACCGCGCAGTTTGCTTGTGCGTGACACCGTGGCGTTTTCACGAGAAGTGGCCACCTGGGTGCGCTGGCCCTATGAGCGGCTGGGTGTGCTGCGGTGGTACCAAAAAACACATTCGGCTCAACCACAAGCGGCACCAGCGGCTCCTGCCCAAAACGCTGGCAATGCCGCGATGCGCGGCATTGGCCGTGCCACCAAGGATTTGCAGCGGGTGGCCACCGAGTGGCTGGTGATGAGCATGTTCGTCGCCCAGGACGTGGTGCTGCGCCTGTGCATTGCCGCCTTTGCGCTGCCTGCTTTCGCCCTGGCCTGCCTGCTGGGCGTGATCGACGGCCTGGTGCGCCGGGACATCCGGCGCTGGACTGGTGGCCGTGAATCCAGCTTCGTCTATCACCACGCAAAAAGGTACACCGCCTGGGCCTTGTCCGGAGGCTTCGGGCTGTACCTAACCTGGCCCTTCGGTGGCTTCAACCCTGCCTACATGGTGCTGGTGTTCACCGTTTTGGTTGCGGCCACGCTGTCCACCACTGTTGGCAGCTTCAAAAAGTATGCCTGACCTGACCTATTTCATCAAAAAGGAAATCCGCGCATGAACCCTCGTTCTTTCTCCAATTGCCACCCGCTTGTCGCCTGTTTGGCGGCAGTGATTCTTGCCACGACGGCATCAGCCTGGGCCGATGTGACCGATGACGAACTGGAGCGGGAAAAGCTCGCCCGCATTGCCCATGAGTTGGAAAGTGTGCAGGCCCTGGTGGCTGATGCTGAACGCACGGCACCCACCGGCCAGCGCGTCAAGTTCCGGTACGACTGGCTGCTCAAGGATCTGGAAATGTTGCGACAGGGCGTGGTGACACATGCCGATGCACCACGCCAGCCGCGCCCAGTAGCACCGTTGCGTGGCGATTACCGCCAATAAAAGGATCGGTATGAACGAAGCAATGGCATCTGGATTCTTGACGGGAGCGGGAGTCGATCCGGCACGGATGCGCGTCATCGTGCTGACGATTGCACTTGGCTTTATTTTTGTATTTGGTGCATGGATGTTGGGGCGAATTGTTGAGTTATTGAATGATAACCAAATGGAATCGCGTCATGCCATTCGGATGCTGGTATCTCTTTTTACCGTTCTGTCTATTGTTGCTTATTTGGTCATTAAATCTTGATTTTCAAAAGGAGTTGATATGAAAAAGTCGTTCATAAAAAAAATGGTCAGCGTGAAGAATGAATTTTCTTTGCGGTTGCTAAAAATATCCATTGTCTTGACGACATCTCCTGCGTTGGCTGCATTGCCGACGATCCCTGTTCCAACGGGCGGCGGGTTAGGAGGTGCAGCAGTTCAAGAGGGAGACTTTCTTGGAATGATGGGCGGATATTTCAAATTGGGTCTGACGATTCTCGGAACCGTTATAGCTGCTCTGGCATTCATTATGGTCGTCGCTGGCGGCTTGGCACGTTGGAAGAAATATTCTGCTGGACAGATGGAAATCAGTGAACTGAAAGAATATTTGATCATGGGCGTGGTCATCATGGTTTTTGTTGTGATGATGGTGAAATATGCTTTTGAAACACTGGCATAACTTCAATGCAAGATTCAGAAGAACTTCTTGAGCCAGGCTTCAATCCTGCGCCAGTTACGGATCGGGTGAATATTGAGCCGCCTATTCTCAATGGGATGGCCGCAGGTGAAGCGCAATACATCGGTTTGGTCTCAGCGGGCCTGGGCGGCCTGCTGGCCTTGGCATTGCAAGTGCTAACGGGTGGAGGAATTTTATTGCTGCTGCTGGTGATCATCGTTCCTTTGCTTTGTCTATGGTACGGCTCCTTGTATTTGCAAAAGGTTAAGCGTGGGCGTCCAGATGGTTTTTATGTCCAGATGATGCACTTGTACCTGGCAAGTAAAGGAATTATTCGGCCCTATTTTGTTTTGCACAAAGGCCATTGGGATATTGGGCGCTAGTGAGTTTGATCAATAATTTAACATTCTCTTAATGCAATGAGCAGTAATAAATATATCAATGCCCTGGCATCGGAAAGCGCCCATAATCGCCAATTGATTATGATTATATTTGGCCTTATTGCATTGGGGATAGTGGGTATTTATTTTGCTTGGCGTCAGCCAAAGCATGTAGATATTCATGTTGCTACGGATCTTCGCGCCGGAGAGGCAATCCGAGTCAGCGATGGCCGCGCAACAATCCCAAAATCCAATGTTTATAGTTTTGGGTACTACATCTGGCAGCAAATAAACCGCTGGCAATCGGATGGCTCCAAAGATTATGGGCAGCAGATCTATGCCATGCAGTATTTCTTGACACCTTCATGTCAGGCACAACTGAAAGCGGATATGGAAAAGCGCCATTTGCGTGGTGAACTGCGTCGTCGGACACGACATATCACCGAAATCCCAGGGTTTCCTTATAGCGAGAACCGCGTGATTGGCGAGGGACGGGATGCCTGGACAGTGCTACTGGATATGCAGGTCATGGAAACGTTTGGCGGCTCTGCCGTCAAGGATGTCTATATCCGTTATCCGCTGCGCATTGTGCGATTTGACGTTGATCGTGAGCGCAACCCCTGGCTGCTGGCCTTGGACTGCTTTGGCAGCAACGCACCGGCACGCCTGAACCCTGCCGATCTCAATCCTGCAGCGGCGGCAGCAGCGGCTGCCAATTTGAAGGCGCCACGTCTGCCCGGAACCATCGCTCCATCGAGCTTGCCTTCCGACACCTCAGTGGATTGATATGCACATACAACGAATTTTTCGCTTTTGCGCTCCAGTCCTGGCGACATCTTTTCTGCTGGGCCAGCCAGTGCTTGCACAACAGGTTCAGTCGCTCCCTGTGGCAGGAGATGAGCCGGAGCTGATTGGCCAAGCACCGCGCAGCGGCAATGTCTCGGTGGATCTCGATTTGGGGCAAGACAATGCAACCCAGCTGCGTAGTGCAGCTCCTGGTGTGAATGTGGCTGGCATGAGCTTGCCAGCCCCGCTGTTGGCCACCGGCGGTGCCCGCGCAGCAGCTGCCCGGGCCACTTTGCGTGGTGTGCCTTCGGCACCAGCCACAGGCCCCGGCCCCATCGAGCGGGCCGTGTTTGCCAGGGAGCCAGTGCGTGTGGATCTGCAGGTCGGCCAGGAGCGGCTGATTACGCTTCCGGCAGAGGCCTTGTTGCACGTTCCCGCCGACATGGAGGCGGTTGCTCGTCTGGAATCTATTGGCGGCACGATCTATGCCACTGCACTGGTGCCTTTCACGCCGATTCGCATCTTCGCCGAGCTGGTCGATAGCGGCCAGCAGATACCGATTGACTTGGTGGCTCAGGCTGCAAGCAAGGCCACCGCTGACAGCGCAAAGGGAGAGCTGCAGGTGTCCGTGCTGGAGCCAGCAACCGTCCCCTACCCCACTGCTGCTGCCGCAGTTGCAGAGCCGCCGGCGGCTGACATGGTCGAGCTGACGCGCCATGCCGCACGTCAGCTGTATGCGCCGCGCCGACTGGCGACCGCAATGCCAGGGATTAGCCAAGTGGCAGTCAGCACGCAAGTCGTTCCCGGATTGCTGCGCGGTGCCCACGTTGAGGCTGCGCCGTTGGGCCAGTGGCGTTCGGCAGGCCTGTTTGTGACGGCTGTGCGCGTCACCAATCTATCGCGCTTTGCCCTGGAAATCCCCTTAGAGTCGATTCGTGGCCGCTGGATAGCAGCCACGGCGCAGCATGGCCGCATCGGCCCGGCAGGCTCGGACACGGATACCACGGCTGTGTACCTTGTGTGTGAACGCTCGTTTGAGTCTTGCCTGTAGGAGGTGTGATGGCTGTCGCATCCAACAAATTACTCCCTGTCGCAGGTGTTGCGGCCCTGGTGCTGATCGGTGCAATTTTCATGCAAGGAGGCTCGGAGAAATCGGCTCCTCCCATGGAGCAAGTTCCGTTGCCTGCAACGGTCGGCGCCGACCAGGACACGTCAGATGAAACCCTGGCCACCGTGGTTCAGTCCAATCGCGAGCTACGCCAGCAAGTCCAGGACGTCATCAAGCTGAATGAAGATCTGCGCAAGCAGTTTCAGGCGCAAAGCCAAAGCGGGAATGATCCAACTCTCGCAACACCATCTGGACAGGCCGCAGGATCGGACGTTGCGAAATCAGATGTCGCAAGCGTATTCGATCATGCGTTCAGCACCCTTGGGAGTCTGGGCACTCAGCCAGAACATCCTGCAGCTGCTGCAGATACTGGTATTGCTCCCATTGCCGGGAATGTGGGGTATCGGGTGTTGCCCCCCATGGGGTATGTCCAGGAAACCCAGCGTGATGCCCATGGCGGCATGGTGACGCAGTATGTCCGCCGTACCGGTGTTGCTGACCAGAGCGCACGACCAGCTGCTGCCTCCAGTGCGGCCGCTGCCGCTGCCCAGCCTCCCAAGCCCGAGCTGGAACCGTACTTCACGATCCCGGAAAACGCCACGCTCGCCGGTGTCACCGCCATGACCAGCTTGATCGGGCGGGTGCCGGTCAACGGGCGCGTGACCGATCCGATGCAGTTCAAAGCCCTGGTAGGACGGGACAACCTGGCTGCCAACGGCTGGGAACTGCCAGAGGATCTGGCCGGCATGGTCGTGACGGGGGTTGCCATCGGTGATATGGCCCTGTCCTGCACCGAGGGCAAGGTGCGTAGCATGACCTTTGTTTTCAACGATGGCTCCATCCGAACCGTATCGAATCGGCGTTCTGCCGCCGGCAATACAGGTGCCAGTGGCGGTGACCTGGGCTTCATCTCGGATCTGCACGGCAATCCCTGCATCCAGGGCACGTTCGTGACCAATGCACCACGCTACCTTGCCGACATTGTTGGCGTCAAGGGGCTGGGCATTGCCGCAGAAGCTTTGGCCCAGGCCCAGACCACAGTGACATCCAGTGGCGAGATGTCGCAGACAGCAGTCACCGGCAACGCTGGCAGCTACGCCCTTGGCCGCATGGGCGCTGCAGCGACGGAGGAGCTGGCCAAGTGGCTGACGGAGCGCCTCAAGAGCAGCTTTGATGCCGTGGTCACCGCCAGCGGTCAGCAGATCGTCGTGCACCTGGATCAAGAAATCCACATCGACAAGCCAGCCTCTGCCCGCAAGCTGGTGCATCGCCCCCAAACCCCGAATGTGTTGTCTGGAGCACGCTATGGCCTTGAATAACCGCTTTTTGCCTCACGCCTTCATCCTGTCGGCCTGTGCAGCAGCTCTCATTCTGAGCGGTTGTTCAGCCGTGGGATCGCGTGAATCCCCCTTGAAAAAAGTCACTGCCGACAGCCCGACGGTGCTGGACATCTATCGCGGAAAAACCCCCGTCGATCAGGCCAGCAGCAAGGAAACGGCTCACGACCGTCTTGCCCGTACAGCAGTAGTGCGGCCCATCGCCCAGGGCGATGAGCAGACCCAGCGATATTGGTCTGCCCTGGAGCCGCTGCAGCAGCGCTTTGCGCGTGTGCCCAATCCTGACCTGGTGATGGTGGTCTACCCTCACCTGGCCAAAGGGAAATACCCCGTTCCTGGCTATGTGACGGTCTTCCCCATGTACGAGCAGACCGAGTACGCCATGCCCGGTGAAATCGCCCAGGAGTTGCGCAGCAGCCGTGCCGCCAGGGAGATGCGTCCATGAGCATGATGGGCAAAGTCAAAAATTTCCTTGGCCTGCAAGCACCGTTTCCCAAGGAGCATTTGCTCTCTGTTGCAGATCGCCAGCGCATGTCCTGGCGCCCGCCATCCTTCACGGCCTTGCTGCCCTATGCACGCTATGCCCCGGATGAGCAGCTTTTCGTGATGGTCGATGGAGTGACCCATGGTGCGCTGTTCGAGCTGACCGCAGTGGCAACGGAAGCCCAGCCGATGGGCTACCTGATAGAGCGCTGCAGCAAAGTGCAGGAAGCCCTGCAGGCCTTGCCCGAAGTAGAGACATCGCCCTGGATCGTGCAATGCTTCCTGCACGATGACCGGAACATCGACGGACTCAATCAGATGCTTCAGGACTACATCCTGGAGCAACACAAGCAGAACCCGGGCCGGGGGCAGGCCATCTTGGAATCGGCCTACACGCAATCTGTCTTGAAAGAGTTCCAGGCGCACTTTGAGCAGGTATCCCGGCCCCAGGGATTGTTCGTCGATGAGCTGGTCACTGGGCAGCCCTGGCGGGGCCAGCAGCGGCGTGTGTATTGCTGTATTTACCGCAGTTTTGCCGATGCTCAGGCTGGCCAGCCCAGCGTGCAGCAGCAGATGGAGGCGGTGGCCAGCACCCTGATGGCCACCTTGCAGGAAGCCGGTGTAGGTGCCCGGCGTTGCAATGGCCGCGATTTTTACGAATGGATGCTGCCATTCTTCAACCGGGATGTGCCTTGGGCATCGTCTACAGCCGATCTGCTCAACGCAGCCCCTTACCCTGGCGATACAGCGCCTGATGGCTTGTTCGACTGGGATCTGGCGACATCGCTCTCCCTCTCCCAGCCACGCAGCGACCATGAAAGCGGTTGCTGGGAATTTGACGGTATGCCTGTGCGGTTCATGACGCTGCAGAGTCTGCGCAGCAACCCCAGCATTGGTCACTTCAGCGCCGAGTTGCGTTCTGGCAAGGAGGCATTCGCACGTTTTGACAGGCTACCGCCTGGCTCCATGCTCTCTGTGACGGTGGTGATCGAACCCCAGTACCAGGTGGAGCGGCGGGTGGAGCAGATCCGGGACGCCTCACGCGCACAAACTGCCGCAGCCATGGAGGCCAACAGCGAATGCCAGCGTGTGCTCAACCGCATGGTGACAGGCGACAAGTTGTTCCCCATGTTCATGGGCATTTACCTCACGGGCAAGAACACCGCCGAACTCAACAACGCCATCTCGGACATGAACGCACTGCTGACGCCCACCGGTATGCGCTTCATCGATCCCCAGCACGACCTTGTTCCCCTGGATGCCTTTATCCGGGGATTGCCTTTTGCGTTTGACCTGACGTTCGACCGCAAGCATATGCGCCGGCAGCGGCTGACGTTTGCCTCCCAGGTCGCCGCGCTGCTGCCGGTGTACGGACGTGCCCGAGGAACACCCCATCCGGGAATGTTTTTCTGGAACCGAGGCGGAGAGCCGCTGCTCATCGATCCGTTGAACAAGCGCGACCGCAAGAAGAACGCGCACATGCTGATCCTGGGGCCGACGGGCGCAGGCAAGTCGGCAACGCTCAATTACCAGGCCATGCTGACCCTGGCCATCCATCGGCCACGCCTGGTTATTGTGGATGCCGGTCGCTCTTTCGAGCTGCTGGTGCAGGACATGGCTGCCAAAGGCTTGTCGGTGCATCGCGTCACCCTGAACATGGCCTGCCAGGAATCTCTGCCGCCTTTTGTCCACGCGCACAAGCTGTTGCAGGACGAGGAAGTGATGGAGTCGTACTACGCCGCAGAAAAACAGGCCAAGCTCAATGCGGGCCTGGAGCCGGACGAAGCCGCCGAAGGTAGCAAGCTCATGCAAGCGCTGGACTATGCCGCAGAGGAGGATGTACCGGAAGGCGACGACGAGGACGACGACACCCTGGAAAAGCGCGACATCCTGGGCGAGATGCTGATCGCCGCCATCATGATGATCACCGGCGGAGAAAAGGCAGAAACCGAGCA
>Ga0206117_101439_pt1 | contig 12083 bp, 11 predicted proteins | sample 3A5Ametagenome_FD_177997 | JGI IMG/M metagenome (GOLD analysis project Ga0206117, IMG submission 177997) | Enriched microbial communities from leaf-cutter ant dump, University of Wisconsin, Madison, United States - 3A5A | ecosystem: Environmental > Terrestrial > Nest > Insects nest > Nest dump... | reverse complement strand
GCTGGCGCTGAAGTAACGGTGGCCGGGCCGGTATCTGACCGCCGACCCCATTGACCGAACGGTCAGGGTGCCCGTAGGCTCGCGGCCAATACCACAGGGAGCGCGGGGTGAAATGGTCGCCGGCAGATAACGGCCGTCACCTCCCGCCAATGCGTGTCCAATTGGCGTGCTTGTCCGACGTAACGTCCCACAGATGGAGGGGAGACGAATGCTGAACTTCACCCGCCGGGCCGCCCTGGCCGGCGCCGCCCTGCTCGGTGCCTGCCTGGCCATGCCCGCCATGGCCCAGATCAAGCCCGTCGAGGGCAAGGTCAAGGTCGCCGCGATCTACACCGTACCGGTCGAGCAGCAATGGGTCAGCCGCATCCACAAGGCGCTGAACGCCGCCAAGGACCGCGGCGAGGTCGACTACGTCTATTCCGAGAACGTCACCAACACCGACTATGAGCGGGTGATGCGCGAATACGCGCAGAAGGGCAACCAGCTGATCGTCGGCGAAGTGTTCGGCGTCGAGCGCGCGGCGCGCAAGGTCGCGTCCGACTTCCCCGGCACCGCTTTCCTGATGGGCTCGTCCTTCGGGCCCGCCGGCAAGAATTTCTCGGTGTTCGACAACTGGATCCAGGAACCGTCCTACCTGACCGGCATGATCGCCGGCAGCCTGACCAAGTCGAACGTCATCGGCATGGTCGGCGGCTATCCGATCCCCGAGGTCAACCGCCTGATGCAGGCCTTCATGGACGGGGCGCGCGAAACCAATCCGAACGTCAAGTTCCTGGTGTCGTTCATCGGCTCGTGGTTCGACCCGCCCAAGGCCAAGGAAGCCGCCTTCGCCCAGATCGACCGCGGCGCCGACGTGCTGTACGCCGAACGCTTCGGCGTCACCGACGCGGCCAAGGAAAAGGGCAAGCTGGCGATCGGCAACGTGATCGACACGCAGGCCCAGTATCCGGAGACCATGGTCGCCTCGGCCCTGTGGCACATGGAGCCGACGATCAATGCCGCGGTGGGCAAGGTCAAGAACGGCTCGTTCACGGCCGAGGACTATGCCCAGTATTCGACGATGAAGTTCGAGGGCGCGTCGCTGTCGCCGCTCGGCACGTTCGAGGGCAAGGTGGCGGCCGACATCGTGGGCAAGGTCAAGGCCCGCGAGGCCGAGATCCGCGACGGCCTGTTCCGGGTCAACGTCAACGACGCCGAGCCCAAGCCGACCCCGTGAGCCCCCGGCCATCGGCGCAGGCGGAGCCCGTTCTCCGCCTGCGCGGCATCACCAAGCGGTTCGGCAGCCTGACCGCCAACGACGCCATCGATCTCGACCTGCATCGGGGCGAGGTCGTGGCGCTGCTGGGCGAGAACGGCGCCGGCAAGTCGACCTTGATGAGCATCCTGTTCGGCCATTACGTGGCCGACGAGGGCAGCGTCGAAGCCTTCGGCCAGCCTCTGCCGCCGGGCGACCCGGCGGCGGCGCTGGCGCGCGGCATCGGCATGGTGCACCAGCATTTCACCCTGGCCGACAACCTGTCGGTGCTGGACAACGTCATGCTGGGCACCGAAAGCCTGTGGTCATGGCGCTCGGGCCGCAGGGCCGGCCGCGCGAAACTGCAGCAGCTGTCGGCCGCCTTCGGTTTGCAGGTCCATCCGGAGGCGCGGGTCGGCGACCTGTCGGTGGGCGAACGCCAGCGGGTCGAAATCCTCAAGGCGCTGTACCGCGACGCCCGCATCCTGATCCTCGACGAACCGACGGCGGTGCTGACGCCGCAGGAATCGGCCTCGCTGCGCGCGACCCTGGGCCGGCTGGTCGCCGAGGGGCTGTCGATCATCTTCATTTCCCACAAGCTCGACGAGGTGCTGGAGATCGGCGACCGCGTGGTCGTGCTGCGCGGCGGCAAGGTTGCCGGCCAGGTGGCGGTGGCCCAGGCCGACCGCGCCATGCTGGCCGGCATGATGGTCGGCCGCACCGTCGAACAGCCCGAACGCCGGCCGCATAGCCCCGGCGCCGTCGCCGTGGCCCTGGATGCGGTCACCGTGCTGGGCGAAGCCGGCCGGCGCCGCCTTGATGAGGTGACGCTGTCGATCCGCGCCGGCGAAATCGTCGGGCTGGCCGGCGTCTCGGGCAATGGGCAAAGCATCCTGTCCGACCTGCTGGCCGGGCTGGTCCGGCCCGATGCCGGGCATTATCGGCTGGGCGACGAGGATGTCTCGCGCGCCGGCGCACGCGGCCTGGTCGCGCGCGGGGTCGGCCGCATCCCCGAGGATCGCCAGACCTCGGGGGTGATCGGCGACATGACGATCCCCGAGACCCTGATCGCCGAGGATTTCCGCGCCCGGCCGTTTTCGCGCTGGGGCGTGATCGATTGGCGCGCCGCGCGCGATTTCGCCGGCCGCATCATCAGGGATTTCGACGTGCGGGCCGAACGGCCCGATCTGAACGCCCGCCTGCTGTCGGGCGGCAACATGCAGAAACTGATCCTGGGCCGGGCGCTGGCCCGGGGTCCGCGCTTCGTGCTGGCCAACCAGCCGACCCGCGGCCTCGATGTCGGTGCCTCGGCCTATGTCCACCAGCGCCTCCTGGCCGCGCGCGAGGAAGGGGCCGCCATCCTGCTGATCTCGGAAGACCTGGACGAGGTGCTGCGCCTGTCCGACCGCGTCGCGGTGATGTTCCGCGGCCGGCTGCAACTGGCCGATCCGGCCGCCGGGCCAGTGACCGTCGAGCGCCTGGGGCTGATGATGGCGGGGCAGGGCTTTGCCGAGGCGCATCATGCGGCTTGAACCGCGCCTGACCGTGCCCTGGACCTTGAGCGTCGCCGCGCCCGCCGGGGCGATCGTCGTCAGCCTGGGGTTGTGCGCCATCCTGATCGCCTGGGCCGGCGCGCCGGTCCTGCGCGCCTATGGCCAGATGTTCCAGGGGGCGGCGGGCAGCCTGTTCGCCCTGACCGAAACCCTGGCGCGGGCGACGCCGCTGATCTTCACCGGCCTGGCCGCCGCGATCGCCTTCCGGGCCCGGTTCTGGAACATCGGGGCGGAAGGCCAGCTCTACCTGGGCGCGGTCGCGGCAACGGTGCTGGGCACCGGGGCCATCGGCGGGCTGTCGCCCTGGGCGATGATCCCGCTGCTGATGATCGGCGGCGCCCTGGCCGGCGCGCTGCTGCTGATGGGGCCGACCATCCTGAAGCTGCGGCTGGGCGTCGACGAAGTGGTGACGACGCTGCTGCTGAATTTCATCGTCATCCTGTTCGTCGGCCTGCTGCTGGAAGGGCCGCTGAAGGATCCGATGGGCCTGGGCTGGCCCCAGGCCGAACCGATCGTGGCCGAAGGCGAATTGCCCAAGCTGTTCGCCGGCATGCGCCTGCATCTGGGGTTCGTCATCGCGGTCGGTTTCGCGGTGGTGCTGTGGTTCGTCGACCGGCGCACGACGTTCGGTTATGCGGCGCGCGCCGTCGGGCTGAACCCGCAGGCCGCCGCCTATGCCGGCATCGGCGTGCGCGGCGTGATGTTCCGCGTGGCGCTGATCTCGGGCGGCCTTGCCGGCCTTGCCGGTGTCTCCGAGGTGGCGGGGCTGAAGGGCAACCTGACCCTCGACCTGTCGCCGGGCTTCGGTTATTCCGGCATCGTCGTGGCGATGCTGGCGCAACTGCACCCGCTGGGCGTGGTGGCGGCGGCCCTGTTCGTCGCCGGCATCTTCGTCGGCGCCGATGCGATGAGCCGGGCGGCCGGCGTGCCGACCTACATCGCCGATGTCATCGTCGCCTCGTCGCTGTTGTGCATGCTGGTGGCGCTGCTGCTGACCCGCTACCGGTTGAGGCGCTGACATGGTCGACTGGCTCGACATGCTGGTGACCGCCAGCTTCTGGCTGGCGGCGTTGCGCATCGCCACCCCGCTGATCTTCGGCACGCTGGGCGAACTGATCTGCGAACGCGCCGGCGTCCTCAACCTCGGCATCGAAGGGATCATGGTCGCCGGGGCGTTTTCGGGCTGGCTGGCCGTCTATCTCGGCGCGCCGCTGTGGGGCGGCATCCTGGTGGCCATGGCGGTGGGGGCGGCCTTCGGCCTGCTGCACGGCGTGCTGACCGTGCCGTTGGGGCTGTCGCAGCATGTCGCCGGCATCGGCGTCACGCTGCTGGGCACCTCGCTGTCCTATTATTTCTACCGCATGGTCTTTCCGACGGTGACCGAACCGCCGCGGATCACCCCGTTCCAGCCGCTGGACCTGCCGGGGTTGCTGGCCCAGACGCCGATGACATACCTGGCGTTCATCCTGGTGGCCCTGACCGCCTATGTGCTGTATCGCACGCCGCTGGGCTTGGCCGTGCGCATGGTCGGCGAGAACCCGGCCGCGGTCGAGGCGCAGGGGATCGACGTGACGCGCCTGCGCATCGGCGCGGTCATGGTCGGGTCGTCGCTGATGGCGCTGGGCGGCGCGTTCCTGACCCTGTCGGCCTTCAACGCCTTCTATTTCAACATGATCAACGGCCGCGGCTGGATCTGCATCGCGCTGGTGGTGTTCGCGTCCTGGCGGCCGGGCAAGGCGCTGCTGGGCGCGGTGCTGTTCGCCGCCTTCGATGCCTTCCAGCTGCGGCTGCAGCAGCTGATCGGCGGGGCGGTGCCCTACCAGATATTCCTGATGGCGCCCTATGTGCTGTCGATCCTGGCGCTGATCGTGATGTCGCGCCGGGCCGGCGTGCCGCGGGCGCTGATGATCCCCTATCGCAAGGGAGAGCGATGAAGATGGTCGACCTGATCCTGCGCGGCGCCAACCTGGCCGACGGCCGCCGTGGCGTCGATATCGGCATCGCGGGCGAACGCATCGTCGCGGTCGAACCGCGCCTGGATGCCGCCGCCGAGATCGTCGACGTCACGGGCTGCCTGGTATCGCCGCCGTTCGTCGATGCCCATTTCCACATGGATGCGACGCTGTCGCTGGGCCTGCCGCGGCTGAACCAGTCGGGCACGCTGCTCGAGGGCATCGCGCTGTGGGGCGAACTGAAACCCCATCTGACGGTCGAGGCGCTGATCGAACGGGCCATGGCCTATTGCGACTGGGCGGCCGGCCGCGGACTGCTGGCGATCCGGACCCATGTCGACATCTGCGATCCGCGCCTGCTGGCGGTCCAGGCGCTCTTGGAGGTCAAGGCGCGCGTCTCGCCCTATATCGACCTGCAGCTGGTGGCCTTTCCCCAGGATGGCTATTACCGCAGCCCGGCGGCGGTGGCCCAGCTGGAACGGGCGCTGGACATGGGCGTCGACGTGGTCGGCGGCATCCCGCATTTCGAACGCACCATGGCCGATGGCGCCGCCTCGGTCCGGGCGCTGTGCGAGATCGCGGCCCGCCGCGGGCTGATGGTCGACATGCATTGCGACGAAAGCGACGATCCGATGTCGCGCCATGTCGAGACGCTTGCGGCCGAGACCGTGCGGCTGGGCCTGCAGGGCCGGGTGACCGGGTCGCATCTGACGTCGATGCATTCGATGGACAATTATTATGTGTCCAAGCTGCTCGACCTGATGGCCGAGGCGCGGCTGAACGTCATCGCCAACCCGCTGATCAACATCACCCTGCAGGGCCGCCACGACACCTATCCGAAGCGCCGCGGCATGACGCGGGTCAAGGAACAGATGGAACGCGGCCTGACCGTCGCCTTCGGCCAGGATTGCGCGATGGATCCCTGGTATCCCATGGGGTCGGGCGACATGCTCGAGGTCGCGTCGATGGGCCTGCATGTCGCCCAGATGACCGGCCAGGCCCAGATGGCCGCCTGTTTCGAGGCGGTGACGACGCAACCGGCCGCCATCCTGGGCGTCGACGGCTATGGCATCGCGCCGGGCGCCTGGGCCAGCCTGGTGGTATTGCAGGCCGGCGAACCGGCCGAGGCGATCCGCCTGCGGGCGACCCGGCTGATGGTCATGCGACGGGGCCGGGTGATCGCCCGCACCCCGCCGGCCGTGACGCAATTGAGCCTGCCCGGACGCCCCGACAGCATTGATTATCGCCGATTCTTGTCACACGGGTGAACCTTGCCGCCGGGTTCGGCGTTCTCCACATTTGAAAACGGCAGTCGGTTGTCCTGGCGGGCGGAAAGATCCTCCGGATGGCGGCGGCCTCAAGACCAAACCGTGAATCGGCTCAACGGAGAAAAAACATGCGCAGCCTCTCGTCCCTCACCAGCATCGTCGCCCTGACGGCGGCCCTCGCCATCGGCGCCACCGGCGCACTGACCACCGGTGCCCATGCCAGCGACGAACGTATCCAGCGTGAATCGGCCGGTGCCGGCCCCCTCAGCGCGCCGCAGGCGACCTTCGCGGATTTCAACACCCCGCGCCTGGTCACGATCACCATCCGGGACCGGGACGGCACGATCATCTACAACAATTCGCGCTCGATGCGCCTGAACGAGACCTTCCGCGACGACAATCTGGTCGAGCGCGAGGTGATGATCTCGGAAAAGCAGGAACAGACCGCGACCGGCGTGCTGACCACCAAGGAATACGGCAAGGTCCGCACCGGCACCGAGGTGACGATGGCGCCGTTCGCGGTCGACCAGACCCCGCCGCAGATCAAGGTCGTCGCCGTCGTGCGCGGCCAGGCCAGCGCCACCCAGCTGGAACGCTCGACCTCGATCAACCTGATCGGGCCGACGGTCGCCGAGACCAATGTCGGCGGCGTCGTGCTGTCGATCAACGTCGCCCCGCCGCAGGGCTGATTTTCCGGCCGGCCCGGGGCCGTGCGCCCCGGGCCTAAGCCAAAGTTATAGGACCAAAGTCTTCTGGCGGTAACCGCGGCCTTGGCCGACCCTTTCCTGAAAGCAACAAGCCGACAGGAGAGGTTCCATGAAGACCTATGCGTGGGCGGCGACCCTTGCCGCCGTCCTGGCGTCGGGCCACCCGGCCGCCGCCGCCGACAAGTTCACCATCCAGCTGAAATGGTTCACCCAGGCGCAGTTCGCCGGGTATTACGTCGCGCTCGACAAGGGCTTCTACAAGGATGCCGGGCTGGCGGTCGAGATCAAGCCGGGCGGTCCCGACAACAGCCCGCCCCAGGTGCTGGCCGCCCGCGGCGCCGACGTCATGGTCGACTGGATGCCCTCGGCCCTGGCGGTGCGCGAAAAGGGCGTCCCAGCCGTCAACATCGCCCAGGTCTTCCAGCGTTCCGGCCTGGAAACCGTCTGCCGACGTGACGCCGGCATTGCCAGCCCCGCCGATTTCAAGGGCAAGACCATGGCGACATGGTTCTTCGGCAACGAATACCCGTTCCTGGCCTGGATGCAGCGGCTGGGCTATCGCACCTCGGGCGGCAATCCCGACATCAGGGTGATGAAGCAGGGCTTCAACATCGATCCCCTGCTGCAGCGCCAGGCCGCCTGCATCGCCGGCATGTCCTACAACGAGACCTACCAGGTGCCAAAGGCCGGGCTGACCGACAAGGACGTCATCTGGTTCTCCTACCAGGATGCCGGGGTCGCGACGCTGGAAGACGGCCTGTACGCCCTGGAATCGACGATCAACGATCCGGCCGGCGCCGACAGGCTGGCCCGCTTCCTGGCCGCCTCGATCAAGGGCTGGGCCTATGCGGTCGAGAACCAGAAGGAAGCGGTCGACATCATCCTGGAGAACGATGCGTCGGGCAACCTGACCCGCGACTACCAGGTCCACATGATGCGCGAGGTCGCCAAGCTGGTCGCGCCCGCGCCCAAGGGCCTGGGCTGGCTCGACCCCGCCGACTACCAGCGCACGGTCGACGTGCTGCTGACCGGCGGGTCCGACCCCGTGATCTCGCGCCCGCCGACCGGCGCCTGGACCCACAAGATCTACGACGCCGCCAAGAAACTGTGACCCCCAGGGAGAAAACCGTCCCATGACCAGTCCCGTCCCCGTCATCGACATCGCCCCCTTCCTGCATGGCGACGCCGCCGCCCGTGCCGGCGTGGCGGCGGCGGTCGATGCCGCCTGTACCGATATCGGTTTCCTGATCGTCTCGGGGCACGGCGTGCCCGATGCGCTGGTCGAGGAGATGCGGGCGGTGTCGCGCGCCTTCTTCGACCAGCCGGTCGCCGACAAGCTGGCCCTGCGCATGCCGCCCGACCGTTATCGCGGTTACATCGCCATGGGCAACGAGGCCCTGGCCAATTCGATGGACGAAGCCTCGCCGCCCGACCTGAAGGAATCCTTTTCGATCGGGCCGATCGGCGTGGCCGACGACGCCTATCACCGCGCCGCCCGGCCGGGCAATTTCTTCGCCCCCAACCTGTGGCCGGCGACACCGGCCGGCTTCCGCCCGGCCTGGGAGCGGTACTACGGCGAAATGGAGCGGCTGTCGGCGACGCTGATGCGGATCTTCGCCATGGGCCTGGGCATGGACGAGGATTTCTTCGCCGACAAGATCGACCGCCACATCACCAATTTCTCGGTCATCCATTATCCCGACCAGGCGGCGGAACCGCTGCCCGGCCAGTTGCGTGCCGGCGCCCATACCGATTACGGCAGCCTGACCATCGTCAAGCCCGACAATGCGCCGGGCGGGCTGCAGGTACTGGCCAAGGACGGGTCCTGGGCCGACGTGCCGACCCTGCCCGGGACCTTCGTCGTCAATATCGGCGACCTGATGGCCGAATGGACCAACGACCGCTGGGTCTCGACCCTGCATCGTGTGGTCAATCCGCCGCGCGACAAGGCGCTGGGCAGCCGGCGGCTGTCGATGACCTTCTTCCACCAGCCGAACTACGACGCCGTCATCGACTGCCTGCCGACCTGCTGTTCGGCCGACCGGCCGGCGCGTTACGGCCGCACCACATCGGGCGAGCATGTCTGGATGAAGATCAACAAGCATCGCCAGCCCGAGCTGGCGAAGGCCGGCTGACATGCTGGTCGAACAGATCACCTACGTCCTGCTGCCCGGCCGCGCGCCGGCGCTGATCGCCGCCTATCAGGAAGAAGGCCTGGCCGTGATCACCCGCAATCTGGGCCGTCTCGTCGCCTTCCTGCAGGCCGAGGTCGGCGGCATGGACGAGGTCAGCCATATCTGGGCTTTTCGCGATGCCGCCGACCGCGAGGCGCGCCATGCCGGGCTGCAGGCCGACCCGGGGTGGAAGGCCTTCACCTCGACCCATGGGCATCTGCTGGTGTCGCGCCGCAACAGCCTGTGGCGCGCCGCGCCCTTTTCGCCTGGCCTTTGACGCACGGGGCCGGTCTCGGCGAGACTGGCCCCATGACGCCGCCGATGACCGGAGCACCCTGGGACAAGGACGATGCCGCCAGCCGCAGCCTGCTGGGGCTGATCGCGCAAAGCACCAACGACGGGATCTGGGACTGGGACCTGGGCACCGGGCGGGTATATTATTCGCCGCGCTGGCTGGAACTGGTCGGCCATCTGCCCGGCGAACTGCCCGGTCATATCGATACCTTCATCGCCCGGCTGCACGACGACGACCGCGACAAGGTGCGTGCCGGGATCGATGCCTATCTCGGCGGCACCGCCCGCGACTACCGCATGGAATTCCGCCTGCGCCACAAGGACGGCGGCTGGCGCTGGATCATGTCGCGCGGCATCGCCCTGGCCGGTCCCGACGGCCGGCCGTTCCGCCTGGCTGGCACCCATACCGACATCACCGAACGGGTGCGCGCGGCCGTGCGGCTGGAAAGCGAGGTCGCCGAACGCACCGCCGAACTGCGCGCCGCCCGCGACCGCGCCGAACTGGCCGCCGCGGCCAAGACCAAGTTCCTGGCGACGGCCAGCCACGACATCCGCCAGCCGCTGCAGGCGATGGCGCTGCTGCTGGGTGGCCTGAGCCCCGAGGTCACCAGCACGGCGGGCCGGCGCACCCTGCGGGCGATCGAACGCGCGCTCGGCGCCTCGATGGAACTGCTCGACGCGCTGCTCGAATTCAGCCGCCTCGATGCCGGAGCCCTGCGCCCGCATGTCACGGCCGTGGCGTTGGACGACCTGCTCGACGTCGTCGCCGAACCCTATCTGGCCGAGGCCGCGCGCAAGGGCTTGCGCCTGACCGTGCGGCCGCCCGGCATCGGCGTGCGCAGCGATCCCCAGCTGTTGGCCCGCATCCTGCGCAACCTGTTGTCGAACGCCATCAAATATACCGACCGCGGCGGCATCCTGGTTGGCTGCCGCCGGCGCGGCGACATGCTGCGGCTGGAAATCTGGGATACCGGCTGCGGCATCCCGGCCGACCAGCAAAGCCAGGTGTTCTGGGAATTCTTTCAGGGGACCGGGGCGCGCCGCGGCGGCGGGCTGGGGCTGGGGCTGGCGATCGTCGAACGGCTGGCCCGGCTGCTGGGCCATCGGGTCGAGGTGCGCTCGCGGCCCGGCCGGGGCTCGGTCTTTGCCGTCGAGATGGCGATGGTGATGCCGACCGCCCCCGCCGTCGCCGCCGTGCCCGTCCTGCATGACGACGGATGGTTGGCCGGCCGGCTGGTCGCGGTGCTGGAGGACGATGCCGCGGTGGCCGAGGCGTTGAGCCGCCTGCTGGCCGGCTGGGGCGCGCGCATCTGCGCCGGGGCGACCGGGGCCGAACTGACCGCCAGCCTGGCCGGCGCCGTACCCGACGCCGTCATCGCCGACTGCCAGCTGGGCGACGACGAGGATGGCTTTGCCGTGCTCGATCGCCTGGACCGTTGCCACGGCCGCCGCCTGCCGGCCGTGATCCTGACCGGCGACTATGACGTCGGCACGCTGAAGCGCCGCAACCGCGCCCGGCGCCGGGTGCTGCACAAGCCGGTCTGGCCCGCCGTGCTGGAGGCGGTGCTGCGGCATGAACTTGGGCTTGGTGACGAACAAGCTTGACCCGCCGGCGTCAGAAGCCGCGCAAGCCCGCCCGGTCGGCGGCCAGCAGCAGCTGGACGCGGTTGCGCACGCCGAACTGGCGCATGATCGCGGCGACATGGGCCTTGATCGTGCCCTCGGACGTGCCCAGGCGATGGGCGATTTCCTTGTTGGCGTGGCCGTCGCCGATCAGGGCCAGCACCTCGGCCTGGCGCGGGGTCAGGCGGGGCGGGGCGGGCAGGCCCACCGCCGTGCCGCCGGCCACCAGGTCGCGCGGCACATGGACGCCGCCGGCCAGCACCAGGCGCAGCGCGTCGATGATCAGGGCGGGCGGGGCCGATTTCGGCAGGTAACCCGACGCACCGGCGGCCAGGGCGCGGAACACGTCCTCGCCGTCCTCGGACGCCGACAGCACCATCAGCGGCGCTGCGGGCCGTGCGCGTTTCAGGGCGCCGATGCCGGCAAAACCGTCCATGCCGGGCATGCGCAGGTCGACCAGCATCAGGTCGGGGGCGGGGTCGGCACCGGCGCTGGCCAGCGCCTCGGTGAAGTCGCCGGCCTCGCTCACCGCTGGGGCCGGGCCGAGCCCGTCCAGCACCAGACGCAGGCCCTGGCGGAAGATGGCGTGATCATCGGCGATCAGCACATGGATCGCGGCGTCGGCTTTCATCGCCGGCAGTGTCGGCGACGGAATGCTGGATGGTCAACAGCCGCGCGACAAGCCGCGATAGGCCGCGCGGAAACGCTTGAGCTTGGCGTGGTAGCGTTGCGCCAGTTCCGGGTCCGGGGCGATGGTGTCGACAACCGGCGGCCGCCGGCACAGGGCATCGGGATCCTCGCCCGTCGCCGCCAGCCGCCCCAGCCGGGCGGCGCCGAAGGCGGGGCCGACCTCGCCGTCGGCATGGTAGTCCAGGGGCCAGTCCAGTGCCGCGGCCAGGATGCCGCCCCAGAACCGCGACCGTGCCCCGCCGCCGATCACCGACACCGTCTCGATGTCGGCATCGCCGTCCAGCAGGGCCGACAGGCCGTCGGCCGTGCCGAACGCCACCCCTTCCAGCACCGCGCGGGCCAGGTTGGCGCGGCCGGTATCGTGGGTCATGCCGATGAAGGCACCCGTCGCCTCGGGGTCGTTGTGCGGCGTGCGCTCGCCCGACAGATAGGGCAGGAACAGGGTGCGGTCGTCGGCCTCGACCGTCGCCGCCTCGGCCAGCAGGGCCGCCACGCTGTCGAAGCCCAGCGCGCGTACCGCCCAGTCCAGGCAGCTGGCGGCCGACAGCATCACCGCCATCTGGTGCCAGCGCCCGGGCAGGCAGTGGC
>Ga0206117_101437_pt1 | contig 12085 bp, 15 predicted proteins | sample 3A5Ametagenome_FD_177997 | JGI IMG/M metagenome (GOLD analysis project Ga0206117, IMG submission 177997) | Enriched microbial communities from leaf-cutter ant dump, University of Wisconsin, Madison, United States - 3A5A | ecosystem: Environmental > Terrestrial > Nest > Insects nest > Nest dump... | reverse complement strand
ATTTATAATGTTAATATCTGTTAGTAAAATGTAGGGCTTTATTATAACCGCTTATAGATTTTACTCAACTGGTGGTATACTTTTCAATTATTTTAGTGGACTACTTTTCAATTATATTATACACTACAATATTATCATTAATATTCTCATCCTTCTTATACTTGATTCTTAGACGTAATTTACCATCTGTTTTATAGGTTTTATTGCCTTCGGTGGACTTAGCTTTATCTAACTCTTTATCCACTAAAAAACGCATATTTCTATCTATTTTCATAAATCAGGGACTTTTTGAAAAAAAACGAACATTTTATTTGTTGATTAACAGAGACTTAAATTAAGTCCCCGATATGTAAAAATAGGGACTGTTTTTTAGATATGCAAGGGTATTCAATGATATTTAAAAACATCAATATGTTAATTAAAATGCTATATATTAAAGTATTAGTATTATATGACATTATGTGATATTATAGGTTATAGAGCCTCTCTCTCCGCCAAGTAACATAGAAAAAGAAGTTGAATCGCTGTAAGTTGCACACTTACAGCGGTTTTTCTTTTTTATCAAAAGAAGAAAAGTGCATAATGCAGAAGTATATTTGTGGGTTATCTGGTGGGTAAAAAATATTTTCTAAAATTGCCCACAGATTGGTTTCTTTTCCGCTGTTATTCAATGTTTTGCATAGTTTTAGTTTCACCCAGATACTATAACTTTGTAACCAATAAAAACATTCAAAAATAGCACAAAAAAGATCCACTTTCAGCGTCGCGTTTTATATTCGTCGTACAAGACTTAACAAACATGGTGAAGCTGCGATAGTTATTCGAGTTACCGTAGATGGAATAAGAGGGGATACAACTGCTAAGAAAACAATTAATCCAAAACTATGGGATTCAGCTAAGGGGAAGGCGTACGAGCGTTCTCTTCTTGCAAAAGAGTTGAATATGTACCTCGATTCAATTCGTGCGAAGTTTATTCGGATTCACCGGGACTTCGAACAAGACGATACTGAACGTATTACTGCTGAGGCGGTAATTAATCGTTTTCTAGGAAAAGATAAACCGGAACGACATACTTTGCTTGAGGTTTTTCGTGAACACAATGAAAAGTGTCATAAGCTTTCCGGTATAGATATGTCCCCTGCTACAGTTGAACGGTATGAAACCAGCTTAAAACATACTCAGGAATTTATACAGCAGACTTATAAAAAGGATGATATCTGTCTCGATGAAATGAATAGACAATTCATCGAGGATTATGAATTGTATTTGAAAACTGTTCGAAAATGCAATCATAACTCTACGACAAAATATCTGAAAAATTTTAAGAAGATTACGAGGATTGCAATTCAGAAGGAATGGTTGAAAAAAGATCCGTTTATAGATATCAAATTTTCATTACAACCTGTTGAGCGAGATTTTCTGGAAAAGCATGAAATTGAAAAGATATATAATAAAGAATTCACTATTGAGCGCTTGGCACAAGTACGAGATGTTTTCCTGTTTTGTTGTTTCAGCGGTCTTGCATTTTCAGATGTCAAACAATTGACACACGATCATATCTCTATTGATACTAATGGAAATAAATGGATTCGAAAACAACGGCAAAAAACAAAGAATATGTGTAATATTCCATTATTGGAAATTCCTTTGAAATTAATCGATAAATATAAGAGCCATCCTCGATGTCAAGAGAAGAATGTTTTGCTCCCAGTATTATGTAATCAAAAGATGAATGCTTACATTAAGGAGATTACTGATTTGTGTGGAATTAATAAGCAAGTCTCGACGCACACAGCCCGGCACACATTTGCAACTACAGTGACTTTTCAATATATCTATCTATGAAACAGATAATTAAAAGGAATATAGTCCTCAATAGGTAATGACTTAGAAACGAGCGAACTTCTTTGCTCTGCTTAGTTTTTCCATTGTTTCAAATAACTCAGATTCAAATATAGCTAAATAAATTAAAATGTGACCACCAGAAATCGAAAAAACGAATTAAGTGGGTCATATTCTTATAGATAAGTTTTTGAAGAAGAAGAAATTTCCCGCTATTACTTCACCAAATTTTTGCACTGCTTTGCGACGAAATTCTTCACATTATATTTCCTATCTCAAAGATAATAGGAATCGTGACAATTCAGAAATTGAGGAGATATCTTTTTATTTATGTAGTTGTACAAAAAAGAAAAAGGTCAAATAGCTAAAGGCTCATAACTATTCTTTCTGATTCAAAAAAGCAAGACTGTTTTTTTCTATTCGTCCTATGGTTTGTAGAAATATTTGCTGCTCCTCTTCTGATATTCCATTCAATGAAATTTCTAATGAACGCTTTTGACACTTCTCTATGTCATGCTTTATTTCTTGAGATTTTTCAGTACAATATACTAAATAACTCCTACCATCTTTTTTGTTTTTGTTTTTCTGTATATATCCTTGTTTCTCTAGTTTTCCTATAATACGAGTAACATTTGCAAAATCTTTTCGTGTTCTTAATACTATTTCTCCGATTGTAAGACCATCTTCCTCCCATAAATAAGAGAGTATTGCCCATTGCTCAGGTGTAATACTTATTCCTTCTTCCGCTATAATTCTATAGACCTGTCGTTTTATCAATCCTGATAAAATGGCTATACGATGATTTATTCGAGTATCTAACTTATTTTCCATAGAATAAAATTAATCATATTTATTTGTCATGACAATCAAATTGCATATATTTGTCATGACAAATATATAACTTATATAAACTAAAACAAATGAAAGTCAACACATTTATTGAAAATATAAAAGAAGCATTTGGTATAGCAGGAGGACTGCCTGTTGCATTTTGGTATTCCAATACTCCGGTTACTGATAATATACAAAAGATAAATGGATGCTTCTTTAAAGAATTTGAAAAACTGAAGAATGGAGAATCAATCTGCCTAAGCAATGAAAAAGTAGGCTGCATGGGAGGGAAGTTCTATGCGGGACTTGCGGAGATGAATGAAAAAATGCCAAATTTTGTTTCTCTCAGAGAAAAATACAAAAAGACACCCGAGATGGTTGTCGATTTCGTCCAGAATATGGAAGTACCATTAATGGATGAAAAGTTTCTTAACATTTCTCCCATAGATCAAATAGACAGTTTTGATAACATACTTGGAATTATATTCTTTGCAACCCCAGATATATTATCAGGACTTACAAGTTGGGCTTTTTTCGATAATAATTCGGATGATGCAGTTACAACAAAATTCGGTTCTGGATGTTCAGCTATTTTCACAGAAACAGTCGTTGAAAATAGTAAAAATGGTAGACGCACTTTTCTAGGACTCTTCGATCCTTCCGTTCGGCGTTATATTGAACCTAATATTTTAGGTTTCGCCATTCCAATGTCTCGATTCAAAGAAATGTATTACACAATGCGAGAAAGCTGTTTGTTTGATACTCCTGCTTGGAATAGAGTACGTAATCGTATTAATTCAGATCAAGAATAACGAGCCTTATATCAAATAGATGATTTATCCGCAAATCTGAAAAGAAAATAATTTATGAAAAAGTTAAATGCAAAAGGGATGAAAGTTTTGAAAACTTGTCATCTATTATTGGTAATGATATGGGTCGTTGGAGTTATCGCAATGGCAATTCTTTTTTTACAAAGACCTAAATCTGGAGATGAATTGTATATGACGCTAAAAATCATACTCTTCATAGATTGGGTTTTAGTGATACCCGGAGCACTACTTACAGTAGTAGTAGGAATAATATATGGGATATTTACGAACTGGGGATTTTTCAAACATCGCTGGATTATCGTAAAATGGATTGTGTCAATAGTTGTAATCCTTGTGGGAACATTTTATTATAGTCCTCTTCTTGAGCAATCTTTAGAGATTGCTGATCGTACTCGGGAAGCTGCGCTACATAACCCAATAGTTATTTCTAATATGAGACAAACTTTTATCTGTGCATCCATTCAAGGTATTTCTATTACCATCCTTGTTGTAATATCTGTTTTCAAGCCTTGGAAAAAGAAAAAAGCATAGATTAATACACTACGGAATAGATTTAAATATCATTCGGCATAGAACCGGACTTCGGTCTGTTGATTAATATTCACTATTAAAAAATTATGCTTATGAATGATCTATTAAAAACAGAGTTTTTTAGTCTATTGGCTGAAAGCTCATTAGCCACAGCAAAACAAATGGAACAAGCCTATGAAAATTTTGTAGCAGAAGTATTTACCCAAAATCAATCCGAAACAGATTTCCAAACAATCTTTCGGATATTGAATACTACTCGCATAGAGTTTAAGACATTGCAGACACAAATTTTATGCGAGCAGGGGGGAAAATGCGCTTAAAAACCTGTATTGTCAGAAAGCAATCTGGTATCTCGATTACGAGATTGAGTCGCTAAAGCTGACATTTAACTCCACTCCGAACAATCCCAAACAGGTAAAATCTCAAATCTATTTTATCCCTAAGCCCAAAGAAGGCTTGGGGATTGATAGTATGGGAGAGTTTGCTATCTCATTCGAATACTCTGGTCAATTTGTGAATAAAAAAGGACAGTCTGTCCCATTTATACACATTGCCCAAACCTTGGAAATGGCTTTTAATTTTCAGTTTGGAGATGCCTATAAATCTAAAGCAAGAGTGTTCAGCCGAAAACCTTACAATCTGACCAGAGCATTCGATTATCTCAAAAAATTGATTATTAACGTAAGTCGAAATAACAAGATGAAAAAAGATGCATTTTCAGACTGCTGACAATTAATACATTACGAGCAATCGTTAGGGGAGTCAATAGGGATTCCCCTATTTTATTGTCCTTATTTGTCAGTTCTTTGCCTTACCAATCGATTGGAATTAATCAAATTATTAATTTCAAAAACAACGTATTATGTACTTAGACAATAACGATTTTGTGTCTTGGATGGAGAAATTATCCGCCAAGCTCAATGACATAGGCAAAGATCTCAAATCTTTTACCCAGACCAAAGATATATTGGAAGAGGACGAAAAGATTATGGACAATCAAGATTTAGCTTTTCTTCTGAAAGTATCTTATCGAACTCTCCAAAGGTATCGAACGAGTGGAAAACTATCCTATTTTTCAATCGGTCATAAAACCTATTATCGGATAAATGATGTTCGAAAATTCGTTCGGGAACATATGGATTTGGGTACTTATCAAAGCTTCGAAAAGAAGCATCCAAAGGATAAAACCCAAAATGATTCACCTGTGTAGTTTGATGCAGAATGATGAAGGCTATGTTTGGTCAACCGCCTTACAATACCGCTCCGCATTCAGCCGAAACAACATCGCTTGCCGCTCTTTTTGTTTTTGCTGAATTGAGCAAGAGGGAACTGGACTGCGTCCTGTTCTACCTCTTGCCCTGCGGGGCAAATCCTTCGGCTTTAACGGTTTAGCATAAACCGTTGTAATTAGCCTGATAATTAGTTCCTCGGGTTTATCGCTAATTATCAGACTTTTAATAAACCGATTTTCCATTAAATAGTAATTAGTATGCAAAATCAGAGTAGAAATATAGTTTTTACAACCATTTCCATAGATACGGAAACGGCAAAGTTGGTAGAAAAAATATGCAAACGCTATTCGCTGAAAAAGAGTGAAGTTGTAAAATTAGCATTTCGGTATATCGACAAGGCTTCTATTAATCCTGCCGATACTCCCGAATCCGTAAAATCGGAGCTTGCCAAGATTAACAAACGGCAGGATGATATTATCCGTTTCATTCGAAGCTATGAAGAAGACAAGCTAAACCCGATGGTGCGAACAAGCTATTCTATTGCCACCCGATTTGAGAAAGTTGTTAAAGAACTTTGCGAATTAGTTAATTCGCAAATAAGCACCTCACGAGAATTACAAGACAATGTACTGAAGAAGGTAAGCGAAAAATTTAACGAACATGCAAATGTCATAAACAACCAAGCCAAACAAATCAACTCATTATCTCAGGTACAGCAAAAAGGGAGCAAGAAACTATTGAAGTTGATTTCTCTCTATGCAGAGCTATCAACCTGTGGAGTAATGGACGGCAAGCGCAAAGAAAACTTAAAAGCTGAAATAATGAACCTGATTAACGAAACTCAATAACGTAATGAATATAGATTTTCCGCCACCTTCAAAAGGAACATACAACAATGCAGGCAGTAGCCGAAGATTATGCGACTATTTGGAGCATGAAGATATGGAGCGTATGGAACAAGGAATCTATACCGAAGGCTTTTTTTCTCTCGTCGAAGATAATATCTATAAATCCCAAGTAATTAAAGATATAGATTCAAATATCGGTCAGCTACTCAAAACAGATGCCAAGTTTTACGCTATCCATGTCAGTCCATCGGAAAAAGAACTTCGGGCAATGGGAAACAGAGAACAAGAACAAGCCGAAGCCATGAAACGGTATATCCGAGAAGTGGTTATTCCCGAATACGCTAAGAACTTCAATAAAGGTTTGTCAACAGAAGATGTTAAGTTTTACGGAAAAATACATTTCAGTCGGGACAGGTCAAATAACGAACTGAATATGCACTGTCATTTGATTGTAAGCCGTAAAGACCAATCCAACAAAATCAAGATAAGCCCGCTTACCAACCACAAAAACACCAAGAAAGGAACGGTTAAAGGAGGTTTCGACAGAAAGAACCTGTTACAACAGGCAGAGCAGGGATTTGATAAATTATTCGGTTATGATAGGCAACTTACCGAATCTTTTGAATACTACAACACGATGAAGAACGGAAGTATAGCTGACCAATTGAAAATGCAAGAGAGACAAATTCTCGATTTTGAAAACAAATTTGCAAATTATCAAACTTTCAATGCTGTAAATCAAGAGAATAAGCAAAATGTCAATCTGCCAGATTTGGGTTTATCCTCTGCATTAGGTTTGTTTACCCTTGATGCTTCTAACCAAGGAGAAGAGCAAGTACCCGTGAAAAAGAAAAAGAAGATACCGAGAAAAGGCATCCGAAGATAAAATATAAATACCGACATTATGAAGGAATATGAAGCAATTTGCCAAGAAATAGACAACTACCTGATGGAGCGATTTAAATACCGTCTATCCCTTCTATATCTCACACCTGATAATATAATTGTTTGCCGAAGAATCAGCCGAGTAGATTTATATTTACGTATCCGAAAAATAGAAAGTCTATTCCCTCCTAATTGTCTGATTATTGCTCGAATTGGCTTTAAAAAAGAGCGTGTAGGGCACGGAACAGATTTTGTCCATTTCCTCACTGAGATAGCCGTAAGATATGGTTTTAAGCATATTGGAATAGAATCTGTTAATGAGAAGAGTTATTCGTTTGCTGAAAAGTTAGGCTTCCAATCTATTGATGGCTCTAACTATGTGGCATTGGTAGCGGATTTAATCTTTTATTTTTCAAAGGAGGAAGAAGTGTAAGGCTCGTTGCTTCCGCAGTTATTTACCGTGCAACTTCGGTTATTTACCGCTTATGGCTTCTCTGCCGTTTTGGGGGCGGAAGCCCACGATAATAACCGATTGCCCGATAATAACTCCTGCTTTAGTGAGGTTGTAGAGTGGAGCTAGAAAAATCGACACGAAATTATTTATTTTGTATTACTTCGTATATTTCTCAAATAGCTATTTATGAGTATATTTACTAAATACATCTATTTAGCAAATCAAAGCATGTAATTGATAAATCACTCTTTTGTTATAAAATACTATGAAAATAGAAAAATTAAAAACTTATTCGGAGGTAATAAATAAGTTGAACTCAACTAAAGGAAGACGAAAACATTTACTTTTTGGCAATGGGTTCAGTATGGCTTATGATAGAAATATATTCTCTTATAATGCCTTGAGCGATTTCATTTCAAAGACAGGAGATCCCATAATAAAGAACTTATTTAATAAATTAAACACAAAAAACTTTGAGCTAATCATGCAACAATTAGATAATTTTTGTGAAATCGCAGAATTATTTAGTGAGGACAAAACATTAGTACCTAAGATAAAATCCGCCATAGAGAAATTGAAGAATAGTTTAATAGATGCAGTAAAAGAATTACATCCAGAACATATATTTAAAATTCCAGAAGAAAAAAGCCTTGCATGTATTCATTTTTTAGAAGAGTATCTGAATAATAAAGGATTGGTGTTCTCCACAAATTATGATTTACTTTTATATTGGGTATTGATGAGAAATAATACAGAAAATGCATGTGATGGCTTTGGACGAGATTTAGAAACAGACTTGTACATGGATGAATATATAGATCCTGATGATTTGGAATATTCAGAGTTGAGATGGGGAAAATATAAAGAAGAACAAAAAGTATTCTATTTACATGGGACCTTACCTCTATTTGATACAGGGACAAATATTATTAAAGTAGAATATGATTCTCAACATTATTTACTCCAAAATGTTAAAGATAGAATTTCTCAAAAAGAGTACCCGATTTTTGTAACAGCAGGAAATGGTAAAGATAAGTTGACTCACATAATGCATAATAAATATCTATCATATTGTTATGAGCAATTATCTAAAATCCAAGGATCTTTAGTTACTTTTGGTTTTAATTTTGGAGAGTATGATGAACATATAATTGATGCAATAAATATTGCTGCGAAGATGGGGAAGAAAGAACATGATAAACTTTGGAGTCTTTATATTGGAGTGTACTCCGACGAGGATTTACTTCATGTCTCAGAACTCATAGAAAAGAAAAAATTTAAATGTAAAGCTGTCCCATATAATGCAAGAACTGCTAATATCTGGGGAGAATAGTTTTTAATATAAATCATAATAAGTGATGGAAACAGAAGAGCATGATATTTTTTTAAACAAGCGCACAGATAGAGTTTACCTAAGTAAATCTATAGATATTACTCAAATATTCCCAAATGACGAAGAGGGTATTGTTGAGAAAAAAAGACCATTACGATATATTTCAAGAATATGCGAGAACGAACAAGATGAGTTTGTGAAATTAAAGGATGAAATTGTGCTTAGAAAAACGCCTAATGCTCGCCAAGAAATAGTTGCTAAATTTTACGAAGACTCCAGAAATATATCAACATTACAGATACAGAAATATTCTACAAATACAGGGATTCCACACAAAACATATTTCACATTTACTGGTGAGGAAATTGGAAAATTATACTATTTCATTCGAAATATACCTTTATTGCCTATTAAAGGTAGAGAAAAACAGCAATTTGAAGATGGCTTTGTGGATAATATACTTCTATCCAAAAGTAATATTTTACAGTTCATATACGAACAGCCAGAAATCATACCAGAGTTAATTGAAGAATTACAGAGACATAATATAAAGCACAATGATATAAGACAACTAGCACACAAAAAAGCACAACTCGATATTTTTAAGAATATGCTTTATGAAGAAGGCTATTTTGAGGAACAGAAGACTAAATTCGAAATAAATAAAGATGAAGCACTTTGGCAAAATTTTTTCGAGAAGAATACATGGATATTAGGCTATGGACTCAACTATATCTTTAACTCTGAACTAGAGGGCAAAAAACTAGAACAAGTTACAAATGGATATGACTTCAATAGTTCAGGCAAAAGGGTTGATTTGCTTATGAAAACAAAAGGATTAATAAATTCTTTGTGTTTTGGAGAGATAAAAACACATAGGACGAACTTATTAAGGAATACAACAGAACCTTATCGCAAAGAATGTTGGTCTGTAAGTGAGGAGTTAATTGGAGGAATAGCACAAATACAAAAAACTGTTCAAAAGTCAATCGAAAACATTAAAACTAAAACAGAATTAAAAGATAGTTCTGGTGATCTAAATGGAGAGCAACTTTTTCTATATCAGCCTAAATCATTTCTTATAATTGGTTCTTTAAATCAATTTATTAAAGAAGAGAAAGTTAATGAAGAGAAGTTTTCTTCATTTGAACTATTCCGTAGAAACTTATTTAACCCAGAGATTATTACATTCGACGAATTATATGAAAGAGCAAAGCATATATTAAATAGCCCAACAATGTAATATTAGAATGAAATATACAGTCTCAAGAAAATACTGAATTTGCCATGAGTTTTGATTTTTAATCGGACAGATTATGTCCTAAAATGGCAAATTTTAGATGAATTTTAATTTATTTCGAGCCAATAATTTATTATCAATTTAATTTGTTTTTCCTTCTATCATAATCTCTCCCCTTACCCTTTTCTGTGTAAACAACCCTATTTTTATCCTTGTCAAAATAATACTGATTATGCGTAAATTCGGATATATCATCTTTTGGCATTTCGTATTTATTCTCAATTCGGTTCGACAAGATTTTCATGTCCTCATTGACCTTTTGATTCGTAATTTTAGCATAAAGTTGAGTAGTCGTAATTGACCGATGCCCCATCATTTTAGAAAGTGTTTCAATTGGGACTCCCTGTGATAGACAGACTTGGGTCGCATAGGTATGTCGCCCCATGTGGTAGCACAGATTAGACTCTATGCCACAGAGAGTTGCAATCTTTTTCAAGCCCCGTTCAATATTTGATAGAGTTATCATCTTAAATATTTTATCCGTTTTTCGCTCCGATTTGTATTTTTCAATGATTTGAACAGCAACACTCAACAGTCTGATATTACATTCGGTCTTAGTTTTCTGCCGTTCTATCTTAATCCACAAAGAATCGTCAGTTTCTCTTATCAAATGCTTCTCTGACAGATTTTTCATATCTGCATATGATAATCCGCTGAAACAGGCAAAGAGAAACATATCACGGGTACGACTCAACGATTTGTTTTCGATGGGAGTATTCAGTATCTTTTGAAATTCCTCCGCTGTTAAATGTCTCCTTTTCTTTATTGGCATTTCTGGTACATAGTTGATAAATGGGTCACGTTTGAGTGTATTTTGATTAATTGCCCTTTTTATCATTTTTCGCAATGGGATAATATGATTTAGTACCGTGTGTGCTGTCATTCGTTTATCCACACGCAGGTAGAAATCAAAGTCATCTATAAAACGTTGGTTCAATTGGCACAGGGCTATATCATCCATTTGGTAACGTTGCTGAATAAAGTTTGCCAAATGTTTATAGGTCAGTAGGTATAGATAATAAGTATCATATACACGGTTCACACCTACTCGCAGTTTAAATTCTTCGTTATGTTCTCTAAACAATTGTAATAGATTGCTTGCTTTTGCCCCGATACCATTCAAAGCATTTTTCACACTTTCAGCAGTAACGAAAGCGTCTTCTAATACCATGCGATTATAATGTTCCTTAATCTGTCCCTCCAATTTATCCAATTTTCGATTAATTGTTGTGATATCTTTAGCCTTTCCTGTTGCTCTGCCCGATTTGGCATCCCATACAGTCGGATTTATCTCTATCTTGGCACTAAATTGGGTAATTTCAGAGTCTATCGTTATACGTCCCATTATTGGGCACAGACCGTTTTTCTTCACTTTGGATTTATTGATATAGAAAAGTACAGCGAATGTACTTCGTTTTGATATTTGTTTCATGACATGAATATTTTAGGCTGAATTTATTCTACTATTTGAAATTTATCTTTGATACGTTCTTCCAATGCTTCCATATCTTCGGCAATCTTGTGATTGGTTATTTTGGCATATATCCGAGTAGAACGTAAATCCCGATGTCCGAGCATTCGGCTGACACTTTCAATCGGAACTCCCTGTGAGAGACAGATTTCCGTGGCGTAGGTATGTCTTCCGCAATGGTAGACCAGATGTCGCTCAATATTACATAGTTTAGCTATCACTTTCAGATTTTTATTGAGCCTGCCACAACTCAACATCGGCAACAATTTTCCATCTTTGGCAAGCCCTCTGTATTTTTCGATAATCTGTTTGGGTAAATCCAACAGCGGAATATCACAAGGTGTACCAGTCTTTTGACGACTTGTTCTAATCCATAAGACACCGTCATTAGCCTTTACAATATGTTGGGAAGTCAGATTGCAAATATCTCGATATGCCAAACCTGTAAAAACCGAAAACAAAAACATATCTCTGGTTATGTATCGGGATGGATGGTCTAATTGAGTGGTCATAATCTTGTCTAATTCC